>FMJZ01045340.1_pt1 | contig 10356 bp, 9 predicted proteins | sample 1987881 | NCBI WGS metagenome assembly FMJZ01 (sample SAMEA4378227, study PRJEB15110) | soil metagenome | biome: soil; feature: Field; material: Soil | place: India | collected 2015-03-11 | depth 0 m | reverse complement strand
CGCGAAGCGCCAGCCAGAGTATGGCAATCTTTCCATCAGCAGTAATAAAAGCGGTATCCAGCTCAGGGGTGAACAACGCGAAGGTCAGAGGTCTGTTGGATATATCGTTTTGAAGTTGTTCATTGAAGGCTGACCAAAGCTCAGCCTGGATCGACGGTGGAGCAGTTAAAAGGGGTGGCACCTGTTGGGCTGAGAGGAGAAGAAAGAAAACCACCAGCAGGCTGAGAGATAAAAATCGGTGAAGGCGCATTTAAAAATCCCGATCGGGTGTCCGTCAATGTATTTTAACGTCAAATTGGGAAGGAGAGAGGTGAACGAGGGTTAGAAACGCCAAGCTCTCTTGACAAAATCCGAATTTCGGGTAAAATAGAACAAAAGTTCTATTTATGGAGTAAGTGATGGACATTGGCATGTTATGGTTCGATAACGATCCCAAAGCGGACCTGGCAGAAAAAATTCAAAAAGCCGCCGCCTACTATCGGCAAAAATACGGCAAAGCCCCCGATATTTGTTTTATCCATCCCACCATGTTGCCGAAAAATGGCTTGGAAGCGGCGCCGTTGCGCGCCCCGCTCCCTGGGGTTGAAATTCGCCCTTCCAAACGGGTCTTGCCCAATTACTTTTGGATCGGGGTTAATCGGCAAGCTGGCGAAGGGTGAGGGTGGCAATCAGGGTTTCCAGGGCTACCTCTGGCTCCACCTCACCGCTTTTGATGGCGAGATCGATTTTCAGCAGGCGTTGGTAGAGAGCGCGCAAGCCCGAGAGGGAGAACTTTTGGGCCTGTTCGATTGCCAGCCGCGCCGGATAGGGAGCAATGCGCAGACGCCCCAGGCTTTCCACCGCTTCGGCTGGCGTTTGCCCTTCTTCCAGCGCCAGTTTTGCCAGCAAGATCTGGCGGAACTGATGCACCACGCTGAAGAAGATCATTACCGCATCCTGTTCGTTGAGCATCGAACGCAGTACTTTGAGCGCCTTGCGCCCATCCCCCTGGCGGAGGGCGTTCGCGAGGGCGAAGTTTTCCACCCTTTCGGCATACGGACAGAGTTGATCGACATCGCCGATCTCTACCGGGCGTTCAAAATTGACATAGGCAAGCAATTTCTGGATTTCCATCTCTGCCAGACGGCTATCCTCGACAACGATCTCGGATAAACGTTCGGCTGCCGGGTGCGAAAATTCACCTCCCAGTTGCCTGGCGCGCTCCAGAATCCAGCGCGTCATCTCCATCCCGCGGCGCAGTCGAAACTGGCGCACATACGCCCGCTCGGGATGTTCCTCCGCCCAACGCTCCAACCAGTGTCGCTTGCCTTGCTCATAAGCGCGCGGATCGGTGAGCAGACCGTTCTCCACCAGCACCAATGCCGTCGAAGGAGGAACCTGTTCGAGCAGGCTGAGGAATTTCGTCTGGGCGTTCTCATTGTTTGCCAGCGCCAGGGGATTTTCAACGATCACACACCGCCGCCCGGCGAGGAAGGGGATCGCCAGGGCGACTTCGCGTAAGGTTTCCAGGGTGATCTGCCTGCCGTCCAGGCGTTGGAGATTGAGATCTGCCATACCTTCTGCGCCGAGCCGTTTTTCCATGGCGGCGATGAACTGCCTGGCGCTGAACTCGTCTTCGGCCTGCAAGAGATAAACGATCGGTTTCGAAGCACTCACCGCCTCAGCCCCGCGTGGAAATCCGATAGGCGCGCATCCATCCTCGCCGCAGCGGGCGGATGGCGGTCACTTCTAACCCTTCCACCTCTCCCGCAGTGGTCAGATTGCCCTGCAACCATCCTCCCAGAGGTCTGGCGAGCAGCAGGCTCAGCCCGCTCAGTGAGATCGCCAGCGGCAGGCGTTCGAGTTTATCGCGCAGACGCTTTCCCGAACCGGCGAAGGCAAGCAGCGTTGCAAACCCGCTCAGCAGGGCGGCGGCGGCAAGGTTAGTGCCACAAAAGGGATGGATGGCCAGTTTGCGCTCGCCGTTGCGCAGGCGCTGTAAGGCTTCGGTAACGCTTTCCTGAACCTCTTCGAGGCTGACATCCCCCAAAATCCAGAAACCGAAGAAGTCCGACTGACCAGCCAGGCTGGTGTGCGGCTTGCGCCGCGCCAGCACGTGCAGGGTGGCGTGTTCCAGGGCATGGTTGCGCCGCACGCGGTTCAGCAAGCGAGGAAGCGAAAAGGGGCGGATTGAATCGTTCGGGCGAGCATATTCCATATCTTGATCCTTTCAGAGGGAGAACGTTCAGCTTTCTGCGCGTTCTCCACAGGGTTAACCTTGCCAGGTGGAGATCGCCGGTAGTAGAAAGAAAGCACCCGGTTCAGGATTGAATTATATCAACCATGCTTGACTCTGCTCTGATTTTAATATAACATACGAATGAGCCCCCTGCTTTCAATACTTTCCATCAACGGACTCCCCTTATTGTTTTCCCTTATCGTTTGAAATAAATTGAACGGGTCGTTGCTTCTTAGCGTGAGGCAATTATTTCGCCACGCTCAATTTCACATTTTAAGAAAGGAGCAGTGTGAAGAGATGGTCAGGAATTTAATTCTCTGCCTGGCACTTCTTTTGACAACCGTCCATCCCTTGCGAGCGAAAAGTGAAACAAACGATTATGAAAATCTGCCTGGCTGGCATTGGGTGGCGGGAGGTGTCTTGAAGAGCCTCTCTTTCCCCAACGCCTCTCTGGGGATCGCCGTAGGGGAAGGAGGCTTAGTCATTCGCACCACAGATGGCGGCAGAAGCTGGCAACCGATTCGAAGCGGGGTTAAGACGGATCTCAAGCATGTTTCCTTTGTGGATCACCTTCACGGCTGGATAGTCGGCAATCAGGGAGTGATCTTGTTTTCTCAGGATGGAGGGTTGAGTTGGAATAAACAGACTTCCCACACTTCAACAGACTTAAATCGGGGCTTCTTTCAGGACCTGAACCGCGCCTGGGTGGTGGGTAACAACGGTGTCATCCTCGCTACCACCAACGGCGGCGTGTCCTGGACTCAACAGACAAGCGGCACAACCCAGAATCTTTACGGCATCGATTTCGTCGATGCTTCTTATGGATGGATCAGTGGACAAAATGGACTCGTGCTAGCAACGGTAAACGGGGGAAGCAGTTGGACAAAACAAACCTCCTGTACAGAAACTCACGACCTTTATGATGTAGATTTCGTCAATCGAGAGGTTGGCTGGCTGGTCGGCATGGGCGGCGCTCTCTGGCGAACCAATGATGGAGGAGCTCATTGGACGGAATGGTTTATGACCGATTGGACGAGCGACCTGCACGACATCGATATGCTGAGTTCGGATGGTGGCTGGATCGTGGGCAAAGGGGGATTTCTGGCGCAATATCAAAATTCTAGCTGGACAAGGAAAGAAAGCGGCAGCGAAATAAACCTCTACGGGGTCGAGTTCTTCGATGCCAGTCATGGCTGGTTCGCAGGTGAAGCCGGCAGTGTGTTTTCTACCTCTGATGGCGGCACACAATGGGAAAGGTCGATCGGTTCTACCACCGCGATGATCAGGGATATTTATTTTATCGATGAGCAACGCGGCTGGGCAGGCGTCGGGTGGCACACATCCGGTTTTCCCGGAGCAATTCTGGCTACCCGGGATGGCGGGAGAACCTGGAATGTTCAAAAATCGGGCATTACCTGGGCGAATGAGATTCAGTTTACTACCCAGTATGAAGGCTGGGCAGCGATTGGCAGCTATGAAAGCGGCCAGATTCTCCATACGCAAGACGGTGGGATTCATTGGGTATCCCAGTTGGATACTACTTCTCGCCCAATCCGAGCCATCCATTTCCTGACTTCAGCTTATGGATGGGCTGTTGGAGGAGCCGCAAATGGCAATGGCTGGATCTATGCCACCACAAACGGAGGACAAACCTGGAGCGAGCAAGCATACCTTTATGATCAACACAACTTGCTGGATGTCTGTTTTAGCGATTTTCAACACGGCTGGGCGGTAGGGGAGTACGGCACGATTTATGCCACGCAGGACGGTGGGGCGCACTGGTTTGCCCAGACCAGTGGTGTCTCAAAAGCGTTAAAAAGCGTGTATTGTTATCAAAAGTGGGTCTGGGCGGTTGGTGAGGACGTTATCCTCTTCACTTCAGACGGCGGCAACACATGGGATTTGCAAAGGGACGGTCACTCCACCGAATTTTATAACGCGGTTGATTTCAGTGGACCTGCGTGGGGTTGGGTTGCTGGAAGCGATGCCTCTACTTCTGAGACGCTTGTTTTGGCAAGCGGAGATGGAGGAAAAAGCTGGATTCCTGAAGAACTTCCGATCGATTTTGGAGGTCCCAGCGCAGTTCATGCTACCGGATATGGATGGGGGCCGCTGATCTGGATGGGAGGCGGCGATGGAATTCTGCTCTCGAATCGCCAGGATGGCTATATACCCGTCACCACCTCCATCACACCCGCACAAGAAGGGGATCTCTTCTCCAAGGATGGACAGGTCCATCTCCATTTCCCGGCCGGTCTGGTCAATGCCAGTACCGTAATTACCTATACGCCTCTGACCGCCGCCCAGGGCCCTTCGACAGGCAATTTGAGTGCCTGGCGGTTGTTTGACCTGACCGCACTTGAAGAAAATACTGGCTCTCCTCCCACCCTCACACCGGGCACCTGTTATACCCTGACGATCGGTTATCAAGGCTGGCTTGTACAGGAAGATGATCAGCTTGCTCTTTATCACTGGAAGGACAATCAATGGGTGAAAGAATCCAGCAGTCAGGTAGATGCCCAGCTTGACCGGGTTACTGCCTGCCTGGACCATTTTTCATATTTTGCCCTGCTGGGAAAACAATTTCGACTCTACCTGCCCGTTCTCCTCAGATAAGCAGAGCAACGAGGAAAGGACAGAGATATCGACTGAACGCCCTGCACCCAAAGCGCACCACGCGTTACGCCCCGGATAGCGCCAGAAACACATCCTCCAGGCTGGCTTCGATTGCCTGCAGGCGCGCCGCGCCAAAGCCCGCCTGTTGCAATTCCTGGAGCAGGCGGTCTGGCGCCACCTCTCTGGGCAAGATCACTCGCAGATGATCACCGCTCAAACCAACCCGCAGCGGCAGCCCCGAGGCCTCCAAAAAGGACAGGGCATCGATTAACGGGGTAGCATAAACATCATACGCCAGACCGGGCAGGACTTCTTTTTTCAACTGCGCAGGTGTATCCAGCGCCAGGAGTTTTCCCTCGCGCATGATCCCTACTCTGCCACAGTACTCGGCTTCATCCATATAATGGGTGGTGACCAGCGCCGTTACTCCCTCGTTGACCAGTTCATAGATCAAATCCCAAAAGGCGCGCCGCGCGGTTGGATCAACTCCGCTGGTCGGTTCATCCAGAAAGAGCAGTTGAGGATGATGGACAATGGCAATGGCGAGGGCAAGCCGTTGTTTCCAGCCAGTTGACAGATCGCTGACCCTTGTGCGCCGCTGAGCGGTCAACTCCACCCGCGCCAGGGCGTCCTGAATCTGAGCCTCGTTACGCACGCCATAAACCCCGGCGTAAAAGCGCAGGTTTTCTTCAACGGTCAGTTCATGGTAAAGCGAAAATTTTTGCGACATATACCCACATTCACGGCGGATGGCTTCGGATTGGCGACGGATGTCGTAACCCAGCACCTGGGCGCTGCCTTCGCTGGGCAGGAGCAATCCCAACAACATGCGGATCGTGGTTGTTTTCCCGCTGCCGTTCGGGCCAAGATAGCCAACCACCTCGCCGCGCTGCACGGTGAAACTGACGTGATCGACGGCAGTGAAATCGCCAAAGCGTTTGGTCAGTCCCTCCGCTCGAATGACTTCATCCACGGCTCTTTTCCTCCAGGAGGGCGATGAACACATCTTCCAGTTGGGCTTCGATGGGGCGGAGAGTTGTGATGTTGCCTCCAGCCTGAACGGCGCGCGCTTGCAAACGGGCAGCGATCTGCTCCCGCTCTTCTGCCGACACCCGCAGGTGCAGGCGGTCTCCGAAACGTTGGGCGTTGAACACGCCCGGCTCTTGTAAAGCCAGTTGGCGCAGGAGAGGTAACGGTTCTCCGCTCACTTCGAGGATACTGCCGGTCAAGCCTGCCCGCAGACTGGCTGGTGTGCCTTCGATTAAGATCTTTCCCTGACGCATGAAATGGACGCGATGGCAACGTGAGGCTTCGTCCATGTAAGGTGTGCTGACCAGGATAGCCGTTTGCTCCTGCGCTGCCAGGCGGATGATCAGTTGCCAGAAATCCTGACGGGTTACCGGGTCTACGCCGGTGGTGGGTTCATCCAACAGGATGACGTGCGGTGAATGCACCAACGCGGCTGCCAGACCGAGCTTTTGTTTCATCCCGCCCGAGAGTTTGCCGGCCAGGCGCTCCTTGAAGTCCACCAGACCGACAAATTCCAGGATGTTCAGGCAGCGCGGCAACCACTCTTCGCGCCGCACGCCGCGCGCTTCGGCAAAGAAACGGATATTCTCCATCACGGTCAATTCTTCGTAAAGAGAAAAGCGCTGCGGCAGATATCCGATCTGTGCCCGGGCCTGTTCTGTCTGGCGTTGAATGTCGTAGCCACCCACTCGAATCCAGCCGCCGTCTAATTTCATTGCTCCACAAATCAGGCGTAACGTGGTCGTCTTTCCCGCTCCATCCGGACCAACCAGACCGACGATCTCCCCTTGCTTCACCGTGATCGTTACCTGATCCACCGCGCAAAGGCTGCCAAAGCGTTTGGTGATCTCGCTCGCCTCGATGAGCGCCATTTTGCCATTCGGTGTCGTTCCTTCTAATGGAGGCGTGGGTTGAGCCATGGTTTTCCCTGTGGCGGAAAGGCTTTCGGGTGGTTATGGAACGAAGCGCACATCCACTGGCATACCGGGTTTAAGCTTGCCCTGCGGGTTACTCAATTGCAACTCGATGGCAAAGACAGTGGTACGGCGACCTTCTTCGGTTTGGACGTTGCGAGGGGTAAATTCAGCCTGATCGCTGATCCGCTTTACCACGGCCTGAAAGCGCTCGCCGGGGAAGGAATCGGCTGTGACGACTGCCGTCATCCCCAGTTGAATCTGCCCATACTGGTCTTCGGGGACGTAAACGGTGACGGTCAATTCATCCAGGTTGCCCAGCACAATGGCGGTAGCGCCGGCCTGCACCACCTCGCCAACCTCAATCGCCCGGCTGAGCACCACCCCGCTGATCGGGGCATAGACGGTCAGTTTGGCAAGCTGGGTTTCGATAAGAGCGACTTCTGCCTGAGCCTGGGCAACGGCAGCCTGGGCTTGTTCCAGTTTCGCTTCGGCTTGCGAGACGCCAGTTTGCGCCTGTTCCAGGGCTGCCTGAGCCTGTTTGAGGCTGCTCTCTGCTGCCAGAATTTGCAACGAATCGCCGCCGCGGTATTGCGCCACCAGCCGATCCTGGGCGAGTTCATACAGCTCAATCGCCACCATCCAGCGGGCACGCGCCTCGATAATCGCTTTGGAAAGTTTGACCTCTTTGAGCAGGTTGAGATATTCCTTCTGAGCTGCCTCCAGTTCGGCTTTGGCTTGATCGTAAACTTCCTGGGCGGCGTCTTCCAGGGCTTGCTCGGCAGTTTCAAAAGTCGTTTGATCGGCGTGCTCGTCTTCGTTGTTGCTAACAGTTGAGCGGTCTTCCTCATCTTCTTCTTCATCGTCCTCATTGGCAGCTTCGGCACGGTCGAGGGTCTCTTCGGCGATCTCAAAGGCAACTCGGGCTACGGCAAGCCGATCTTCTGCCTGCAAGAACTGTTCGTAACCTGCCTCTTCTAAGAGGGCGCGATAGGCGGCGTGGGCATCCTCCACAGCCTGCCGGGCAGTCTCGACCTCTTTTTCGAGCGCAGCGATTTGTTCGCTTTTCTCAAAATACCAGACCGGCAAATTGAACTGGTAAGGGACGCTCTCCCGCCAGGCTTTCTCGCGGGCGCGTTCATCGCTTTTACGCGCCGTCTCAATCGCAATCCGGTACTGGGTTTGGGCGAGTTCGAGATTTGCCTGGGCAAGGGATAGATTTGCCCGGGCAGCCTGGACACCGCTCTCGGCTGCCTTCAAACCAGCCCTGGCAGCCTCCAGAGCGGCTAAGGCGCGCTGGTGCTGGGAAGAAAGGAGGGCGTCATCCAGGCGAAACAGGGCTTCGCCAGCCTGTACCGTCTGACCTTCTTCTACCCAAACCTCGCTGACCTTGCCGGAGATTTCCGCAGCCAGATTGACTTCAACCGTTTCCACCGTCCCAGAGGCTTTCAAAGCCCCATTCACCCCCAGCGAGCGCTGGCGCAACCAGGCATAGACGCCATAACTGCTGAAAAGGATGACAAGAAGGATGGGGAGGATCCAGCGTTTTTGATGAGCCATCGTCATTCTCCTGCTTGAGATTAATCCAATCGCTTGCGAAAGCGGCGGGCTGCAGCACCCATCAACACCGCTCCAAAGATGGTCAAAGCGAGCACCTGCTCTCTCAAAACACTCAATTCAACCCCTTTGAGGAGCAGGGCGCGAATGATGACCAGATAGTACCGTAAGGGAAAGAAATACGAGATCCATTGCAACACTTTGGGCATCGCTTCGAGGGGAAAGAAGAAACCCGAAAGGAAAATGCTGGGAAGCAAGGTCATCCAGACGGTCAACATGGCTTCCTGTTGCGTGTTGGCAATGGTAGAACCAAACAGACCGATGCCCAGGCTGGAAAGCAGAAAGAGACCCGAAAGCGCCAGAATCAAGCCGAGATCGCCCCGCACCGGCACATCGAACCACCAGGCTCCCAAAACCAAAACCTCAATGGCGTTGATGATCGCCAGCACGACATAAGGGAAGAGCTTTCCAATCACCAGTTCAAGGGGACGGATGGGAGTGACGATCAATTGTTCGATTGTGCCGCGCTCGCGTTCGCGCACAATTGCCGTAGCGGTGAGAATCGAGGTCAGAGCGTATAAGATCATCCCGATCACGCCCGGGATCATGAAATAGGCGCTGACCAGATCGGGGTTGTACCACACCTGCGTGCGGACTTCCAGTGGGGATTGGAGCTGGTTGCTATACCCCTGGCGTTGGGTGCGTTCCGTCAGGATGGTTGTGGCATGGGCTTGTCCGATCAATTGAGCGGCGGATAGAGCGGTCGAGGCGACAGTGGGATCGCTGCCATCCAGGACAAAGGCGACGCTTGCCTGTTCACCGCTGTGCAGCTTTTTGCCATAGTCCGGCGGGATGATCAAACCAGCCCGCACAACGCCGCGATCGATCAGATCGCGCAATTCGCCCTCCGAGTCGACAACGTGGTCAATGCGGAAATAATCTGCGGCGCGATAGGCATCCAGCAAACGGCGGGCAGCCGAACTGTGATCCCGATCAAGAACCGCCAGAGGGACATTGCGCACGTCATTGGTCGCTGCATAGCCAAGCAAGAAAAGCTGCATAATGGGAATGATGATGATCAATGCCAGTGTGCGCGGATCACGACGAATCTGGATAAATTCTTTTCGAATCAGGGCGATCAAGCGCGAATTGATCATGCTGACTTCTCCTCCGCCAGAATGCCGTGCAGGAAAATATCGACAAAATCATCCAGGACATGGGCATCGCCGCCCAGGGTTGGATTGTTGCCGGCGATAAAGCGGGTAACATAATAGGCAAAAAACATCCCCAGGAATGCCCTGGCCAAGACAAAGGGAGCGAAAGGACGCAGCTTGCTATTTCTGGCAACGAAATTTTGGATGAAAGCAGTTAACATTGGTTCGTTCTTTTCCAGCAAGCGCGGGATGTGAGCGGCGCGAAATTCAACCAGTTCGATGAAAAAGAGATTGAGGAAATCGTGCCGTTGATCTAAATGAGCAGCGATAAATTGAGCGGCGCGATGGACAAACTCAGGGATATCGGGAGCCTGCATCTGCGCCAGCCTGGGTAAAATTTCAAAGATCGGGTGGTAGCGTTCTAAGACGGCAACGAAGATTTGCTCTTTGTTTTGAAAGTGATTGTAAATGCTGGCAACAGCCAGGTTGGCAGCCTGAGCGATCTGCCGCATGGAGGTGCCGTGGTAACCGTTCTGGATGAACAACCGATAGGCAGCCTGTAAAATTGCCTCAGAAGTGGACTCGCCGCGCGAGAGCCTTTCAGCCATCCTTAGACCTCCGATTGATTCACAAAAACGAACGTTCGTTCTTATTGTGACACGAAAAACACTTCCTGTCAAGGGAGAATGTTTCCCGTTTGGCAGAACCCGGTGCGTATTCGAGAAGTGATCCAATGCCCCCGCCTGTTAAGGATCGCGCCCGGCTGGGTTTAGCAGACGTCCGGGTTAGCAGACGTTCGGGTTAGCAGACGTCCCGTTTGCGGTCGCGCCCGGCTGGGTCAGCAGACGTCCGGGTTAGCAGACGTCCC
>FMJZ01099453.1_pt1 | contig 10359 bp, 8 predicted proteins | sample 1987881 | NCBI WGS metagenome assembly FMJZ01 (sample SAMEA4378227, study PRJEB15110) | soil metagenome | biome: soil; feature: Field; material: Soil | place: India | collected 2015-03-11 | depth 0 m | reverse complement strand
TAATAACAGGATTACATCATGCAAGAGAATGGGCTACTGGGGAATCCGCACTTAATATTGCTGAAAAACTCTTAGAATCTAATGATAACGAACTTAATAATTACCTTAACGATTTAGATATATATATTTTACCTGTAGTTAATCCAGATGGTTATGAATATTCTTTAAAAGAATATGCTTGGTGGAGAAAAAATAAAAAGACTTTTGAAAATGGAATGGGAGTGGATTTAAATAGGAATTACTTTACTCCAAAAGATCCTACTTTGTATAGACAACCAAATGATAAGCCTGATAATACTTGGGATGATTATGGTGCAAGTGATAGTGTTTACTCCGATACTTACAGAGGCCCATATGGTAATAGTGAAGAGGAAATTAAAGCTATTACTAAATTAGTTAATTCTAAGCATATTGATACTGTTATAGATATTCACAGCTATGGTAATATGATATTATATCCGTGGGGATATACTAATAACCCTACTGAAATAGATCAAATTTATGAAGAAGTTGCTAAGGAAATGAACAGCTTTGTAAATAATAGTTTTAGAGTTATGCAAGCTATTAAATTATATCCAACTACAGGTAGTAGCTTAGATTATCATCATAAGGAAGGTAGATTTAGCTATACTTTTGAAATAGGAAATAGCTTTTTTCCAAAATCTAAAGAAGAACTAGATAGCCAAAAGCAAAAGGTTTTAACCATGGTAAAAATATTTATGAAAAATTTATCAGCAGGAAAAATCCCTACTCAAAAGTATATTGTATCTAAATAACGGCTTTAGATTTAATTTATGATGATACACTTTTTATAATGAGACTTTCAAAATTATAGACTAATATAATAAGGGGGATAAGGGCGATAAAAGAGGCTGCCATAATGCTACCCCATGGGATCTCAAAATTTGAACTAGCACTTACTAAGGTAACTCCAACTGCTAATGTTCTTTTCAATTCACTATTAGTTAAAGTTAAAGCGAATACAAATTCATTCCAATATCCTATAAATTGAAGGATAAATATACTAATTAATGCTGGTTTTATTAAAGGCAAAACTATTTTAAATATTATTTTCAATCTACTAAACCCATCTATTAATGCAGCTTCTTCATATTCTTTGGGTAACTCGTTTATAAATTTAGAAAACAATAATATACTAAATGGTAATCCTAAGGAAGTGTAAACTAAAATTAAACCAGTTAATGTATTAAATAATTTTAATCTAACTATTATATCGAAAATTGGAACAATTATAAATACCCCTAAAATTAGTACAACATTAAAAAACAATAGGATATTATTTAATAAGTTTTTAAATGGTATATTAAGTCTGGTTAAAGCGTATGCTGCTAAAAAACTTAATAAAGTATTTATACTAGCTGAAAATAAAGATACTATCACACTATTTATAAAATAGTTTCCTATATTCATTGTTTTTAAAATTTCTATATAATTTTTTAAACTAAATATTATCTTATTTTGAGGAATATAAGAATTAGGAATTAAGGAATATATAAATACTAATAATAAAGGAAATAAACTATAAATTACTAAAAATAATGATATTAAATAAAAAGCTATTTTGTTTTTTTTCATATTTTTTAAATTTTTTTATACTTTTTTAGATATAATAAATGAATAAATTTTTTTATTTAATTTAAGCCATTTTTTTAAGTATTTTGTTTGATAATTTTCATCATAAAATCCTAATATAAATTTCTCTATTTTATAAATATTTAATGTTTTTAATTCTTGGATTATGTAATCTCTATATTTATCACAATCTGTAGCAATGTAAATTAAAGCGTTATTAGTTAGTTTAGGATATATTAATTTAAAAAATTTTTTATTTAGTAATCTTCTATTTATATGTGCTTTTTTGGGATAAGGATCAGGGAAATTTATTATTAATAATTCTACTGAATTATGAGGTATATAAAAGTAAAAAACAAATTCTGCTAAACCTTCTATTAATTTTACATTATCTATTTTATTTAGAACCAACTTTTTAGATACTTCTTTAACTAAGCTTTGAGATCTTTCTATTCCTATTATTGTTTTATCTTTATTATTTTTTGCAAAATTTATTAAAAAATCCCCTTTCCCAAAACCTATCTCTATATATAAATTGCTATCTTTGTTAAATAATTCTTTTGTTTCTATGAATTTAGGTTTTAAGAGTAAATAAAAATCATTTAATTTAGGAAAGTGATTGAAAGGGAAAATAATGTGTTTATATGGGTTTATTATTTTTAGAGTCATTATTTCCATTTAATTATTGTGTAGTTTATTTATTGATATTTGCGGCTGGTGGGAGTTGAACCCACAACCTTGTGATCCGAAGTCACATGCTCTATCCAGTTGAGCTACAGCCGCTAACATTACATTACCTACAATATATTTATTATCTAAAGATTATCCTTTCTACTTGATCCCCTATAATTGGTAACTTATAGAATTCTTCATTATATGCTTTTACTGCTAAAAATATCACTAATCCTAACAATATAAACCCATAAACAGTTAAAAATAAAAATATAAAACAACTAAAGATACTTCCAATATAACCTAGATAATTTAAAAAACAGCTAAAAAATGAGAAAAATATTGATATTATAATGTTTATTAAAACTAAAAATAAACATTGTAAAGAATGGAATCTAATTAATCTATTTTCTGGTTCTAATAATAATAATATACCAGGTACTATTCCTAAAGTTATGAGGCCTAGGTAGGATAATGCAGCTAAGATTCTATGATCTATTCCTGTTTTTGTATTCATTATTTTTTTTTCACCCCTATGCTTTATATTTAAAAATTCTATTAAGTTAATTCCTTTATTATACTTTTAACTTGAGCAGTTATGTTAGCTTTAAAAGCATAAATAGGCTGAGTTAATTCATATTTTATATATATATCTTCTAATATATATTTGAAAACTTCTTCTATTTTTGAATCAAAATTATCTAAATTAATTTTCGTTTTACTTATATATTCTAAAAATTTTTTAGTATATAATTCTAAACTTTGATAAGATAATTTAATAAAATCTTTAACATCATTAAAACTTGTAAAATACATTATATGAGGTAATAAAAAATTATTTATTTTTTTATCTATAATAAATTCTTCTTGGAATTTTATGTTGTTTTTGTAATGGATATAGCTTGTTAAGAATTCTGGTAATACAAATGTAAATTTATGATTAGGTACTCCCATGCTTTCTCCCATTATTAATACATTTTCTTTAACAAAATAATAACTAACACTATCTTTAGTATGCCCACTTACAAATATAACTTTTATATCTTTATTTACTAGATTACTTAGATTTATTATTTTTTCTTTTTCTTGAAGCTCATAGTCTAAATTAAAAGTTTTGAATTCTAAAAAATTAGACAATTCATTTATTTTTAAGATATTGTATATTTCTGAAGAATCTTTATAATTAAAATCTGATATTATTTTTATTGCATTTGTAGATTTTAATACATTTGTTATATTATTATGTCCAATTATTTTTAGGTTTTCAAAATAGTTTTTAAAATTTTCTTTTAAAAGATAAGCACCACCTAAATGATCATAATGAGAATGAGTTAATAATAAGTAATTTATTTTATATTTATTTTTGATTAAATTTAATAGTAAATAAGCCCAAGCACTTACACTTATATCTACTAATACATCTTCTATTAAATAAATATAGCAATAAGGAGAACCTAAAACTATCCCAAATTCTTCTTCCTTTATCTTATAACTCTTTATATAATTTTCTCTTAATAACTGATTTTCATTTTCTACTAATTTTAATATTTCTTCTATACTCATTAGTTTCTCCTTATCAAAATATTTTTTTATACTTTAATAATCAATATATTAATAATCAAAAGTTTTTACTTCTAATTTCATATTAAGTATATTTTCTAAATCTTTAATAATTTTTCCTTTTTTTCCTATAATGTCTTTTCTATTTTTTTCATTAACCCATATAATAGCATATTTAGGATTAAGAGTTTCTACTTTAAATTTTTTATTACCTAAAATTAGTTTTACATTTTCATATACTTTAGTATTTAATTCATCTAATAATTCTTGTGATATTTTTTTAACGGGTACTATTATAGTTTGCTCTCCAAAGGTATATATCTCATATTCTAAAGTGCCATCTTCAAAGTTCCTAACTTCGACTACTGGTCTAGCTAAACCTGGATCCAACATTCCTTCTGGAACTTTAACACTTATACTTAACATTAGAACTTTTTCTATTTTTCCTTTATTAATAAATATAACAGTATCAATAATAGAAGGAATAACTCCCAGTTCTATTCTATGAATAAATCGTTGAATAGCAGCAAATGGGGAAGTAGCGTGAATAACTCCTACCATCCCAACACCCGCTAACCTTAAATCCACATATAAATTAAAATCTTCATTATTTCTCATTTCATCAAAAATAACATAATCTGGACGAGATAATAATAAAATATCATATATTTCATTAATATTTGCATGAGTTTTAGAATATTGAGTTACTATACTACTAACTTGTAAATCTCTGGGAGATTCTAGAGTTTTTACTATTTTTTTTAAACTAGCGTAGTGTTCTGTTATAGCTTGTGCAAAGGTAGTCTTTCCTTGTCCAGGAGCACCTGCTATTAATAATCCTTCTGCTTGCTTTTCTATCCTTTTTCTTAATAAATCACTTACATTACTTTCTCTTAAATAATCTTCTAACGTTAGTTTTCTTATAGGCTTAGCTATTGTTATTTCTATCTCTTCTGAAACTGGAGGTAATACGACTACTATTCTATACCTATTTAATTGTATAACTTTTGTATTTTCTCTTGATATTTCTATTAAAGACTCTGAATTTTTTAATATATCATTTATTATATTTGTTAATTCTTCTTTAGAGAATTTATAATCTAGAGTTATTAATTGCCAATTTCCTGGGGTTCCTACCTTAGCTAATACATTATTATTTGATTTTATATGTATGCTTGTTGTGTTTTCTGTAAATAATTTCTCTAATATTTCCATATTTATAAAAATTTTTATAAAAATTATAGTTTTTATAGTTCTTTTTTATAAAATAGCAATGTACCTAAGGTTAGGAAAAATAACAGATAAGAAAAACCGTAAACAATAGCTGAAAGAATATAGATTGGATGTGCACTACCTGAAGCAGCAAAAACTATTGCTTGATTTATATTAAAATAATCAAAATAAGGTAGTGCTAATTTTAAGAATAACATTATTTTCTTAATTATTCCTTCAAAAGCTGATACATATAAAATTGACATTTCACTAAATACAAAAAATAATAAAGTCAAAGATATATTTATAGGAGAACTAACATATAAAGATAAAATCATAGTAAATGAAAGTACTATACACGCTTTTAAGAATTGTAAAAATATTGCGGAAAATATTATAAATAAAGTCTTTTTAGTATAGAAGTATTCAATAAAGAAAATTTCCAATGAAAATATCAAGAAAGCTAAAAATAAAAAGAACACAATTCCTAAGAATTTTCCTAAGAAATATTGTTCTCTATTTATAGGTTTTGTAATGAAAGTATAGATTATTTTTCTTTCGATTTCGCTAGCTATATTAGAGATTCCTAAACTAATAGCAAGTATTATCATAAACCAACCTACAGTAGTTAAAGATAAATCAAAGAATACACGCTCTTGAAATTTTAGTCCAAAGAAATTAACTGAAGCACTTAAAAATATAAAAATTATTCCGAATAATACTATAGTATGAGGTAAAAATCGCTTAAATTCAAAAGCTATTGTATATTTTGCTATCTGTAAAATATTATTCATATTGTTTATTTTCTAGTTTTTAGTTTTGATTTTTTTTATAATAATTTTGTAAAGCTAAAATAAGGATAGAAATATCAGATACTCTAACCCCCGCTATTTTTGTAGCTTGTGATATATTTGTAGGTTTGTATTTAGTTAATTTTTCTTTAGCTTCATAAGATAACCCATCTATTTCAAAATAATTTATGTCATTAGGAATATACATGTTCTCATATTTTCTTATTTTTTCTATTCTTTCTTTTTCTATTTTTAAATAACCTTCATATTTTATTTCTATTTCGACTCTTTCTTGAATTTCTTTATCTAAGACAGGTCTATTTAAATCAAATGGTTTTAAATTTTCATAGCTAAATTCTGGGCGCTTGAGTAATTCATATAAACTTACATATTCTTCTGTTTGTAATATTTTCTTTAATTCTTCCCTTAAGTATTTATCTTTATGTGGATAAGTATTTTTTAATCTTTCGATTTCTTGTTTTATTTTTTTCATTTTTTCTTTAAATTTATTATAAGTAGTTTCATCAATTAACCCCAATTGGTATCCTAATGGAGTTAATCTTTCATCAGCATTATCATGTCTTAAATATAATCTGTATTCTACTTTGGAAGTATGCATTCTATAAGGTTCTGTAATTTCTTTAGTAGTTAAATCATCAATTAATGCGCCTATATATGATATAGTTCTACTTATAGTTATTAAATCTTTGTTTTTAGAGTATAAAGCAGCATTTATACCTGCTACTATTCCCTGAGCAGCGGCTTCTTCATATCCTGTAGTACCATTTATTTGTCCTGCTAAAAATAACCCTTTTATTGTTTTAGTTTCTAAGGTAGGATTAATCTGAAATGGTTTAACTGCATCGTATTCTATAGCATACGCTGGTCTCATCATCTCTGCTTTTTCTAAACCTACTATTGTTCTTAACATTTTTAATTGAACATCTGCTGGTAATGATGAAGAAAATCCTTGAACATACACTTCATCTACATCCCAACCTTCAGGCTCTAAAAATATAGGATGCTCGTCTTTAGAAGAAAATTTAACTATTTTATCTTCAATAGATGGGCAATATCTTACACCTGTTGCTTCTATTTCTCCATTGTACATCGGTGATAAATGGATATTCTTTAAAATTATGTCTTTAGTTTCTTTTGTAGTATGAGTTAGATAACAATTAATTTGGTTTTTGGGATATTCTACTGTTGGGAAGAATTCAAAGAAAACAGGCTCTTTTGAAGGCTCTACTATTTTTAAGACATCATAATTTATACTTCTTCTATGGATTCTTGGTGGCGTGCCTGTTTTTAATCGAATCATTTCAAAACCTAACTTTTTTAAAGAATTAGTTAGATAATTAGAAGCATATTCTCCTGCACGACCACCTTCATATTTTATATTTCCTATATGTATCAAACCTTTTAAGAAAGTACCAGTAGCTATCACTAAAGCTTTAGTTTCATAGTATAATCCTATTCTTGTTTTTATTCCTTTAATTTTATTGTTTTCAGTAATAATATCTTCAACTTCTTCTTGTTTAATGTATATGTTAGGAGTTTTTTCTAATAAGTTTCTCATGAATTTTTTAAATAGGTGCCTATCATTTTGTGATCTTAGAGCTCTGACTGCAGGACCTTTACTAGTATTTAGGAATCGTATATGTATCATTGTATGATCAGCGGCCATGCCTTGAACCCCACCTAACGCATCTATTTCTCGAGTTAGATGTCCTTTAGCTGGGCCACCTATACTTGGGTTACAAGACATTTGTCCAATATTTTCTAATGACATAGTAAATACAGCAACTTTACAGCCCATTTTAGCAGCTGCTATCGCTGCTTCTATCCCCGCATGACCTGCACCTATTACTATTACATCAAAAACATCCGCCACCATATTTATTATATTCTACAAAAAACTATATTTACTCCTTTTTATTTTTTATAATTTTAATATTTTTTTTACTTTTATTTAACAAAATTTTAACATATTTTATTTAAAATAAATAATAGAACTATATTTAAGGGGGTAACTATAATATGGATTTTAATGTTAATTTAAATAATGTTAATTTAAACAATACTAATCAAAATGCACCTATCTTTAATCCTAATCCTGTTAATATACCTAGTAATAATTCCAATAATACTTTTACTGATCCATTTGATAAACTACTAAATAAAGCACAACAAAATATTAATCAAAATCCTAATCTTAATAATAATTATGTAACTAATAATAATGAATTAGAGAATTACAAAAGGAGTATAGAAAAGCTTGATATAGAGCAATTAAGACAAGAAAGGAAAAAATTAGTAAATGAGATAGTAAAACTAATGGATGAAGGGAAAACAGAAGAACTTGATTTAGCCCAAAAAAAATATAAAATAGCAATGGAAGTAACTGATTCTAAATTAAATAATTTCTCTAATTCTCTTTTAGCTAAAACTGATAATAATACTCCTAATACTCAGGAAATATCTAAAGAAGATTTTTTAAAGAAATTACAAGAATCTGAAATATTAAAACCTGATTCTACACCTGCTAGCACTATTCCAATTCAAACTACTGAAATTATGTCTAAAACTGAAAATATCAATAACACTTCTACTAATATTATAAATGCTAACCCTGATAACCCTAACGTATCTATTTTTAACTTAAATCAAAATAATTCAAACTTAAATATTCCAACTTTATCTCCTTCTGGTATGATTAATAATAATATTACTCCTAATTTAAATAATTTAAATAATTTAAATACTCCACAAAATAATTCAAATACTCCTTTATTGAATAATTTAAGTAATATCAATTCAAATCAATTAAATAATATATTAAGTAATCCTAGTATGTTTAATAGTATGATGAATTTTGCTACTACTCCTGTACATCCGTATTCTCCGTTAATGACAATGTATGGGGTTTATGCACCTAATTTAAGAACTAATCCAACAATGAATGCATTTTTAAACGGAGAGCTATATCCACAAGATATGGCAGATTTAGGAGTATGGTCCGCTCTACAAAAAGAATACTCCTCTAATGATGAATAAAAATTTTTAATTATACGAAAATAAACAACTAAAACTTGGGAAGTTTTCAAAAATTCTGTCAGGAAAGAAATTTCACGAAAAAAGGGAGGATTTTCTTCCCCTTTTCTTGTGAAATGCTACCTTTGTTACTGAAACTAACTAAAAAAGAAGGGGTATGAGTAACTCAAAGATAAGTAAGGTTCTAAATTCTTTGCTGAATGGATTTCTTAAAGGGTAAAACGGGATTTTGTAAATCAAAAAATTAGAAAATGAAGAATCTTTATTTTTGTAATAAAATGCTGTTTTGTACCCTTCAGATACAATTTTCGCAACACTCCTAAAACTTGTTTTTTTTAACAAACATCAACAAAAACTACTTATCTTTTATAAGAAAGGATATAATATCCTCAAACCTGAACCTGTGGATAATGATTTCCCATTATGAAACTTCCACTTATAAAAATGAGATATTTTACAAGTGGGTAGAGTTTTATGATATTGTGTCTTGTTGAAGTATAAGAGTAATGTTTAATGTTAATAATAGTGAGGGAAAAACAAACAGCTAAAAATAGTCATAACTCTTATAGTAAAGCTATCAAATAATGGTAGGGGGGTTTGAGGATAAGCAGTATAAACTTACATAGAACAATAAAACATTAAAGAAGATAGCAATTTTTAAAGAGTAGTAGCTTATTTTAGCAGTAGTGGCTTATGTGATTTATTTATTTCTAAGTCTTCTATTGCTTTATAATAAAATATTGGTTCCGTAATTACTTGACAAAAATCCTTATATTAACTACATTTTTAAAGCTAAAACAATAGATTTATCTTTTAAAGATAATTTACTCACTCTTGAACAATATAAGCAAAATAATGGTATTATATTTTTATCATTTTCATTTAGAAAGGATTACTACTTACAGTAAATGAATACTCAATAGTGACAGATATAGTAATTTATGCTATATTAAGAAGTTAAGAATTTTTGCTGAGCAAAATGTGGACTACTATATATAACCACTTTTAAATATCTATTAGGTTTGGCTTGGAATTCTATATTTAATAAATAACAGTTATTTTCAATTTTGAATTTTATTACAAAATCTGAGATAATAATTTTAAGATGTTATTCATTATTTTTAAAATAATAATCTAATTAAAAAAAATAATTAAAAAAAACTGTTTTAATTTGTAAATAAAAGAGAGAAAGAATACTTAAAAAAACTAAATTCCTAAAACATATATTCTCAAGAAAATATGGTAACTTTAAGGTTAATAAGAAACAGCTCCAAGGAAAAGAATTAATTTCTAAGCAAAAGCAACTAAATCTAACATAAAAAGAAAACTGTCAAAGAAAAATAAGCTCAAACGCCCAAAAAATAACTCAAAAATAAAAAATAAATAAAGTTGTTTATTTTTTTTAATATTTTATAAAGAAATTGATTATTGTAAATAAAATAATAAAATTTTTTATGATAAAAAAAGAGGATTTTTT
>FMJZ01061451.1_pt1 | contig 10359 bp, 9 predicted proteins | sample 1987881 | NCBI WGS metagenome assembly FMJZ01 (sample SAMEA4378227, study PRJEB15110) | soil metagenome | biome: soil; feature: Field; material: Soil | place: India | collected 2015-03-11 | depth 0 m | reverse complement strand
TCCAGTATTTTGTTCCAGCACCATCGAAACTGAATGGTAAGGTTATATCAACGTAAGCAACGGAAGAAGATGAAGTTGAGCTACTACTTACTATGCTTGAGCTTGATGATACAGAAGAACTGCTACTTACAGAGCTCGATGATGAAACGGAGCTACTTGATACTGAGGAAATACTTGATGAAATTGAAGAGCTCGATATTACAGATGAACTTGAAGAGATCACTCCATCAGAATATTTAACCATTCCAGCAAGGGCTCCTACGAAGCCTGCATTATAATCTATAGCTACTTCGGTATACTGATATTGATTTACATCATCAATATATTTATCACTTTGATCTGGTCCACCTACAAGAGCTCCTAAAAGTAAATATTTTGCTGGTTTTGTATTTTCAGCGTTTGCATAGGTATAGCCATTTGCTGCCCTGTGGTGTGGGTGAAGTGGATAATTTGAGCCAAAACCTATTACATAAGACATATTTGCCGGGTTATTTCCAAGTATATAATCAAGTTGAGATTGAGCAAGATTTTTTGAAGAAACATCACCTGTTCTTCCATAATGTAACAAAGCAAGCATAGAGGCAGATGCTGCATATCTTAATACTCCCCAATTATTTAAATATTTAAGTCCACCAGGTGTTGTTGTTAAGTCTTTTTTCCAGTAATTTAAGTTATAGACTATTGCGTCCATATATTTTTGTTGTTTTGTAACGTCATAGAGTTTGAACATTACAGCAGGAGCTATAGTATCCCAGCACATAGTCCATTTATTATAGAAAGAGTCATCTCCATAGGTGTTTTTATAAGTTATGTATTTTTCAGCATCAGTCAAATATGTTATATCACCTGTAGCAATATATAACCATATTGCTCCCCAGGCAAGATCGTCGCCATAAGAACTTGATTGATAGAAAGATTGTCCTTTTCCAAGTCCTTCTTTATTTTTTCCAATAGCGTAAATTTCTTTTGCTGCTTGTAAACACTTATTAGCATAGGTTAAGTCTACTGATTTATAATTTAAATACATAAGAGCTAAGGCAGCGGCAGTCTGCCCACAAACGTCTGAAGCAGCATTAGCTGAATCAGCTTTGTAAAGTGTAGGTCTTGCTCCAGTCTGAAGTTCTGGTGGTCCCCAGTAGGCATGATCAATATCTCCATCACCTACCTGATAGTAAAAGACTTGAGCATTTGGGTGACTTCTTAAAAAATAGTCAGTAAAATATTTTAAGGTAGAAAGCATTTTGTTTTTGTTTCCAGTAGAAGAAAATACATCTTCAAACTCATAAAGAGCCCATCCAAGTACAGAAGCAGCATAGCCCTGTGGTAAACCAAACTTTACATGGTCACCAGCATCATGATAACCACCTGTTAGATCAAGACCAACATCACTACCATCAGAAGTATGACAATTTGATCTCCAGGAAAAGACATTATCAAGAGCTACTTCTTTACCACACTTATTAGCATCAAAAAACTTGATAGAATAACCAAGAACAGTAGCATAATCAGATTTTGAAAAACCTTTAGTTTCTCCAGCCATAGTTTTTACTTCGTTCGCAGGTTCATTAATAGAACAGCTTGCAAGAATAAAAATTAATCCTAAAAGGATTAATTTTAGTTTCAAAAATTTTTCCATAACCACTCCTCTACAAATTTTTTAATTAAATTTTAAAACTTAAAACAAAAATGTAAATAAACTATAAGTATGAATTTTATACGACTTGTGGTAGGAAATATATCCAACTGGAGGTTGGAAAATCAATTATTCACAAAAGAAACAATTTTTGAGATTATAGAATCGAGTGATAGAACTTCGATTGCCGCACCTATATCGATTGCTGCTTTTGGCATACCCCACACTACGGAAGTTTTTTCATCCTGAGCTATAGTGTATCCTCCAGCCTCTTTTATTTTAAGAAGTCCAGCGGCACCATCTTTACCCATACCTGTGAGTAAAATAGCAAGAGTGTTTCTTGCGGCAACATTGGCGACAGATTCAAAAAGTACATCTACTGCTGGTTTTTGAAAGTTAACCTTATCTGAGTTATCAAATGAATTATACAAAAATTCTCCTTTTCTTACGAGTTTGAGATGTAAACCTCCTTTCGCAATATAAGCATGACCTATTTCAAGCATTTCGTCTTCTTCAGCTTCTTTGATTTCCAGTTCTGATAGTTCATTAAGTCTTCTTGCAAACTGATATGTGAATCCCATTGGCATATGTTGGACTACAACTATAGGTGGAAGGTTTCTTGGGAGTGATTTAAAAATATATTCGAGAGCTACTGTGCCACCAGTCGAAGCCCCAATTGCTATAAGTTTGTCAGTAGTTTTAAGTTCAGATAGATAATATTTTTTAGGTTTATTTTGGGTTTCTTTGTTTAAAGTTTTCCATTTTTCAAGAAAAATGTCTTTATTATCATACGCAAGTTTTATCTTATTTAAGATTTCGTCTTTTACTTCTTCTACAGTTATACTTTCTCCCGGTTTGTTTACAACATCAAATGCTCCAAGTTCAAGGGCTTTTATAGCGGCAAGATTGTCCTTTTTTGTTATAGAGCTTACTATTATAACTGGCATAGGGAAATAATTCATAAGTTTTTCAAGAAAGGTAAGACCATCCATTCTTGGCATTTCAATATCAAGAGTTATTACATCTGGATTAAGTCTTACTATTTTATCTCTTGCAATATAAGGATCGGGAGCTGTTCCGACAACCTCAATTTCACTATCTTTAGCAAGTTCATTTGAAAGCACATCTCTTACAATTGCAGAATCATCGACTATAAGAACTTTAATTTTTTTCAAATACATCTCCTTTTTTAATTTTTAAACTTTATAGAATATTTCGTCAAAAAATGGAGGTTTCTTGATTAGCAAAATTAATTTCAAACAACTTATCTTAATATAAGACCACCAGTTCCAGTAGAATAAATAGTATATTTTTTATTCTTTGCCGGATATAAAGCTATAGCCTCACTATAAAAAGTTCTCACTCCCATTTTAAGAGCTTTTTTCTTGTCATTGAGAGAGGAAATGAGTTTCTTTATAGTTGAGTTATATTCTTCTTTCTCAAGTAAAAAAATATCATCTCTATCAAGTTTTAAAGACAATGGAATATCATTGTCCATAGAATTAATAGATATGCCATCATTAAAACTTACTTTATCAGAAAATATCTTGTATGGTAGGCTCAAGTTTATTGCTTTACCGGTTTCAACAAGAGAATATTCAAAATTTATAACTATGGAATCCAGATAGACTCTACTACCCGGTATTCTATATTCTGCTTCTCCCGTCATTATGTCAGTATTTCTCACAGGTGAATAGGCAAAGTATTTAAGATTGACAATTATCTCATCTTTATCTTCCGTAAAGTCTACTGTTGCTTCAAGTATCTTTCTTTCTGACTTTAAGTTTTTTAGTGCTGCACCAAGCATTTTTACATCTTTATAAAGACTTATTGTTTCTTTTGCCTCATTAATAACTGGCATGAAAGAAAGTAATGCAAGCACGAGTATTATTCCAACAATAAGTTGAAAAATATTTGAAAATAGAAAAAAACTTTTTTCTATTCCGTTTGCAAGAAATTTACCCAACGAAAAATATCCCTTTTCGTTTCTTGAATTAACAAATACAATAAAAAATAATATTAAGGCGATAATTATCCAACCAAAAATTGTAAAAAACAAGAATTTAATAATTCCATAAACCCATTCAATATTTTTAAGAATTTGCAACAAATTTTCATTCATAATCAACCTCTCTTAATTCAAGTCCCCCGTTAATATGGACAAAGCATTCATAAGACTTTCCAGTTTTAACCCCATTCAAAGTATGTAATACTGCATTAAAACTTGTTTCTATATATTCATTTGATTCATTTAGATATAACTTATTAATAAAATCACTCAACTCCTTGCCCGTTGATTTATATAACATAACCTCTCCAGAAACAAAGTAATAATTTCCAATAAAAGTACCCTTTTCTGGTGGAATAGTTTCACTATATATCTTTAAAGGAAAAACAATAGCATTAGATTTTTTAAGCACTATAACCCTATTTTCCACGAATACATCTATTCCTTTATTTGTCAGTAAGAAATTTGTTACTTCAACACCAGTTATGTCATATAAAACAAAATCCAGAATTGTATCTTCAGTCTGGTTTAATACCTTGAATCTCATAAAAACATATTCTTTTTTTAATTTTTCGATTTCTTCAAGTAAAACCTTTTTTTTGTTCATTAACTCAATTTTACTGTAAAAAAACAGAAAATATAACAAAAATCCAGCTACAATTAAAAATAAAATAAAAATCAACCAATTTTTCATTTAACCGCCTTACAACTTTCCCTATGGATAAGAGACATCGGCATATTGTAAATAAAAGTTTTTTCCTGATATTTTCCAGAATCTATTAATTTGGTAATTATATTAAAAGCTCTTTCACTCATCTCATAAACAGGAAGTTTGAATGTTGTTAGTGGCGGAGAAGAATATTCTGAAAGTGAGTTGTTGTCAAAACTTATGACAGAAACATCATCAGGAACTTTGATTCCGTTGGATTTTAAAACATTAATTGTAATGAGTGCCATATCATCATTACATACCACAAACGCAGTAGGCAAGTTTCCTGTTTTTATTAATTTATTCAGTTCCATCTCAGTTTTATATAAGAGATAATCACCCCTGATAAAAAATTCTTTCTTTATCTCAAGAGAGTGTTTCTTCATAACCTCAAGATAACCACGCCACCTTTCAAACGTAGAGTAGTTTGTAAATCTTCCAGAAATAAAGCCTATTTGTCTATGCCCAAGAGAGATTAAATACTCTGTAGCCTGTCTACCAGCCTCGTAATCCATGCTATTTACAAGTCCTACTTTGCTTTTCTCTGGTAAATTTTTAAGTAAATATTCTTCATCATAGTGTATTAAGACAAATGGCAACCCAACTTTTGCAACTTCAAATACTACAGGATCTTTTCTGTCAAGTCCAATTATTATTCCGCCGTCAAATCTATTTTCTGCAAATATATCTACAAGTTTTGATACACCATCTTTTTTGTATATAATTTGAACTAAAGAATAGTATCCATTTGCATTTGATATATCTATCAAGGCATCAACGGTATTACCAAAATAAAAATTCTGGAATAAGTTTACCTTAAAAGTGTTTTCTCCCTGTGGGCTTAAACTTACAACAAAAATACCTATTGTGTTTGTTTTTTTACCTGATAAAACCTTGGCTGAAAAGTTTGGTCTGTAATTATATTCTCTTATAACCTTAAGAACTTTTTCTTTTGTTCTTTGTGGAACATTTGGATAGTTATTAATAACTCTTGAAACTGTGCTTCTCGATACCCCCGCAATCTTTGCTATTTCCTTACTGTTTATCATAATTTTCCCCATTTTTTAACTTTGAGGCTTCTTTCTTTATTATAAAATAATTTTCCTTTTTATTCAACCAAAAAATTATACTAACCTTCTAAAATTTGACTAATCTTTATTTTTTTTATAACATATTATAAAATTTTGATTGGAGAAAAATATGAATAAGTTGAGTATAATTATCTTAATTTCATTTTTATTCTTAGGATGTTCAAGTAAAGAAAATAACACAATAGGTATATCCAAAATAGTTTCTCATCCTGCTCTGGATGCACTTGAGAAAGGTATTCAGGATGAGCTTAATGAGAAAAAGATTAAAGTTATCTTTGATCTTCAAAATGCCAATGGAGATATAAATACAGCTCTTTCAATAGCTAAGAAATTTAAAGAGCAAAATTTGAAAATAGCTGTTGGAATAGCAACGCCTTCTGCTCAGGCACTCGTTAAAGAACTGAAAGATAGTCAAACTGTTATAGTATTTTCTGCTGTTACAGATCCTGTTAAAGCAGGGCTTGTTAGTTCTCTTGAGAAAGGTGAGAAAAATATAACAGGAATATCTGATATGACTCCTGTAGAAGCTCAGATAAAACTGATCACACAAATTAAGCCTATAAAAAAACTCGGCATAGTATATTCAAGTCATGAAGATAATGCGGTAGCACTTGCAAAAATAACAAAAGAGGTATGTTCAAAGTTAGGTATACAGCTAATAGAGGCAACAGTTACTTCCTCTTCAGAGGTAAAACAGGCTACATTATCTATAATCAATAGAGTTGATGCCATCTATGTATCTACTGATAATACGGTTGTTTCGGCAATTTCTTCACTTACAGAAGTTGCGTTAAAAAATAAAATTCCTGTTATATCTGCTGATCCAAGTTCGGCAAAAGATACTTATGTTCTTGCTGCTTTAGGCTTTGACTATTATAAGATGGGTAGAGCAACAGGAAGACTCATCATAGAAATACTTGAAGGGAAAAAGCCAGAGGATATACCAACAAGATTTTTGACTGATAGAAAAGATCTTGAATTTTATCTCAATCTTGATGTTGCAAGGAAGCTTAATCTTACCATTCCAGAAGAGTTAATAAATACTGCTGACGTAGTTGTTAAATAATTTATGAAAAAAAGAGAAAAAAACACAAAAGATATTATTCTCAAAACGAGTGAGCTTTTATTTTCAAAGTATGGATATGATTCGACAAGTGTTGATGCAATAGCAAAAAGAGCAAAAATTCCTAAATCTCTTATATATTACTATTTTAAAAGTAAAAATGAAATACTTGAAACCCTTTTTAATGATTTTGAAAAAGAGCTTGTAGAACTTAAAGAAAAAATCTTTGATGAAGTTTTTCCCGATGAATCTGGAAAAATAAATCCAGCGTTTAAGGAAAGTCTTATAAAATATACTTTTCCATTTCTTGAAAAATGGAAAAACATTATAAAAATAGCCTTTGTTGAGGAAATAAAATCTTTTTCAAAGGGGCCTCTTTTCAAGTATTTTGATCTTAATATATCAATAGCGAGAGAGCTTTATAACAAACACAATCTTAATCCAGATTTTTCAGAAGATAGAATAACTTCTATATTTTTCAATTCATTCCTTCCTTTAATAGGTTATACTATTTTTATTGATGAGTGGTGTTTACACTACAAGGTAGAGAAAGATAAGGTGAAGAAAATCATAACAGATGAGTTATTTGAACATTTTGAACATTTTATAGACAACCTAATATCTTTCTAAGAATTTTTTCCCATATTTTGCAAAAATATTGATTTCAAGATTTACTATACTTCCAACCTTTTTATATTTTAAATTGGTTTTGTTTATAGTCTCTGGAATGATTGCAACTTCAAAGTTTCTATTCTTTATATTAAAAATTGTAAGGCTTATTCCATCAATGGCTAAAGAATCTTTCTCTACAAGGTAATTAAAAATGTATTCATCTGTTCTGAACCTATAATTGTATGCCTCTCCAACTTTTTCAATATTAATAATTTCACCAATACCATCAATATGTCCCAATACAAGGTGTCCATCTAAAAAAGTTTGCATTGTTAAGGGCAATTCAAGATTTACAATCTCTCCAGTTCTTAAATTTCCAATATTTGTTTTTTTCAAAGTTTCAAAACTTGAAAATACAATAAAAGAGTTTTTCTCAACTTTTTCCACAGTATGACAGGCACCGTTAATGGCTATACTTGTTATACCTTCTTCAAGGCTTTGGAGAAAATTTTTATCATCTATACCTACTATAAGCCTTTTTCCGCCACTTACAACATTGATCTTTTGTATATTACCCACATATTTTATTATTCCAGTAAACAAAGGTTTCTCCTCAAATATATTATACCTATAATATTATTTTTGTCAAAAATTATCTTTTTAATGAAAAAATGGGTAGATTCGATCTTATCGAATCTACCCACCTTTATTATTGAAAAATTTAAGTGTTATTTCCTGTTCTTTATTTTCTGTAAAGTGTCTTCTGTTTCATCTACTTCTTCATCACTTTGTGTGTTACCTGTTTGCATATCATCGAACATATTTAATTCTTTTAAAACTCTTCTGACATTTTGTATCATTTTGATCTTTTTCTGAGTAGTTCTCTGAGATTCATCAAGGATATCTTTCAACTCGGCAAGGTTGTTTTTAGCTCTATTTATAAGATTTTCAAGTGCCTTGTTTTCATCCATTGTTAATTCTATCTCTTGATTTGCCTTAGCTACTACTTCAAGTTTGGATTGTATTTCTTCATCAGCTTCAAGTTCTTCTGGAAGTTTGACATTTCTTCTTAAGACAACTTCTCCTTCTTTAACTCTACATGTTAATTTTTTCTCATCTGTGTCAATGATGAACTGTGTCCCTCTGACTGCTGCAACAGCAACTTCTGTTTCAACTTTGAAGGTTTCACCTTTTGAAAGTTTTTTTGTTATGTTAAATAGCCCTTTTCCTTTTTTAATTTTTATTTCTTCAAAGTTTGATTTAAGTTGATTAATTACAACAAGAGTATTATCTAAAATTCTGAAAACCCCTCTTTTTGGCATAAGTACATCACAGTATGATTCTTTACCTGTTTTTATCATAGAGGATTCATATAAAGGCATGTCAGTTTTTGCTTTTGTCCATTTATCATTTTCTTTTACTGCAACTTTTACATCTCCAACATACATAGATAAAATATAATTTTCTTTGTCTTTTGCAAAAAGTAATACAAAACAAATAGACATGATAAAAAATAAAGTTATTTTCTTCATAATAATACCCTCTATCTATATTTTAACAACAAAAGGACGATTTTTACAAGTAAATTGAAAAATTTTTACATTTTTTCTGGAGCTTCAACACCAATTAATTTAAGTCCGTTTTTCAAAACATTTCTTACAGCTAAAATAATAGCAAGTCTTTTTGAGGTTAACATTTTATCTTCCGTAATAATCCTATGCTGGTTATAAAATCTATGAAAAGCCGAAGAGAGATCCTCAAGATATTGAGTTATTCTGTGTGGTTCCATATTTATAGCTGCATCAAGACATACTTCTGGATATCTTGCAATCCTTATTGCTATATCTCTTGCTTCAGGATTATCTATTATTGAATTTGTAATAAAATCTGGCTTTTCTACATTTCTTAATACACCCGATATTCTTGCATGTGCATACTGAACGTAGAAAACTGGATTTTCTTCCGTTTGTTTCTTTGCAAGTTCAATATCGAAGTCAAGAGGTGTATCAGCCTTTCTCATAACTAAGAAATATCTTGCGGCGTCACTACCAATTTCATCTATAACTTCCTCAAGGGTGATCATTTCACCAGTTCTTTTTGACATTCTTACAGGTTCTCCATTCCTGAATAGAGAGACAAGCTGACCTATTAATATTTTTGATTCTATTTCTTTATTCATTTCTTTTGCAAAAATTTTTATGGCGGCTGTTATTCTACCAACATATCCGTGGTGATCTGCCCCAAGAATGTTAATTATTGTATTGAAATCTCTTTCTATTTTATTCTTATGATATGCAATATCAACAGCAAAGTATGTGTATTCTCCATCACTTTTTATTAAAACCCTATCTTTATCATCACCAAACTCGGTTGTTTTAAACCATAAGGCTCCATCAAGCTCATAACAATGCCCACTTCTCTTAAGAAATTCTATAGTTCTTTCTACTTCTCCATTTTTGTGAAGTGTTAATTCAGAAAAATAGTTGTCAAACCTTACTCTGAATTTGGAAAGAGTTTTTTTCTGCATTTCAAGTAGATTCAAAACAGGGTCTCCTTCCATTTTAGCAACATCTTCTATATAAGAGCCATGATAACCATTTTCGGGTATTGGTTTTCCATTTTTTACAGCCTCAACACTCTGGCGAAGAAGATTTATTTGATTACCTGCGTCATTTATATAAAATTCTCTATGAACTTTTGCTCCACACATTTTAAGTAAATTTGCTATAGAATCCCCTATGGCTGCCCATCTTCCATGACCTATATGAAGTGGTCCTGTAGGGTTAGCACTTACATATTCAAGTATTATGTTTTTATCTTTTAAAAAATCACTTTTACCATAGTTTTCTTCTGAGATTGATTTTTGAATAAATTCTTCAAGAACTTTATCAGATAGATAAAAGTTTATATATCCAGGACCTGCAATATCAATTCTTGAAAAGTAATCTTTTTTTGATAAATCAGAAGCGATTTTTTTGGCGATCTCTTTTGGAGATTTTTTTAAGACTTTTGAGTTTGCTAAAGCAACTGTTGAAGCATAATCTCCGAATTCTTTTACTTCTGGATATGTAATAGGGATCAAATCTGTTTTAAGTCCAAAATTATTTTCAAGAGATTCTTTTATCATTTCTTTAAGTAATAACTTGAAATTCATATTCTCCTCAAAAAAATGGTATTAAATTTTAAATTAAATATTGAAAATAGTCAAATAGGACCCCCTATGAAGTCTATTCATAGGGGGTT
>FMJZ01012886.1_pt1 | contig 10360 bp, 8 predicted proteins | sample 1987881 | NCBI WGS metagenome assembly FMJZ01 (sample SAMEA4378227, study PRJEB15110) | soil metagenome | biome: soil; feature: Field; material: Soil | place: India | collected 2015-03-11 | depth 0 m | reverse complement strand
TTATTAATCGCCACAACTAATAGCGAAAAGTTTCTCTTTCTATATCCGAATAATTCGAAAATCATCTTTACTTTAGGTTTAATGTCTCGAAAGTAGAACTGAAATTTATTTATAAATGTCATCCTTGTCTCCAGCGTTTATATAACCAATTAGAACCGATTCTACGCTTTCGCCAACGTAAACGTACTAACCGAAAATTAACATCGCCATCAATATTTTTTCTCCGAAACTTTGAAACATTTAAAACCACACCGATAGCAAACAGATTAGATATCAAGGCTGACCCACCATAGGAAATAAATGGCAAAGGCTGTCCCGTTACAGGAATTATCGCGAGAGCAACTGCCAAATGGACTAAAACATACTGAAAAACCACTACCATAATACCGGCAACTAAAAGACAGCCGAATGTATCATTAATTTCCCTGGCAATCTTTAATCCCCGATTTAACAACACAAAAAATAATCCCAAAATCAAGACACTGCCTATAAAACCACCTTCTTCGCCAATCGCCGAAAATATAAAATCCGTATGTATTTTTGGTAAAAAATAATACTTCTGTTTTCCTTCGCCCAAACCTTTACCCCTGAATCCACCAGAACCGATGGCAATTTTTGATTGAATTTGTTGATAAGTTGTACCAGCCTTATGTTGCTGATAACGATTTTTCGCATGAGGTATAAAATTAACGGAGATTATCAAAACAATAATTCCCAAAATACTGGTAAACAAAATATATCTTAACTTCACACCGCTAATAAAGAAAATTAATAGCGCCGAAAAAATAACAATTATGCAGGTACCAATGGCCGGCTGTAATAACAGTAACACAGCGGTTAAAACGACAACTGAAAATGGAAAAATAATTGATGCTCGATAAATTTGCCATAAATAGACAATTTTGTGAATTACCGAGTTTCTATCGCCTCTCATCTGCGAAGTATTATTTACCGATAAAAAATTAGAACTAGCGGATTTAGCTGAATACTCAAACCAAGAATACAGATTTTTATCTATATTGAAGACCGGTTGAAGGTATGCATCCGAGCGATTTGTCCCTATAGAAGAAAAAGCCGTCTTTTCTTCTTTAGATTGACGATTAGCAAAATAGCCAGCTAACCAAATGACCAACGCATATTTGGCAAATTCAGACGGTTGAAACTGAACCGAAAGCCATTTTGCTTTTGTCCAGCGTCTTGCACCCGCAACTTTTCTACCAGTAATTAAAGTAAATATCAAAAATATGATTGCAATGATTAACAAAATATCTTTAATCCGTCTTCGATAATAGTGATAAGGAATAAAACTCGCTACGGCTAATGCAATAAAGCCAATTCCTATTCGAACTAACTGGTCTTTCAAATAATTAAAACCAAACGGAATCGTCACTGAATATACCATAATTAAGCCGATCATAGTTAACATTACAGTTATCATCAGTATGACCTTATCGTAAGGACTTTTTCCTTTAAGACTAAGCCGGTTCCACGAGACTGATGATCTCTTATATCTTGATTTAAATCCCGAATATCGATAATTACGCTTTAACATCCTATTTGCTCGTTTTTATTAATACTGCAGATATTTTCATAATTGTATGAATAATATAAATAAAGAGTATCAACATTAATTTTTACTTGCAGATTGTCTATTAAGTATCTCGTTTTTGCAAAGGTATTGAAAATCGTTTATTATTTTTCATATTTACTCGTAGAATTGGACTCGCTATTTATTTTATTAACAATCGTTTTAAACATATGCCCCCGCTCTTGAAAATCGCGAAAAGCGTCATAACTGGCAAAACCCGGCGAAAATAAAATTAGATCGCCTTCAACCGCTTTGTCTTTTGCTAACCTAACAGCTTCTTCAAGCGAATCGGCTAATGAAAATTTGAAATAATTTTTCGCTTTCAACATTTCAGCTAATCGTTTCTGATTTTCACCCATAAGCACTGTCCATTTAGCTCTATTAACTATCGCGTCAATATAATCTTTCACATTAAGTTTCTTTTCCGCACCACCGGCAATCAGAATGATGGGTTCGGTAAAAGCATTTAGCCCGGCAATACCCGCTGTGGGGTTGGTGCACATTGAGTTATTAATATATTTTACACCTTTTATCGTCCGCACATATTCTAAACGATGCTCTATTCCACGAAACTTCTTTAAAACTTTGACAATTGATTCATTACTAACCTTCAAAATCTTTGCAGCAGCAATTGCCGCCAACACACAATCTAAATAATGGTCTCCAGGTAATTTTATCACATTGCGAGAACAAATTTTCTCGCCCTGAAAATATAAGTTACTTCCATAGAGATAAGCACCGTTAACTTTCCTGAAACGAGAAAAATAGACAACTCGGGATGGAACTTTGTCTATATAAGTCATTATGGTATTATCCTCGGCATTAATGATGGCATAATCTTTTGCCACCTGTTGGGCAAAGATTCTAAACTTTATCTCCTGATATCTTTTTAAAGTTTGATGGCGATTCAGATGGTCAGCGGTAATGTTTAAGAGTATTGCAATCTGCGGATGAAAATAAAACGACCGTTCTAACTGAAAACTTGATACTTCAATGACATAATAATACTTTAATGGTTCAAACAATGCTTGAGCAAAAGGTAATCCTGGAGCTAAATTTCCGCCGTAAAACGTCTTTTTTCCTGTGGCCCTTAATATCTTGCCCAATAAAACCGTAGTTGTCGATTTACCATTTGTTCCTGTGATGGCAACTAATTTTGTTCTACGGATTGTTGGGGATAATAACCTCTTTTCACCAATATCAAGCAAACGCAAATCATTACCAGATAGGGATGATTTTTGATTTAAAGTCATGATAGATTTTCGAGATGACGAATGACGAAGGTGCAATGCCGAACGGTTAATTTCCAATGAAGTAAAATCAATTTCATCGATTACTGGAATATTTTTGCGCTCGAAAATTTTTATAACTTTATTTTGTGGACTAATACCAGGGCTACAGACCGCAAATTTTATTTGGTTTAACATCGCTCGCACATTTTTATCATTCAGCACAAAACAATTCGGATGCTGTATTATTTGGCGGACAACATTATCTTGAAATACTTGTGCCTTCTCATCATAGACACTAATGAAACTTCCTATTTGGAGCAAATATTTTGCAACTAAAGTACCGACTCGACCTAAACCTATAATTGCGATAACATCGCTGGGTGATTGTTGCTTATCGTTTTTGTTTATGTTTCTCATCTTATTTTCAATGTTGATATTGCCAAAAGTGCTAATAATATTGCAATTATCCAAAATCGGACAACAATTTTTGGTTCAGGCCAACCACATAATTCATAATGATGATGCAGTGGTGCCATCCGAAATACGCGTTTGCCGCGCGTCAGATGGAAATAGATTACTTGAATTAATACGGATAATCCCTCAATCACAAAAACGCCACCAATTAAAATTAACAAAAATTCTTGTTTGGCAATAATCGCACAATATCCAATAATTGCGCCTAAAGGCAAAGAACCGGTATCACCCATAAAAATTTCTGCTGGAAAAGTATTGAACCATAAAAATCCCAAACAAGCCCCCATTATCGTAAAACATAATATTGTCATCTCACCAGCATTGGGTACAAAAAGGATATTAAGATATTCGGCTAATTTGGCGTGACCGGCAACATAAGATAGTACCGCATAACTACCCGCCGCAACACCTAATAAACCAGTTGCTAATCCATCTAAGCCATCAGTTAGATTAACTGCATTAGATGAAAGCACAATCACCAACATAATAAACGGTATATAAAAAATACGAAAGTCAATTATAATATTTTTAAAGAATAAAAAGTTAGTGACTGTTTTGTATTTTGCCTCCATGGGCGCAAAATATAGAGTCAAGCCGACAATAAAGGCAAACAGAATTTGAAAGATAAGTTTTGTTCGTTTATTTAATCCCACGGGTTGTCTTTTAAGCACTTTTTTATAATCGTCAAAAAATCCTAACAAACAAAATGAGACCAAAACAAAAATGCCTAATAAGATATTTCGGTTGGTTAAATCCGAGAACAATAAAGTTGCAATGACAATCGCGAAAACAATTAAAATACCACCCATTGTCGGTGTGCCGGCTTTGATTTGATGTCTCTGGGGAACTTCGTTACGAATATTTTGTCCTAAAGCCATATTGCGCAATTTTTTAATGCACCATGGTCCGATAATCAGCACAATAAAAAGGGCAAGTACTCCGGCATATGCGGCGCGAAACGTAATGTATCTAAAAAGATTAAATAAAATAAAATAGTCCTTTAAGGGATATAATAAATGGTATAACATAATTATTCCTTTTCAATTATCCGTGTTCGGTCCATCGGCCTTATAAAATTTTTTGTTCACCTAATTCCAAAACATAGCTATTTTCTGATTTAATTGCATTTTCTTTTTAATAAATTTTCCACAACTTCTTTATCAGAAAATGGGATAATCATATCACGAATGATTTGATAATTTTCATGCCCCTTACCTGCAATTAATATAACATCATCTTTTTGTGCCAAAGATAAGGCACGGCTGATTGCGGATTCTCGGTCAACAATAACTTCATAATTATTTTTTATGATTCCTTTCTTAATGTCTTCAATTATTTTTAACGGGTCTTCATTGCGGGGATTATCTGAAGTAATTATCACCAAATCTGCAAGTTCGGTTGCAATTCTTCCCATGCCTGGTCTTTTCTGAGAATCACGATTACCGCCACAACCAAATATGACAATTAAACGACCGTGAGCAATGTTTTTAAGTGCCTCTATCGCTCCCTTAAGGGCATCTTCAGTATGAGCATAATCAATGTAAACCGAAAACTCACAAGGAAAATCAATCTTTTCCAATCTTCCCGGAACACACTTTAACGCGGAAATACCCTTTGCGATAATCTCATCCGGTATTCCGAAAATTTTTGCAGTTGCAAATGCAGCTAAAATATTATAAGCATTATGTACACCAATTAGCGTGGTCTGTATGTGGGTCTTTTGACCTTGGACTTTTGAATTTATTAAAATTTCGGTTCCTTCTTGATTTAGGCTAATATTCTCAGCATAAAAATCACTCTCTTTATTTCTCAATGAATAACCAATAACTTTCGCCGGTGTGGTATCAATAATCTTTCGAGAAAAATCGTCATCAATATTTACTATGGCATAAGCGGAAGAATCAAGGGGCTCAAATAATTTTAGTTTGGCTTTACCATAGGCTTCTCGGCTGCCATGAAAATCCAAATGGTCTGAAGCCAGGTTAGTAAATATTGCAACTTTGAAATCAAAACCATAAGTTCGTTCCAAGGCTAAAGCATGCGATGAAACCTCGCTTACGCAATATTTAATATTTTGAGAAACTAAATGGGATAAGAAAGCTATGAAATCTGCGCTCTCCGGTGTCGTATTTACCGCTTTATTCCAGTTGTTACCGTCAAAATACCCAATTGTGCCAAGCAAACCAATTTTTTCTCCCCAAGTTTCAATTATTGATTTTATCAAATAAGAAGTCGTGGTCTTTCCATTTGTACCAGTGAGGCCAATCAAATTAATTTTACGCGAAGGGAAATCAAACATATGATTAGCAACAATGGCTAAAAATCTTCGGGGGTTATCAGTATAAATACCAGCGACATTATAGTTTTGGGTTATTTGGGTAAGAAGTTCCTGATCATCCGTAGCAATTGCGACCGCTCCTTTTTGAATTGCCTGCTCAATGTAATGTTTTCCCGATGTTTGATAACCACTAATTGCGACAAATAAATCATAAGGTTTCGTTTTCTGGGAGTGATATGAAATACCGTATATCGTTTTATCAGGTCCGATTAATTTAACCACTCCTAATAAAGGTCTTATTTCGGATATAATTCGACTGAGTGATTTCACATTTATCTGCATAGACATCTCATCAGAAATGAGGTCAATACAAAAATTTCCATCGACAGATTATTAATTTTTAGTAAGTTATATAAGGCGGTCTCGTAAAATGTTAAACAAGTAGTCCCGCCAGTAAAACAAAGTCTCGTTGGATTATCAATTAAAAATATTTGCATTTTCATTTTTCAGTTCATCTTATTCACAAATTCATTAGTATACTTTATCCGTAAAGCAATCTCACGAAATGCCGGACAAGTAGTCTCGCCAGCGAAACGAGATCTCTTTGGTTCATCAATCATAACTGCAATTAGAAATTGAGGATTATTTTGGGGAAAGAATCCGACAAAAGTCATTATCGATTTTGTTGCGGAATAAGTTCCATTGGGTTCAATTTTTTGTGATGTGCCGGTTTTACCACATACTTGGCAATCATAAAGCGCCGCTGCTCTACCGGTTCCACGGTTAACAACTTGTCCCAAGATATCTTTGATAATTTCCGCATTTTTTTCGCTCATTACCCGTCGAACTATTTTCTTTTGTCCTTGATATGTTATCTTTCCGTTTTTAATAATTTCTTTAACAATATACGGTTTGAGTAATAAACCGTTCTGGGCAACTGCCAAATACGCGGTGGCTAATTGTAATAAAGTTACTCGCAAACCTTGACCAAATGAATTGTTGGCTAATCTCAATTGCGTCATCGATTGTGGTCGATCTAAATAACCATTGGCTTCTCCTGGTAATTCGATTCCAGTGGTTAGCCCAAATCCAAACCTTCTTGCCATCTCGTAGAAATTTTCTGCGGGAATTTCTTGGGATAACAAACTCACACCAATATTAGATGACTTAGCAAAAATATCGTAAAAATCAACAATGCCATTATTGTGGACATCTTTTATTTTTTTACCGGCAATCTCAATATAACCTTTAGAAACATCCCATTTTTTTGAGAGCAAATGTTCTGTCGGCAATAATTCTAATGCGCTGGCACAGATTACCAACTTAAAGACCGAACCGGGTTCGAATTCATCGCTTATTGCGGATGCTTTCCATAAATTACGGTCAGTAGCAACGAATTTGTCTGGATTGTAATCAGGATAATCTACCATTGCTAAGACCGCTGCATCTTTGACATCCAAAATCACTATTGAACCCCGAATTGCTTGCAAATTTTCTACATATTTTTGTAATGTTTGATACGCAAGCTGCTGCATATCAACATCAATAGTAAGCACAACGTCGCTGCCGGCAATCGGTTGCTTTATCGGATAAGATGGCCAAACATAATGGTTTCCGATGGCATCCTTCTGTTTTAAAATCCAACCCGGTTCTCCGCTCAAAACTTTATCAAAATAATTTTCAATGCCTGCTAAACCATGTTCTTTTCCAATAATACCAACAACACTGGCGGTAACTTCGTTAAACGGATAGATTCTTTTTGTCGCATCGTTAACATAAACACAATTGGTAAATCGGTGGCGTCTTAATACTTCTTTTAATTTCAACGCCTGTTCATATTCAATCATTCGGGCGAAAGTAAAATATTCTTTACTTTGAATTAGTTTATTAAGAATTTCGGATTTTTCTCCGATTCCCAATGCACTTAATATTTGCGCCGCACTATCAGGATTACGCACATACCTTGGATGCACCGAAACCGTTGCGCTCAATTGACAAAAGGCTAACAGACGATATTGCCTATCCAAGATACGTCCTCTTTCCGCAATTAAAGTATCTTTTTGCCAATGTTCACTTCTTGCCAGTTTCTCATACTTTTGATATTCCACAATTTGAGTTATAAAAAGATAAATCAGCAATCCAGCAAAGGTAATTGATATACCCCACTTAATTAATTTTATCCGTTTAATCACATTAATCATTTTCTGTCAGCTAATTGACGGTTCTTTCTTTGCCCTGGTCAGATTCTTCGGTAGATAAACTACACCAATAATTACTTTTTTTAAGCCCTTAATCGAATCACTCATGTTTTACCACGGGATTTGTCAGGTTTTTTTCAGCATTAAGTTGATTTTTTTCATTGGTGATGGTGGTTGTTTTAGGATAAGTCAGACCCAAAGCAAGCGCCATCTTTTCTAAATTAGCAAACAGAAAGACGCGATGTTTTTCGGCTTCCAAGTTCAAAACTTCATCTTTGCACAATTTAAGTTCAGTTTCCAAGCGAGTAATCTCCTGCGTGTAAATAATGCTATATCGGTAGAGGACAAGATAAAGGATAAAAAATGCCGCAATCGCAAACACAATTAGAATTCCTTTCATGGTTAATCTTACAGTTTTTCACCGGCCCTTAACCGCGCACTATGGGCTGAAGGATTAGCTTTTATCTCATTTGGCGATGGCGATAACGGTTTTTTGGTCATAACCTTTAGATGACCATTGCGCTCCATATCACGAAAAGTATTTTTCACAATTCGGTCTTCTAAAGAATGATAGGCAATTGCAACAATCCGGCCACCAACGGACAAAATCCTAATCGCACAATCAAGCCCTCGCTGAATATTATCCAATTCCTGATTTACCGCAATTCTTAAGGCTTGAAAGATTCGAGCCAAGGTCTTTTTAATTTTATGAGCCGGAACGACTTCCTGAATGACTTCCACTAAATCATAAGTCGTATTAATCTTATTTTTCTGTTGATACACTCTTTGGGCAATTTTGTAAGCAAACCTTTCTTCGGCCCAGTCCTTAAAAATTTTTTTCAAGGCTAATGGTGAACTGCATCGAATAATATCGCGAGCAGTCAAATTAAGACTTTGGTCAAACCGCATATCCAAAGGTCCGTTCTGCTGATAAGAAAATCCTCTCTTTTCAGAAGTTAACTGATAATAAGAAGCCCCGAAATCGAATAACACCCCTTGAATTAAGTATCCTGGAAACTTTTGCACCACTTGGTCAAGATTCGTATAACTCATCCTAAAAAGATAGAGATTGGAGTAATGTCTTAAACGATTCTGGGTATAATTGATTGCATCCGCATCACAATCCAAACCAACAACTATACTTTTTTTATCGGGCAAATGCTCTAAAATTGCTTGTGTATGGCCACCGCCACCAATTGTCGCATCAATGTAAAGACGCGGTAAATCAGAATTTTGTGATTTTGTCATCAGATAATAAATTACCGTATCAACCATTACCGGTCGATGAAAAAAAAATTGCTCTTTTACCATCTTTGACCAGTCTTAGTTAACGAAATTAAACATTACTTCGGGCAGCGAATTAAAACAACTAACATTAGGTATTCAAAAAAGTTTTCATAAAATAACTAGCTATCATTTTTAGCTTACAACTTTTCATTTCAATAATGCTCAAAATCAGAAACCTTAAAATTTCTACTATAGTTTAAGTATTCATTAATTTTAGTCATATCCGAGGTATGTAATTGTTGAGCTTTCTTATGATATTCATCAAAAATCTGCGGATTCCAGATTTCAAAATAATTTCCTACTCCGGCAATTATAACTTCACCGGTGGAGATTTCCGCATATTCCAGATACCGTGACGGAATCAAAATTCGGCCTTGCGTATCTAACTTTACAAACTCAACATTGTTCTCAAAATAGCGTCTTAGCCTTAAAGAATCTTCATGAAATTTGGAGAGCCGTAAAATAATCTGATTTTCAAATTTTTCCCATTCCTCAGGAGGATGGACTTCTATGGTCTTATCTAAACCAGTATTCAAAAGTAATTCAGTATTTTCTGCTGCTGGCAAAAGACGGCGATAACGAGCCGGTATCGCAACTCGACCTTTAGCGTCAATTGCATAACGGTAGACACCTCGAAAACGATATACCATGTCTAAATATTATCCTTTTCGAAAATATTCATCTTTTTTTAACTAAGTTCAAAATATTGAATTTTATCTTATTATTATTTATTTACTTATAACGTCCGACAGTTTTAACATAAAATGCTTATTCAGCCATATACTAAATTCCATGCACTACTATACCTTTCGCCCCAAAAAGAGCACTTGTCAAAGATCTCGTTTATTCTCCACTATTCACCACTATTCAACACTTTCTAAACTATAATACCAACTTGATGTTTTGTCAAGTGAAAAATTTTTTATCTTAAAATAATATAACGCTTTATATTACAAATATCTTAATTCAAATATTTTTAATGATTTCAAAAAATGCTTGTTAGGGATAGGAGGGGTATTTTAGGAATGGCAATATTTCATTTTCCAGTAGATATATTGGTACGATACCAAGACATTTTATTCACTCTAATGACATAATTATCTCACATCATTAATCTTATATAGGAACATCATAACGGATTTTATCATTACTCTTGGGCATCTGCCTTTTTTAGATAACCAAGAGGATGTTAGATACTCATACCTTTGAAATGTTCTGGATTGTTATCATAATCAGAACTGGTTTCAACTCTTTAATATAATTTAGGAGATATTTTGTAAATTGTCCTATATTCTTAAAATTA
>FMJZ01003630.1_pt1 | contig 10361 bp, 8 predicted proteins | sample 1987881 | NCBI WGS metagenome assembly FMJZ01 (sample SAMEA4378227, study PRJEB15110) | soil metagenome | biome: soil; feature: Field; material: Soil | place: India | collected 2015-03-11 | depth 0 m | reverse complement strand
TCGGCTTCCGACAAAACCTGCTCCGCCCATTTGAACAGCACATTGTCTTCTTTCCAGATGTGCTGGCGCAGCATTTCAATGTAACCGCGTGCTGCAGCAACGAATTGTTGACGGTTCGCTTCCTTTGTAAGATCAGAAGCAGCTTCTCTCAACCGCCGTTGATAGTTTCGTCCTTCCTGGTGCTCGTGAAGCATCACACCAATCGGTCCGCCTTCTTTCGGAATTCCTCTCGCTTCAAGTTCAGGGAACAGTATCCCTTCCTCTTTACCGTGATGGCATTGGTCAGCAAATGTTCGGAAAAAATCAAGCAGTGCCGTAATCTTGTCCATCGGAACAGTTTCACCTCGCTCAACTCGCTCAGAAACTGCTCCAAGAATTGTCAATCCCCGTTCAATGACCCGATGTTCGTGCATCAGAGTATAAACGCACTTCATCGTTTACACCTCCTTGAAATTCTGCCAATGCCGAACTCCAAAAAGGAATTTTAATTCCACAATTTGTGTTTGTTGTCAGGGTAATCCCCCAAATTGCTTTTGAGGCTGGACGGACGATTTTCGGCTTAAAGACATCTTCAGCGATTGAAAAGCCTATACGCTACCGTGTGCCAGTTTTAGTGTTACACTTTGCCCTAAGGAGGTGGCAAGTTGTGAGGATTACAGATGTCAAGGTTTTTGTGGTCAATCCAATTGCTGCTGAGAAGTTTGAAGGCATTGGGTATTTGTATCGTCGTGGCGGTATCAACTATGTTGTTGTCAAGGTCTTGACAAACGAAGGCATTTACGGCGTTGGCGAGGGGACACTGCACGCGAGTGAACTTGCTGTCGTTTCTGTGCTCAACAATTTCAAAGAACTCCTCATTGGCAAAGACCCGCAAAACATTGAGGATACATGGAACTTTCTTCACAGGTCAACTTACTGGCGTGGTGGGCCAATTTTCAAAGCGGTGATTGCTGCAATTGACATGGCTCTTTGGGACATAAAGGGCAAACTGGCTAAGATGCCCGTTTACCAACTGTTGGGTGGCGCTTGCCGAAAAGGTGTGCTCGTTTACCGCCATGCCGATGGGCGAGACCCAAAGGAAGTTGCCGAAAATGTCCGAAAGTGGCTTGAACAAGGTTACAAAGTTGTTCGGGCACAAATGGGCGGTTACGGCGGTTCAGGAAAACTGAGGTTTGAACCGAACGAACGCGAAGGGTTGCCCGGCACAACTTACTTTGAGCCAGCGAGGTATTTGATTGAAGTGCCCAAACTTTTTGAGCATCTGAGAAACGAGTTGGGCATGGAAGTTGAACTGCTTCACGATGTCCACGAACAACTTTCTTCCATTGAAGCGGCACAGTTGGCAAAGCGACTTGAGCCTTATCGGCTTTTCTTCCTTGAAGACCCAGTTTCACCAGAGCAAAAAGAGGCGTTGGCTTTCATTCGTTCGCAGACAACGACCCCACTTGCAATCGGAGAAATCTTTTGCGACCGTGAACAAATCATCCCACTTTTTGTCAACCGCCTGATTGACTACATCCGTATTGCGCCCTTACATGTCGGTGGAATAACTGAGGCGAGAAAAATCATGACACTTGCCGAACCTTTTGGTGTGAAATCAGCATTTCACGGTGCTGCGGATTTGGGTCCCATTTCACAGGCTGCTGCAGTTCATGTTCAAATGAGCATTCCAAATTTTGGGGTGCAAGAGTGGACGGATTTTCGGAGCATACAAGTTTTTTGTGACCTGTTCCCAACACCCTGCGAAGTTCACGATGGCTACGCTTACCCGAGCGAAGCACCCGGTCTCGGTATTGACTTCAACGAAGAACTTGCAGACCGATTCCCATATTCACCTGTATACATGCCCCAAATCCGAAGAATTGATGGGACAGTGCACGGATATTGACTGCCAAGAAGGTTGTTGAGAGCGATGGCAGGAGTTCCCGTTGACACTCTTGACATTTTGGAATGTTAAGAAAGGGCGCTGTGGGAAGGGGTTTGGATTTGAGGACTTGAGTATAAAAGTTTCCGTAATTGCCTTGGGTGTGTTAAAGTTAATGGTTGGAATTTCTGTGGAAGCGGGGAAAGGAAATCGGTCGGAAACACTTTTGAAAGGAAGTCAGTTCTATCTTTGGGAGGCGAAAGTTTATGCCAGTTAACGAATTTGTCGTTCGCGTCGGAGGAGACACCTTGGAGGGCGGAATTATACGAACAGGTGAATTTTTAGCCCGAGCCCTTGCAAGGTGTGGTCTTGAGGTTTTTACCTTTAGAACTTACCCAGCGGAAATTAAAGGCGGGCAGGCGATGATTCAAGTCAGAACAGCGGAGCGACCAATCTACTCTCATGGTGACGAAGTTGACATTTTGATTTGCTTTGACGAAGAGTCATGGGAAATTCACAGACAGGATTTCAACCCCTACGGAGTTCTCATCTACGACAACAAATTCGAGCCCAGAAATGTCCCAGGCACTGCCACCACTTATGGGTTCCCTTTCAGCGAGATTGCTAAAACCAGACTTCGCAACCCTTTGGGCAAGAACATGGTCATCTTGGGAGCGTTCTCTGCCTTGTTCGGTTTGCCAAAGGAAATTTTTGAGCAACTTATCCGAGAATATTGGGGTCGTAGGGGTGAAAAAGTTGTCAATGCCAATATAACGGCGCTCGGTGAAGGCTTTAACGAAGGGGCGAAACTTGAAAAGCGTGACCCATACCGAATTGAGGTTCGTCCATTGAGGGATTGGATGATCCTCTCTGGCAACGAAGCAATTTGCTATGGTGCAGTCGCTGCTGGTTGCAAAGTATTCGCTGGTTACCCAATCACTCCAGCGAGCGACATCTTAGAATGGATGATGGAACATTTGCCCCACCTTGGTGGAACACCCCTTCAAGTCGAAGATGAAATAGCTGCCATCGGCGCTGTTTTGGGAGCCTCTTTTGCGGGAGCGAAATCAATGACAGCGACTTCAGGTCCTGGGTTCTCCCTCATGACAGAATTCCTTTCTCACGCTGCTATGGCGGAAATACCATGTGTCATAGCCAACATACAAAGGGCAGGTCCAAGCACCGGAATGCCAACCAAAAGCGAGCAAAGTGATCTGTATCAAGCAGTGTTTGGCGGTCACGGTGATGTGCCAAGGATCGTCTTAGCGCCGAGCACGGTTCAAGGCTGCTTTTACACAACTGTCCACGCTTTCAATTTGGCTGAACTTTGTCAATTGCCAGTGGTGATCCTAAGCGACCAGTCTCTTGCCCACCGCACCGAAACCATTGCCCCAATTGACATAGACAAACTTGTCGTGATTGACCGAGAAACTTACGACCCTCTCATTCACGGTGAAAACGGGGAAGGTTACAAGCGTTATGGGCTTGATGGGACAGGTGTTTCACCAATGTCTATTCCTGGTCAGCCAGGTTCTTACACGGCCGAGGGGTTAGAACACGATGAATTCGGTCACCCTAACTGGGATCCAGAAAACCACATGACTATGACCGAGAAGAGATTTCGCAAGTTAGAACTTGCCCTCCGATACGGCGAATACTATCCTGGGTTTGAAGGGTTCCGTTGGTATGGTCCCCACCAAGCTGATTTGGGAGTGATAACTTGGGGCTCAACAGCAGGAGCCGTTCGAGAAGCAACCGAGTTGGCAGAGCAAGAAGGCATCTCTGTTGCCGTTCTGCACATCTCAATGCTCTATCCCCTTCACAAGGAAATTGTCCGCAGGTTCATCACATCAATGAAACGAGTTCTTCTCCCCGAACTCAATTACACTGGACAGTTCGCCCATCTTGTCAGAGGTGAAACTGGACTTGATGTCGTCTCTTACACTAAAGTGACGGGAGTTCCCTTCAAAGTCCGTGAAATTCTTGATGCGATTAAGGAATTGGCTCACGAAGTTGCTCATGTGAGGTGATGACGATGGCTGTTGGCGCAGAAGTCAGGGAGCGTTACAAGTCTGATCTAAGACCGATTTGGTGCCCTGGGTGTGGCGATTACGGAGTCCTCACCGCTACATTTATGGCCCTTGGGAATTTAGGGCTTAATCCCGAAGAAGTCGTCATCGTTTCTGGCATCGGTTGCTCAGGTCGCTTCCCCGCTTTCACTACCGCTTACGGCTTCCACAGTTTGCATGGACGAACAATGCCAGTAGCATTGGGGATTAAGGCTGCCAAACCTGAATTGACAGTTATTGCGGTTGGCGGTGACGGTGATACTTTGGCTATCGGTGGCAACCACTTCATGCACGCTTGCAGGCGAAACATCAACTTGACATACCTTCTACTTGACAACAACTTGTATGCTCTAACGAAAGGTCAAGCGTCACCTACATCTCTGCCATCTCAAACTACCGACTCAACCCCTTACGGCAGTTACGAAAACTATGTTGAGCCTTGCGCTTTGGCGATCTTGTATGGAGCAGCTTTTGTGGCCCGTGAATTCTCCGCTCGTGCCCGAAAGTTAGCGGATGCAATCACTCAAGCAATACAGCATCCAGGTTTCTCCCTTGTCCACATTCTCAGCCCGTGCGTGACCTTTTTTGACACCTACGATTTTTACAAGCAGCAAGTCAAAGAACTGCCATCGGATTACGACCCAACTGACATGCACCTTGCCCTGCGGTATGCGACCGATATGGAACAACGATGGGTTGGCGTTCTTTTCAAAACCTACAAGCCAACTTTTGAAGAGAGGATGCAAGCCATAAGGGAACAGGCCATGAAGCGTTACCAAAATGTGACGCTGAAAGATTTGCTGATTCAGCGACGGGTCTGAAAAAGGCAAAATGCTCACTAACACGGGTCTGTGTTGAACCAAATTGGAGGGCTGCTCTCCTGAACAGCCGAAAAAAGAAAAATCGGTGTGTCAGGAGACGCGACCTCCGAAAAACATGGGAAAATTGGTGCTCAAGAAATACACTCTGAATAACTGCCTGAAAAGAAAATTCAATAAAGCAATGCAAAGCAAAAGTCGCAGGATGTTGAGGGGTTAAAGCGAAAGTTCGCTTCATTTGAAGCAGCGTATCCACCCAAAGGTTTTAACCCATAAGGCTTACACCCAGTCTTAAACTAAATTTAAACCTAAGCCTACCCCTGATTTTGGCCTGATGACTTATAGCGATTTGGTGGGTTATCTCTCTAAACTTTTTAACACAATGCTTCAGGGAAAGACAGGAAATCTCTTATCATTAGGGACGAGGGGATGCAAGTCCTTCCTAACCTCAAACCCTCAAGAGCAACGCATTTACTTTAAAATTCATATTGTATTGACGAAATTTTCTAAGGCCGTTAAAATTTATGACCTGAAAGTGCAGTTAACTGAAAGGATAGGCTGAGGTTTAATGCCTTCTGAGAGGTGATCCTCAGTGGAGTGGCGTGATGAGACGATCGGGATTATCGGGCTCGGTTATGTCGGGCTACCTCTGGCTGTCGCTTTTGTGGAAAGCAACGTTACGGTGGTGGGCGTTGATATCTCTAAAGAACGAGTTAACATGCTCCTTGAAGGTCACTCCTACTTGACAGATATCCCAGACGAAACCATTGCATCCATTCGTGGGCGGTTTCACCCGACAACCGACTATTCAGAACTTAGCAAATGCGACGCAGTAATAATTTGCGTTCCAACCCCTTTAGCCAAAACAGGTGAACCTGACATTTCCTACATACTTTCCGCTGCAGAAAGTTTCCGCCCTTATCTTCGTCGCGGAATGCTCGTCGTTCTGGAAAGCACGACTTATCCTGGCACGACTGAAGAGTTACTCAAACCGATGCTTGAAGAGACGGGGCTTAAAGCGGGGATTGATTTCAATCTCGCTTTCTCACCTGAGCGTGTTGATCCATCAAACAAGACATGGACAATCCGAAACACTCCGAAGGTTGTTGGTGGCTTAACTGAAACTTGCACCAAGAGAGCCTGCTCGCTTTACTCACAGGTTGTTGAAAAGGTCGTCCCTGTCTCTTCACCGAGAGTTGCGGAAATGACGAAGTTACTCGAAAACATTTTTAGGGCTGTCAACATTGCTTTGGTTAACGAGATGGCAATTTTGTGCAAAAGGATGGGAGTAAGCATTTGGGAAGTTATTGACGCAGCATCAACGAAACCCTTCGGCTTCATGAGGTTTGAGCCAGGACCTGGCATAGGTGGTCACTGCATTCCCATTGACCCACTTTACCTTGCGTGGAAAGCGAGGGAGTTCAACCACGAGACTCGTTTCATTCGAATTGCCGATGCCATTAACAGGCAGATGCCCGAGTATGTTGTCGGGTTAATTGCCGATGGTTTGAACGAATTCGGGAAGCCGTTGAAAGGTTCAAGGGTTTTACTGTTGGGTGTAGCCTACAAGCCTGAAGTCAACGACTATCGCGAATCGCCAGGATTGGCTCTAATTGAACTTTTGAGGCAAAAAGGCTGCCTTGTGCTTTATCACGACCCATATGTTCCAGAAGTGAACCATAATGGACAAGTAATGAAATCCGTCAATTTGACCGAAGACGAGTTGGCTAAAAGCGATTGCGTCGTCATTGTTACTGCTCACAAATGTTACGATTGGAACTGGGTCTTATCAAACTCTCAGTTAGTCGTTGACACTCGTGGTGTGACGAGAAACTTAAACGCACCCAATGTCATTTTGCTTTGAAGAAGCAAGAGACAGTTGAAGTTTAGCCCGAGACTTACAAGTCCAACCCTCAGCGGCTAAATCCATACTCTCGGCAAGGACAAACCAGACCTTTGCAGGATGATCTTGCAACAAGTTTCGGTTTACTTCGTCGCTGCGAACATTCACCCTGAGTGGGCGGAACCGACGGCGGTGGTGAATGAACCCGCAGTCGGCAGTTTGACGCTATACTTTCTTCGGTGATGAGTCTATGCGCGAACAGATTCTGGAACTCTTGCGGACTGACCCTCAATTCCGTGACGAAGTGAGGCGGTTTGTTCTGACCGAAGATTTGCTGGCGCTGCCGAGCAAGTTTGAACAACTGGTTGAAACGGTTAGAGAACTCGCAGCGATCCAACGCCAGCAAGCAGAGCAAATTCGTGCCTTGACAGAAGCGCAAAGAAGGACGGAGGAACAGCTACAGCGACAAGCGGAACAAATTCGTGCCTTGACAGAAGCGCAAAGAAGGACGGAAGAGAGGCTACAACAGCAAGCAGAGCAAATTCAAGCTCTCATACAACAAGTGAGCGCACTCATCACCGCCCAAGCCCGCATGGAGGAAGCCTTGCAGTGGTTGATCAACTGGCAACGGGGCGAAATGGGGCGGCGGGAAGGAGAGCGATATGAGCGTCATGTCATTCGCCGAGCGCCGATCCTGTTCAATGGTGGCGAAGGGGGTTCTCCTGCCGACTACTTGATCCAAAAACGATTGACCGAACTTTTGCCGCGAGAACAGCGCGAGCAATTGTTTCAAGACGACGAAAGTGACCCCTTCCTCTCCGACCTAATTTGGTGGAAGGATGAGCGAGTTGCCGTTGTGGAAATCTCCTTGCAAGTTGACGGTTACGATGTGATTTGCGCCAACCAACGAACGATGACTCTTCGCCGAGCAGGGATGCAAGCCATTGGTGTTGTCATCGGAAAAGAATGGGCTAATCCCGATGCCTACGATGCTGCCCAGCGCCACCAAGTGGAGTGGTTAATTGGAACGGAAATGTCGGATGGATTTAGAAAGTTTCGTGAGGGATGAGGGGCGAATTGACCAAAAAGGAATTGGCTAAAAGCGATTGCGTCGTCACTGTGACCGCCCACAAATGTTACGACTGGAACTGGGTTGTAGCAAACTCTCAATTAATCACTGACACTCGTGGTGTGACGAGAAACTTAAACGCGCCTAATGTCGTTCTACTTTGAAGGAGGCGAAAGAAAAATGAAAGCGACTTGGCTTCACATTTTATGGTCGCTCGCTTTGCTAACTTCTTTGACTTTCGCTCAAACGGCTGCGCCCCAATCCGAAACTTACAGGCTCAACCCTGGTGACCAAATTCACATCCTCGTTGAGGATGAGCCTGACCTTTCCGGAGATTTCACTGTCGGACCTGACGGTTTCGTTCGCTTGAGGCTCATCGGTTCAATTCAGGCTGCAGGCTTGACAGTTGATGAGTTAGCAGCGCAAATAGAGAAAGTGCTTCGCCAATACCTGCGCGAACCAAAGGTCATCGTCAACCTCAAGCAATTCACCCCCCTTGCAAGGCGAGTTTACATTATGGGTGCTGTCAAGGCTCCGGGCGCTTACCCACTCCCACTTGTCGGACCGACGACGGTTTTTGATGCGATTATGCTTGCTGGCGGATTTTCCGATAACGCTGACTGGGAAAGGGTTAGGGTTTTCAAACGGGATGGACAAATGCAAACTGTCAACCTGAGAAACTTACAAGCGGGAGACTTAACAGGCGGAGGGATCGTTCAACCTGGGGATGTCATTTGGGTCCCTCCCGCTTACATAGTTGTCAACATCGTTGGTGCTATTTCAAGGAGCGGGATTTTCTCTGTCCCAACCAAGGCGACCCTTCTTGACGCTATCGCTTTAGCAGGTGGCGTTACCGACCCGTCAGCAAATGTCCGGGTTTTCCGAGGCGGGATTGAAATGCTAAGCGTCCCTTGGAGTAAACTCATTGCAGGTGAAATACCGACGATTCAGTTGCAAGAAAACGACACGATCCTCGTTTCTGTCAAGGATGTCTCTGGCGTCGTTGTCACTGGAATGGTTCAAAGGCCTGGGATGCTTAACCTTGTCGGGAAAGTGACTTTGCTTGGTGTTTTGGCAATGGCAGGTGCACCTTTGAGCGAGCAAAGACCGATGAGGGTCAAAGTCATAAGACAGGGTCAAGAGATCTTATCGGTCAAACTTGACGCTGCCTCAAATGCACCTGCCGTTGATGAACTTGCAATGGAACTTCAATCTGGCGATATAGTCTCTGTGGAGCCATTGACGGTTCGCGTTACTTTGCTCGGCGCCGTCTCAAAACCTGGAACTTATGAGGTTTCCGTTGGTTCAAGGGTTATGGATTTGTTGAGTCAGGCTGGTGGGTTAATGCCGACAGCCAATATTTCCAATGTCTCCGTTAACAGGCGGGGAGAGGTTATCAACCTCAACTTGACAAAACTTTGGGAAGGTGATTTGGGGCAGAACCCAGAACTTCAAGATGGCGACTTGGTCCTAATCCCAGCATCGCAACGAATTTGGGTCACCGGTGCAGTCTTAAGACCTGGTAGTTTTGATTACCAACCTAACATGACGATTTTGGATGCCATAAGCATCGCAGGTGGACCAAGAAGCCTTGAAGAAGCGGATTTAAGCGCTGTCAAGGTTATTAGCGGGGAAACAGCGAGGACCGTCAACTTAGAAGCAGCGTTCAGAACAGGAGCCGTCAGCCTTGAACCTATCCGCCCTGGGGACATAATTGTCGTCCCAGAAAGAGCGAAAGCCTATGTCTTCGGAGGGGTTGCAAGACCTGGGGCAATTGGGGTTAGGACTGGTGACACAGTGTTGACACTGATCAGCAATGCAGGCGGTCCTTTGCCCGACGCAAAACTTGACGATATCGTTTTGGTCAGGATTGTCAAGGACAAACCAGTTGTGATGAAATTGAACCTAACCCAAGCAATTCAAAAAGGTGACCTCTCTCAATCGCCTCCTGTTCAGCCAGGAGATGTGTTGTATGTGAGCCGAAAGCAGAGAGGCAGCGGCTGGGAAGATTTAGCCCGAATAATTGGTCTCGCAAATAGCATCGCTTTGATGACCTACTACTTGGGTCGGTGATATTTGGGATTTTCTGCATTGAACAAGCATGACCTGCAGTTTAAACTCGCCCTATGGGGCAGGCTGCTGAAAGTTCTCCCTTCAAACAAAAACGGTCCAGAACTCAAGGTGTTGGAGGCGAGGCTACTCTATAATTGAGCAAAGCATTTTTTGCCTTTCAATGCATGACTTTGAACTGTCCTTCGCTGATCAGACTTTGGTGTTTGGAAGAAGGAGGAGGATAGACCCAACCCTTCCTCTCGTAACTCACTTCGCCTTTCAAGTAAACCTCATCACTCCAACTTTGAAGCGAGTTTCTTCTTTCTGCGCGAACGATTTTTCGGCAAAAACTCTGCAATTTGGTTTACATCGGTTAGGTTAACACTGACAAGTGGGTTGCTTTAGACTTTAAGTCAAAAGGGGGATTGGGTGATCATGAGGAAGTAGGACTGGTTTAGATTTAGAGGCAAGTGGATGGAAGGTGAGAGACACTTTAAAGTAAGCAAGCAATCTATCAACAATTGGCAGTTGATAAATCAAAATCAAGGGGGCGATTTTATGAGGGAGAAAGGGACAAGTGCAAATTTGAGAAGGAATAACCTCCTCTCAGGACAAGTTTCTGTCCTACTGTGCGACGATCACCCCC
>FMJZ01022836.1_pt1 | contig 10362 bp, 13 predicted proteins | sample 1987881 | NCBI WGS metagenome assembly FMJZ01 (sample SAMEA4378227, study PRJEB15110) | soil metagenome | biome: soil; feature: Field; material: Soil | place: India | collected 2015-03-11 | depth 0 m | reverse complement strand
GTGGGATTAAAAATGTGGAAGTAGCGGATCTAAGGCTCTGACTTTCTTCCACACTAAATGGTTAAGAGCCTTATAAATGGATTGTGAATTTTAAAAAGTAGAGATTATTGTCGGATAATACTTCTAATTCTATCTGGTTCAGCCTGTTGGAACAAATCTTTTGCACTATAAATCCAATCCTTTTGGGCAATATATTTCAGAGTCATCTCTTGCCACCATTGTTGATATAATTCCTTAAAAGTTACAAATTGAATTGTATTTAAAGAAGCAAGCGTGGATAATAATTTATTAAACTTATCGTAAGAGAAGTCAGTAAAAACCAAAGGGTTAGAGGTTATTCGATGAAATACCAACACTGTAATGTTATTATTCTTAATATGGTCAATTATCTCAGAAATGTTAGTGGACATTTTGACTTCTTTAATAGGAATACAATAACGGTCAGTCCACAAATTTACTTCACCCCATCGGCAGCTGCGTCCTAATTTATAACCTGAATTTCTTACCAAATCAACAATATGGCTATTGGTATTGCCGTACGGATAGATAAAAGTAATAACTTCTTGCAGAAAGAGTGATTCTAAGACAACTTTTGATTGTTGGATTTCATAACTTGCGGACTCTAAGGGTAATTTTGTTAAATCCCAATGATGCAAAGAATGGCTAGCGATTTCCACATTGGCTGAACTTAGCATCTTTTTAATTTCTCCTTGATTCATATAGGAATAGGGAGAAGCATCTTGTCGTGGGTTGGTGGGTTTAAGATAAGAAGCGATTAAGCCGATAACAAATGGTACTTTATATTGTTTTAATATGGGAAACGCGTATTTATAAACTCCATAGAAGCCATCATCAAAACAGATAACGACCTGTCTTTTGTTTGACTGTGTGTTATTGTTAATATTGGCCTTAGCCATTAAGGAACTAATTAGCAATACACTGAGTAAGATTACGGATTTAATCATATTTTTTGAGTTCAACTTCTTTGTTGATATAGTCTATAATCATTAAATTTCTATTATTAGCATAATAAAGGATAGGGTGTTAGTCATTGAGATAATTATATTAATCTAACTTTTATGCTGTTTTAGTATGGTTTAAACATAATATTTATGATATCAATGCCATTTTGACTGTCAGGGTTTGGTAAAGCCAATATGGATTTGCTTTTTAGACTTTTTCCCAAAATATTGGTATGCAGTTTCAGTGACTTCACGACCGCGGAGGGTTCGTTGCAAGAAACCAATTTGGACTAAATAAGGTTCATACACTTCTTCAATTGTTTCCGCATTCTCTCCTAAGGCAACTGATAAAGTGTTTATTCCCACCGGACCGCCACTAAATTTTTCCATAATAGTCAGTATAATCCTTTTATCCATTTCGTCCAAGCCGTTTTTATCAATCTCGAGTTTTTCTAAGGCATATTCGGCAATGGATTTATCAATAATCGACTTCTTTTCTACTTGAGCAAAATCTCGGACTCGTCTTAAGAGACGATTGGCAATTCTTGGTGTACCCCGACTTCGATTGGCAATTTCCATTGCGCCTTCATCATCAATCGCAATATCTAAAATCTGGGCTGAACGTTTCACAATTTGAAATAAATCTTGGCTTGAATAATAATCTAAACGAAACGAGATGCCAAACCGTGCTCTTAATGGTGCAGTCAATAACCCGGAGCGGGTCGTAGCTCCAACTAAGGTGAAATTATTAATCGGGATTTTGCAGGTTCGAGCACCAGGTCCTTTATCTAACATAATATCAATAGAAAATTCATCTAAGGCCGGATACAGATATTCTTCCACAGTCTTATTGGTACGATGAATCTCATCAATAAAGAGAATATCTTTTTCTTCCAGATTAGTTAAGATGCCACATAAATCCAACGGCCTTTCCAAAACTGAACCTGTAGTAGTCTTAATGTTTGAAGCCATCTCATTGGCAATAATATAGGCTAAAGTCGTCTTTCCTAATCCTGAGGGTCCGAACAATAGCACATGTTCTAATGGTTCATTTCTTTGCTTGGCTGCGGTGATAAAAACCGCAAGGTTTTCTTTAATCTTGGATTGACCAATAAACTCAACCAATGAAGTCGGTCTTAATTTTATATCAAAAACTTCTTCGCCTTCTAATTTCTTAGGCGAAATAATACGTGTATGATTAGTAGTCCGCATAATATTAAAATAATCCAGAAGACATTATCTAATTATCTTCAATAAAATCAATCCTATCAATCATGATACTCATAAACATTGCCAAGATTTTATATATTTTACATAATAATAAGAGCATTTTAGTATCCTGAAGACCTAAAATAACTGATTCCGCCATCATGACCTTATGATTAACATTTAGTGCTATTAATTATAATATCATCGTCTAACCGAATTGTCAAAGAAAAAAATATGAGGTTCTAAAGAAGTATTTTTGTTTTGAATCTCCCGATGTTTTTTTCTCTTTGTCTTCTGCGGTTTCAGAAGTTTTTTTCTGCGAGGCAAGTTCTAAAAAACTGTCGAATCTCATCAAACTCGGACGAAATAAAATAATCCTTTTATGGTGAAAAGGACTTTTGCCCAGTTCACTAATATAAGAATTCTCAGGCATGGCTTGGGTTAATCGTAGTAAAATCGGTGTGTATTGCAAGTTTAAAAATCTTGTTTATTCAAATTAGTCCGAGACCTTAATCGCTTGTGTGTTAGATGAGACTTTTTTAACTCTGCTGAATCGGAAAGTGTCGAATGACTGCAATAAGCCTTGGCACGATAACGCGCGTTGAAAGATTTTCCGAATTTCTTCCAATCATTCACTTGTTTATTATTTCTTTGAAGAATTCATAAGTATTATTGTTTAATCTGTGATTTAAGCACTAAACGGACAATTTCGGTAACCGGTTTAGAATGAGCATCAGGTATTGCGGACAATTTTTGTAACGCTTCTTTACGAGTAAAGCCTAAAGCCATCAGGGCTTCTAATGCGGATTGTTGAACTTCAGGTTGAGTAGCAGTTTCCTTCACAGACTTACGGAGATTAAAAATTATCATTTCGGCTTTTTTCTTACCGATACCAGAAATGGCTTTAAAGACTTCGGTTTTACCATTAGTAATTGCGGAATGAATCTCTTCCGGGGTCAAGCGCGAAAGGATGTTAAGTGCAGCACGTGCACCGACTCCTGGCACTTTTATTAAGAGATTAAAGGTGTCCCGTTCTTCTTTTTTAAGGAAGCCATAGAGTTCCAGACTGTCATGGGAAAAAATCGGTTGGACGAGAATCGTGACAATGGAATCGATGGCTAAAGTTTGCGCAACCGGAAAAGGTACATTAACCCAAAAACCAATCCCCGCACAATCAATTACGACATTAGTTATATTTTTAGCGATAATTTTGCCGTGTAAAATGGAAATCATTATAATTTTCCCTTCATAGATTTAATGATTAGTTCTATTTTTAAGAAGTTGCAGGGTTTCATTTTTGATGGTGGCTGTTTCCACATATTTTTAGCGATAATTTTTACTGTGTAAAATAGAAATCATTGCTATGTTCTTTCATTTTTAGTGATTAGTATTGTTTTGAAGAAATTGCTTAGTCTCATTTTTTGAAAGTGGTTGCCTTGACATCTAATTTTGACTTATAGGATTAATAGTTAATCATAATCTGAAATAAGGTGTTTTGTCTAAATTTTGATAGCGATTGCTTTCAATTTGTGAAAACAACTGCCTTATCTTTTTTATTTCCTTGTGATATTTTTTCATCAAGTACGGCTACTATTTTTATGTGTCCATTTTCATTGTCAACGACTTAATATCTGCTTTTTAAGTTTATCTCTGTATCCATAAGACTAAAAGTATAAGCGACTGCCAGGGCATCCGATGCATGTTCATTAAGTTCATTGGCAAGATGGAAAATATTCTTCACCATAAATTTAATCTGTGGTTTTGATGCCCGGCCATTACCGGTCAAAGCTTTTTTAATCCGGGCCGGAGTGATTTCCACAATCGGTATCTTTTTCTTATATAAAAGAAAAAACAAAGCACCGCGTAAGTGTGCTGAATGGATTACACTTCGGGCTGATTCTTTCTTAAAAAATAGGGTTTCAATCGCACAGACCGTTGGTGAATGCTGATTAATCTTTTTCTGCAAGGCATGTGAAATCTGATTGATCCGTTCAGCTAAAGGTTTTTGCCGATCGGATTTAATAATGCCATAATCAATACATTGACCTTTTCGGACAATGCCGTAACCAGTTGCAGAAAGTCCTGGGTCAAGACCGATTATAACCCGTGGTTTAGAAGATTTTGATTTTAGCACAAAATTTTTAAATCTATCAGATGACCTTGGTCAATTAAAAACTATCTTATATCATTTACCGTCAGTTGAAACTTCTCAAAAGATTTTTAGATTTTTTCCTTGTTCCAAATCATATTTATGCGGTTCGCCACCAGCCTATTTCAATACCCGGGAGATTTTAGACAAAATCGTTTTAGGGTCTGGGTTCTTAAGGTCACTGAAATTTTTTGTTTTCCTTTGCGATCTGTCACCTGAAGGCATTCAATTTATTATTTAAACAACAATCCGGATCCGATGCACCATTTGTATTTTTAGAAGGCATTACATCCAACGAGATGTTTTTACCCAGCGCAGCAGGATTACTTAACTCGACTTATTCTTTAAGTACTTCTTGGGAAATTTTTTCCATAATTTCTTCGGGGATGTCAAAATTACTAAAAACTTGTTGGACATCGTCGTGCTCTTCCAATTGTTCATACAATTTCAGAACCCGTTCTGCAGATTTTTCATCTAAAGGAACCGTGCTTTGGGGAACTCGGGTTAATTCGGCATGACTGATTTGAATATTATCCTCGGATAATTTCTTTTTCGCATTGTTAAAATTTTCCGGAGAGAGGATGATTTGATAAGAAGTTGAATCGGTTTTGACATCTTCAGCACCGACTTCTAAAGCAATTGCGAATATTCGGTCTTCATCATAGTCTGCGCGAGGAATCATAATAATTCCTTTTGGTTGAAACTGCCAAGCAACACAACCGGTACTACCCAGATTACCGCCGTATTTAGAAAAGATATGACGAATTTCTGAAGTTGTGCGGTTTTTATTATCCGTAAGTGCACGCACAATTATTGCCACACCGCCCGGACCATAACCTTCATATTCAACTTCTTCATAACTGGTGCCGGGTAATTCGCCGGTGCCTCTTTTAATTGCCCGTTCAATATTTTCCGTCGGCATATTAACTGCTCGAGCCGACTCAACCGCGCTTCGTAATCTGGGATTGGCATCAATATCACCTCCACCAATCCGAGCAGCAGTAGTAATTTCTCTTATCAACTTAGAAAAAAGTCTACCGCGTTCAACATCTGCTTTTGCCTTCTTGTGTTTAATTTGTGCCCATTTCGAATGTCCTGACATAAAACAACTCCTAATAATAAAAATTTACTGAAACATAATTGTTTTTTTCTGCTTACATTTATTATATCTTACACCTGATTAGATAAATGTCAAGATTAGAATTAAGAAAACTCTGAAAAATGCTCAAGAGACACCGCGACCCAAAAGAAAAAACCAATGATTGTCCTTCTGCATTTCATGCCTTTTGATCTAATATTGACTTTGTCAGAGTATTTAATTAAAAAAAGTAAACGTCAAAATTTTTGGGGTAAATTATTTTTTCTCCTTAGGTGTGCTTTCTTTATCATTATAATAATATGGTTAAACAAAAAAGAGAACACACCTTTACTTTTAATAATTAATACTGAATCTACACAGACATACTGACATTTATTTAGAAGTTATAATTTAGAATTGATGGAGTTATCCTCGAATGTCTTAAAGTTAACTATTAATAATTAATACTGAATCTACACAAAATATTAGACATCCTGACATTTATTTAGAGCCTATAATTTGGAATTTAGAATTGATGAAATTATCTTCGAATGTCTTAAGGTTAAACTATTAATAATTAATACTGAATCTACACAAAATATTAGACATCCTGACATTTATTTAGAACTTATAATTTGGAATTTAGAATTGATGGTATTATCCTTGAATGTCTTAGGGATTAACTACGACATCAAGAAAATACAGAAAGATGTTAAAAGAAAAAATTATTGGCATCACAAATATTTTGAATGATTGATAATGTATCTGCTCGGAAAATTATTATTCTTTGTTTTCTTTAGTTCTCAGAGTTATTGGTCAACGATGGCTAGGTTTTACTTGGTCAACGATTTAGGCGTAGATGCTTTAGGTCCTTGGCTTACAGATTATTTCTAATATTTTTGTGTCAAAGAAATTTCTTCCGTGGCTAGGTTTTAAAACGATGGCGGTATCAGCACCTTCAGCTGTACCGGCAATAGCAATGATTTCCTTGCCATAAGGAATTAAACCGGCATCAAGTGCCATTATCGCAATCTCAACACAGACTTTCATTCCTTCGCCTAATGTGCGATAAGTATTAGCAACAATTTCTCCTGAATATAATCCGCCAAATTTCATCCGTATAGCTCGGCTGACACCGCTAAAGAAGTGAGTTCCGCGAAAAACTTTGATGCCGTGTGATTCTAAATATTTTTTAGTCGTCTCAGTCAGTTCTACCTGCCCGGGTTTTTCAAAACCAGCATGGTGGGTAACACAGACGATATTTAGCCCTTTAATATCCATTTTCGCCAATTGCTTTGCAGTATATCCTTTAGAGGAGGCGACCACAATGTTCTTTATTTTCAATTCTTTTGTTCTTTGGAGAGCAAGTTTAAGAGTTGCCTTAGTGTTCTGTTTTCCTGATTTTGAAAAATAAGTAGTCAACATTGGTTTTTCTATGAACATTAAACGCCAAAAGCAGGAAAAAGAAAATTTTCCTTGCGCAGGTTAATAATTTTTATAATTGTTTAGTTGGTCTAAAATATAAAATGTCGTTAATCGAACCTTCGCGTTTTGCCTTTGGTTTTAGGACGGCACAAACCCGCATGCCGAAACTAAGTTCTTCAACTTTAACTTCACCTAATTTGTGAACTAAACAGGTTGAAGCGCCGTCTAAACGAATCAGACCGACAAAGATTGGTTCTTTAAGGGTTTTGCCATCCAGTCCGATATGTATACAGGTAAATGATTCCAGCGTTCCACAATCCGCAACTTCAATATAATCTTCTAATCTTTCAAAACATCGTTCGCAATAGATTTTCGGGGGCACATAAACCAATTCACACTTTGGGCATTTTGTACCAAGAAATTTGCCTTTGTCTTTGAGTGCGCGAAAAAATTTTTCTCCTGCAATTCCGACTGTATATAAACTTTGAACTGGCAGTTCGCCATACCAACCTTTAACTTGTTCGGGTTTACTCAATCTTTCTTTTAATGCCATTTTTTCCTCCATTATTTTATCGGTTTCCAGTATTTAATATCAGTAATTGCACCTTCACGTTCTTTTTCTGGTTTCCATACGGCTTTAACTTTCATTCCAATATAGACTTTTTTCGGGTCAACTTCACCTAACAGATGCATAATTCCCATACCTTTGGAGGCACCGTCAATTTCAATTACCGCCGGAATTTGGGGTTCTTTAATGCGCTTGACATCCCAGGTAACATAACACAAAGAGAAAGTATTAACTTCGCCAGTATCTTGAAGTTCAATCCAATTATCAATTGGCTTAAAGCACCATTCACAGAAGATTCTCGGAGGTACCATTTTGCGACCGCACTTATGGCATTCAACGCCGAATATTTTTCCGTGTTTTAATCCTTCTAAATATTTACCAATCGCAATACCACTATCCCAGTGATATTTGGCATCAGCGATCCAGTGAGTTGTTAGTACTTTGCCCTGTTTTATATCATCATCTTTAAGACCGATGCCTTTAAGAAGTTCTGGGTTTGGTTTTAATCCGCTTGCTTGAGTGATGATTTCTGAATTTTTAGATTTTGGGGTTATCTGTTGTTTACTTTTCATTTGAACCTCCTTAAATACCTACGACCACGACTGTACCGACTTGCATTAAATCGCCCCAGGCTTGAGCAACACCGCGTTTTACTTTTCGGGATACTTGGCGTTTACCAGCTTCACCTCGCAATTGCCAAAACAGTTCGGCAACTTTCATTAATCCCGCAGCGGAAATGGGATTACCAACACCTAATAGACCACCTGAGGGACAAACCGGTAATTCACCATCTCGTTGCGTTACACCATCAACAGTTAATTGCGGTGCTTCACCCGGGCCACAGAGCATTAAACCTTCCATATGATGGAGTTCTTTATAGTCAAAAGGATCATAGGGTTCAGCAATATGAATCTGGTGTCTAGGGTCAGTGATGCCTGCCATCTTGTAAGCCATTCTGGCAGCTTCTTCTACATATCGCGGATAACATAAATCACGATTAGTCCAATAGGCGGTATCCAAACACCAACCAACGCCTTCAATCCAAACTGGTTTATTAGTAACCCTTCTTGCAATGGATTCATTGGTTAATACCAATGCAACCGCACCGTCTGAAACCGGACTAACATCCAGTCGTTGCACAGGCCAAGCCAATACTTCGGATTTTAAAATATCATCAACGGTTACTGGTGATGCAATCTGTGCTGCAGGATGGTTTAAAGCATTGTTCTTATTCTTAACTGCAACTAAAGCGATATCTTCTTTTCGGAGTCCGTATGTATTCATATAACGATTCATTTCCAACGCGAAAATCCATAAGAGATTTGGTTTTAGCGGTCGCTCGGTTGTGTGGTCAAAGATAGTTAAGAATGCGGCTTGAGCATGAGGTTGAAACGATGACATCTTCTCTTCGCAGACAACTAAGCAAGTGTCAATAATACCGGAAGCAATATGATACCAACCTAAAGCAACAGCAAAAACACCGGTTCCGCCACCGACAAAACAGCGCATATAAGGTTTGCCAAATGCACCTGCGCCATCTGAAAGATATTCGCCTTTCATATGCACACCGTCAAAAGTATCAGGTGCAGAACCGAGCACCACCGCATCAATCTGGTCTAAAGTCATATCACAAGATTCTAACGCCATTTTGGTTGCATGAAATGCGAGTTCTTTACCTGTTTGGTGTGCCCGACGGACAAATTTTGTCATTCCGGCACCAACAATAGCAACTCGATTGCCCATCGTGTCCTCCTAATTTGACAGGATAACAACAGCCGCACTGGTTGTTGGCAGGCCACGCCAACTCTGAACCAGGCAAGTTTTCGCATCTTTGATTTGATTTTTGCCCGCATTACCCCGAAGTTGTTCAACCGCACAATACAATCTTGCTAAACCCATTCCTTCGTATAAATAGCCCATACCTAAGGCACCACCAGATGGATTGACCGGAAATTCACCGTTGATTTCTGTAACACCTTGTTCTATTAATCGACCTGCACCACATTCACAACACAATTTCAAGGCGATCATATGTTGTAATTCTTTATAAGAATACCGGTCATCAATTTCTGCAAAACAAATTTCTTTTCGCGGGTTAGAAATACAAGCCATTTTGTAAGCCATTTCGCAAGCTGCAGTTACATATTCCGGATAGACCCAATCTCGGGATTCCAGCGATGGTGTTCCATTACACCAACCAATTCCTCTTATCCAAATTGGGTCTTTGACCAGTGCTTGGGCTTTTTTTTCTGATGCCAAGACAACTACAATTGACCCATCAACTGGTTGGGCAATGTCAAGTTCAGTTAAAGGACAAGCAATACCATTAGCATATTTAAAATCCTCAAGGGTCAGTTTGGCAGCTCGACCAGCAATGGGATTATTTAAGGCATTCTTACGATTCTTAATAACGACTTTAGCGCATTGGTCATAAGTTATGCCGGTTTCAAAACAGAATCGGTTCATTTCCAAGCCGGCAATAAAATGAGTATTAAGATTTAGGGGTCGATTAAATATCGGGTCTTGAGCGCAAGCCTCAATTCCGTCTGGTGTTAACATATTAGATGCTTTTGAATGGGCCTCGACTACCGCAATATCAAATTGACCGGTTTTGATTTGCAAAAAAGCAGTCACAATACCATGCAAACCATCGCCGGTAATCGTCTGCATCGGTTTTAACGCCGCACCCAATTGGTCCGGAACATACTCATCAAAAATTGATGTGCCTTCAATATAATCCTCAGCGCAGGTCACAAAAGTGTCAACATCCTTACGCGGATTGATACCGCAATCTTCATAAGCTTTAACTGCGGCTTCAAACATCAATTCTTTATACGAAACATCAGGTGAGATCGAACGGAATTGAGTCGCACCAATGCCGATTATTGCAACTCGCTCATTCATTTTACCTCCAATTCTTTTACCAGTTAATTTTTTTTGATACTCATGTTTTTGCTTATTAATAATTGTT
>FMJZ01001556.1_pt1 | contig 10362 bp, 9 predicted proteins | sample 1987881 | NCBI WGS metagenome assembly FMJZ01 (sample SAMEA4378227, study PRJEB15110) | soil metagenome | biome: soil; feature: Field; material: Soil | place: India | collected 2015-03-11 | depth 0 m | reverse complement strand
GCCACATCGCCGACGGCGATCTCAACGCCGCACTCTTCGCGCACCTCGCGCTGCACGCCGGCGCTCAGCGTCTCTCCCACCTCCAGCAGGCCGCCGGGCAGCCCCCACGTTCCGGCGCGCGGAGGGCGGCCTCGCTGAACGAGCAGGACGCGCCCCATCGGGTCAAAGACTGCGGCCGCCACGCCCACCAGCGGTGCATCGGGATAACGACGTCGCACTTCCATAGGATCATCCCCACCCGCCTTTCAGAAAGCACGAAGTTTCTGGAAAGGCGCTTTTCAATGAATTTTGTTCAGGTCCAGGCGCGAATCCGTTCGGGCAGCGCTCTCAGGTCGTCGATCACAGCGTCCGGGATGATTTCGGCGGCGAGACGAGCGTTGTCGTGGATGACCTGTGGCCGCGTGGCGCCGCGCACCAGCACGGTCAACGCGCCCAGTTCAATCCCCCCGCGGATGTCTTCTTGCAGGCTGTCGCCGACGACCACGACTTCATAGGCCAGGCACTCCCAGCGGTCAAGTGCAATTTGGAAAAACGTGGGGTCCGGCTTGCGATACTCCACGCTGGCGCTGCTCAGACAGAGGTCGAAATAGCGGCGCAGCCCCAGATAATCGACCGAACGCTGAAAGACGCGATCGCAGTTGTAGTTGGTGAGGAGCGCCAGTTTGTAGCCGGCCGCCTGCAATGCTTCCAGGGTCTCGTGCACATAGGGCCTCAGCTTCCAGGCGGTCATCTCGGGCGCGTAGAAGATGTCGACCGCCTGCCGCAACACCTGCGGGTCCATGCGGCTGGCCGGATAGCCGAAAAACTGCAGCAGAAAGCTCATGGCGTCGTCGGCGAGGTGCTCTTCCTGCTCCTCCGCCGATTTTTCTTCGGCGAAGCGTCGCGCCTCGACAATCTTTTCGGCGAAATTTTCCGGCAGCGCCATGCCTACGGAGCGCATGTACGCTTCGGCGGCGCGCGCGCCCTCCATCATCAGGGCATCGTGCGGCCTGCTCAGCGTGGCGAGCGTGTCGTCGAAATCAAAGATGACGCCGCGCACCAGCGGAGGCGGCGGCGGGGCGGCGGCGCCCAGCTCATGAAAAAAGTCCTTCGTCAGGATCGAGAGGCGCTCCGGCTCGATGGTCGCCGGCTCCATTTCCGTGACAGGGCCGTAGCTCGGCGCAGGGGTGGCAGGCTCCGGCGGCGGCCCAAAGATCGCGTATAGCTCCTCTGAAGTCAGCGTGCGTCCCTCGCTGCGCGCGCGCGCCAGGAGCCGTTCTTTTTCTTCCGGCGTGAGCGGCTCCTGACCCGGGCGCAGCCCGGCGTCGTCAAAATCAGATGGAGATGACGTCATGAGAGCCCCTGTCGATTGCTAAATTCCTCCACGTGAGCGAATAACCTGCCCGGTGATCCATTCTCCTTGGTCGGAGGCGAGAAAACAGACCAGGTTGGCGGCGTCGTCGGGAAGGCCGACGCGACCCAGATAGCTCTGGGCGGCGATGGCTTCGCGCAGCGCGTCGCTCATCCAACCTGTGTCGGTCGGGCCGGGATCGACGGCGTTGACCGTCACCCCGCGGCCGGCGACTTCCGCCGCCAGCGAGAAGGTCATGGCGTCGATGGCGGCTTTTGTGACCGCATACGCCAACTCGCCCGGCATCGGCCCGGCGCACTGTCCGGAGGTGAGGCTGATGATGCGGCCTCCGCGTGCGCCGCGCCAGCGACGCAGAAACTCCTGGCACATCAGCACCGTGCCGCGCACGTTGACGGCGTAATGACGGTCGAGCTGTTGGGGGGTGAGCTGTTCGATGCTTCCCGACTCGGAATGGCAGGCGTTGTTGACCAGGATCGACGGAGCGCCCAGCAGGCTATGCACGGCGTCGAAAATGTGGCGCGGAACCTCAGGCTGGCTGAGATTGGCCTCCAGGCCGTAGGCGCGCACGCCGAGCGCCCGCAGCTCGCCCAGCAGCTGCTCCACTTCGCCTTCCATCGGCTCTCCGTATGTGCGTCGGTCGTAGGGTAAAAAGTACGTGATCAGGAGATCTGCGCCGGCGCCCGCCAGCTTGCGGGCGATGGCGGCGCCGATGCCGGCGCGGCGGCTGGCGCCGGTTACGATCGCAATGCGGCCGGAAAGATCAATCTTCATGGCGCGTCAGCGGCTTGCCATCGATCACGATCTCCGCCGCGCTCTCGTCCGCCATCTGTTTATAGACCTGCGTCGTGCTCAAGCTGGCATGCCCCAGGCGCTCCTGCACCTCGCGCAGGCCGGCGCCGGTGCTGAGGAGATGGGCGGCGAAGCTGTGTCGCAACGTGTGGGGCGTCACCTGCCCTTCGATGCCGACCTCGGCCACATAGCGCTTGATGATCAGCCAGAGTCCTTGTCGGGTCAAGCGCTGGCCGCGATGGTTGAGAAAGAGCGCAGGTTCGTCGTTGCGGATCAGCAAGGCCGGGCGCCCTTGTTCCACATACTGGCGCAGCGTCTCGCGGACGCTGTCGTTGAGATGAGCGACGCGACGGCGCTTGCTGTTGGCGCTGCAAATGAGCTGACCCGTTTCCAGGTCGAGGTCGGAGATGTTGAGGTTCACCAGCTCGGTGACGCGCATGCCGGTGGCGTAGAGCGTCTCCAGCAGGGCGCGATCGCGAATCGCCTGCGCCGTCTCATAACGCCTCGGCGCAGCCAACAGCCGTTCCACATCTTCGGCTGAAATTGTGTGGGGAATGTGTTTCTTGACTTTGGGCGATTCCAACAGCGCCGCCGGGTCGTTCTCGATCATCCCGCGCGAGTGCAAATACTCGAAGAAGCTTTTGATGGCGGCCACCTTGCGCGCCACAGTGGACGACGCGTAATCGCGCGCGCGCAGGTGAAAAACATACTCCTGCATCACGCCGGGCGTCACCTGCCTCCAGTCCTCGATGCGCTCGCCGTTCACCGATTGATATTGCAGCAGGAAAGTGAGCAACTGGCTGAGATCGTTGCGGTAGGCCGCAATCGTGTTCTCAGAGGCGTTCTCTTCAAAATCGAGAGACAGTAGATATCGTTGCACTTCTTCTTGCATGCGACTCACTCTCCTGTTCCATCTTCTCCATCGACCAGTCCGTCGAGACAGGACTCTGCGTCTCCACGCAACCGTCCTGTCAGTGTAGCATAACTTTGCATAAACAGAAACTTTTGCACTTTTGGGCGCACATTCCACCGGGTATAATGCAAATGATGAAAGCTACAGCGCGTGACGCGGCCTCGGTGCAGACCGACGGGGCATTGACAGAATTCACACAGGCGTTTTTCTCCTGTTTTGGGGCGAACGTCCACGTCCAATCGTTGCGGAGCTCACGCGGCAAACGGCGCAGCTCCGTCGCCAGATTGCTCCAAATAGAACTTTCTCCGGAGCTTCGCGAACATTTCGGCGCCGCTTCGCTCCGCCTGGCGTTTTGCGCCTCTCACCTGGCCGAAGCCGGAGAAGGCGTGGAGTTGGTGGCGCCCGGCAGCCGCGTCTTTGACCGCATGATGGCCTATCTGGAGCAGAAAAGCGCAGTCGCGGTGCAGCGCGCGCCGGTGCGCCACGCAGACGGCCAGGCGCTGATGTCCTCCGTCCGCCCCACCAATGCCAGCATCACCCGTCTGCGGCTTCAGGAGCGGATGCGATTGCTCTTCGCCTTCACATGGCGCATCACCTACCGCGCCGACGACAAACGCCAGGAGATCTACACGACCTGGATGGATGAAGAAGGGCGTCTCCTTTCCCAGAAAGATGACGAAGCGAAAGCCGCCAGCGGACGCCAAAACGGCGTCATCGATTTGGATCAGCTGTTACGCGAGGCCGAAGCTGCGCCGACGGAGGACGACGCGGCGGGCGAGGCCGCTCCGATCCGATTGCCGGCGCTGACCCAGCTCGTTCGGCTGGCCGAGCGCGCACGCACGTACGCCGTCTATCACGCCGACGTGCGCTGCGTCGAGTATGAGGCGGAAATTTTGCCGCGCCTCTACAAAGCCCTCAATCGGCTGCTCACCTACTATCAGCAGCAGATCGACGAGGCCTCGCCGGCGCGCGACCCCGAGGGCGAACGACGTCGAGCGTTGGAAGCCGACCTGCAGCGCAAGATCGCGGAGGAGCTCGAAAATCATCGGCTGTATGTCGATGTAGAGTTGATCGCCTACAGAGTGGTGGAAATTCCGGTCGCCGTCGCCGAAATCACCGTCAGCAACGGCGCACATGAAAAAACGGTCATGGTCGAGCAGGATCGCTATAGCGGCGCGTTGCGGCGTCCTCTTTGTCAGGCCTGCGGCGCAGAAACGGCCACGCTGACGCTTGACCATCACGGCCATCTGACCTGCGAAGGCTGTCTGTCGATCTGCGCAGGATGCAATGAACTGTTCTGCGCGAGCTGCGGCCTGGCCCCCTGTCCGGTCTGCGGCGATCAGAACTGCGAGCATTGTGGGCGCATGTGTTGGGCTTGCGGCGAACGCGCTTGTCGCCATCACCTCAGCGCCTGCCCCTTCTGCGGCGATGAAGTCTGTCACGCCTGTCAGGCCGAATGCGCGGAATGCGGCGTGCGGCAGTGCAAAAGCCACCTGCGCGCCGACTGCGTGGCGGACGCACAAGGCCAACAGCGGCTGATCTGCCCGCGCTGCGCAGTGCGTTGCCCGGGCTGTCAACAGTTCACCACGCAGATGGGAGTGTGCACCGCCAGCGGACAGCGCTTCTGCCAAAACTGCCTGGCGACCTGCGCAGGCTGCGGCCGGGTGGTTGGCCCCGGCTACTATCAGCTCGATCCCGTCGACCGTCGTCCATACTGCTATGAATGTTTGCATGAGTGTCAGAGTTGCCGCGCATGGACGCACGAAGTCGTGACGTGCGACGCCTGCAGTCGCAGCGGATGTCGTGAATGCGTAGGACGTTGCGTTGTCTGCAACCGCAACGTTTGCGCCGAGCACAGCTTGCGCATGGCGGAATGCGGCCATCGGGTCTGCATGCGCGACCTGGAGCAGTGCCATGTCTGTCAGAGCCTGGTTTGCCCGCGCTGCGATCCCACCTGCGCCATCTGCAGCGCTCCCCACTGTCCTGCGCACGTGGCAGGCTGCGTCCAGTGCGGTCAGGAATATTGCAGCGCGTGCGTCAATTCTGCAGGGGTGTGCGCCACTTGCGCGGCAGCCGAGGTTGAAGGCAGGCCGGTGGCGCACCATGCGCTCGCCTGGCCGCCTGCGCCAGAGGTGAACGAGTTGATTCATTATTATCGCTGGCGGGTGGTCAGCAATCGTCGCTACGATATTTACATAGGGGATGGAGCGATGAAAGCCCTGGCGGTCGTCGTGGTCGAGCGTCGCCCCGAGGGCGCTCGCGTGGTGCGCTGGCGCCGTTTCAGCGCGCTCGAACGGCTGCGCAACCTGTTGGGAATATGAACGCTTCCACTCGAGGGGCGACGCATCTGGCGGATTGCCATCTTTGTCCATTTCACTGCGGCGCGTTGCGCAGCGCCGCCGGCGGCGTCTGTCGCGTGGGGGCGGTCAGCTACGTCGCCAGCGAGATGATGCATTGGGGCGAAGAGGAGCCGCTGCGACCGGCGCACGCCATCTTCTTCAGCGGCTGCACAGCGCGATGCACTTTTTGCGTCGCCGCCCGCTTCGCCTTTCGCCCCACCTACGGCGTCCCCGTGCGCGCCGAGATGCTGGCGCAGCGCATTGTGCAACGTCAGGCCGAAGGCGCCCGCTCCGTCTGTTTCATCGGCGGCGATCCCGCGCCGCACATCCCTCTGATCGTAGAGACGCTTGCGCGGCTGGGTGAGCGTCGCACCGTTCCCGCCGTCTTCAACAGCAACTTCTATCTGACCGACGAAGCGCTTGACCTGCTCGACGGCTGGATTGACATCTATCTGCCCGACCTGAAATTCGGTCCGGCGAGCGGCCCGCAAAGCTGCGGCGAGGCGTTGGGCGGCATGCCGGACTACTGGCGCGTGGTCACGCATTGCATCGACCGCGTGATGCGACAGGGGAGCCGCGTGATTGTGCGCCATCTGCTGATGCCGGGGCACTTCGACTGCTGCACTGCGCCGGCGCTGGCGTGGCTGGCCGAGCGGCCTGCGTTGGAGGTCAGCCTGTTGACGCAGTACTTGCCCCCTGCTTCGCTGCGGGGGGCGCCGGCCAACCCGCTGAGGGCGGAGGAAATCGAGCGGGCGAGGGCGCTGGCCGCCCGCCTTGGCCTGCGCCTGGTGAAATGAAAACGCTTTTGGGCTTGAATTGAACAGCGCAGCCGGAAAAGTTTGACCAGCCCCTATCTTGCCGGTACAATATGGTGTATTTTGCATGACATGCACAGTGCACTTGCACAGAGGAAGTTCAGCGCACTGGGAAATTGCGACGATCGATTCGTGAGCGAAAAGAGCCGCTGTGTTTGAAAGTTTAACGGATAAACTGCAGAGCATTTTCGATAAGCTGGCCACCAAAGGCAAGTTGTCCGAAGCGGACGTCAACGCCGCCATGCGCGAAGTGCGGCTGGCGTTGTTGGAGGCGGACGTCAACTATAAGGTGGTCAAAGAGTTTGTCGAACGCGTCAAGGCGCGCGCGGTGGGCGCCGAGGTGATGCAGAGCCTGACGCCGGCGCAACAGGTCGTCAAGATCGTGCATGAAGAGCTGATCGAGCTGCTCGGCAAACCGGCGCCGCTGAACACATCGGGGCCGCCGCCCCATGTGATCATGCTGGTCGGCCTGCAAGGCGCCGGCAAAACGACGATGGCGGCCAAGCTGGCGCTGCGCCTCAAAAAGAACGGCCAGCGGCCGCTGCTGGTCGCCGCCGACATCTACCGACCGGCGGCCATCAAACAACTCGAAGTGTTGGGCGCGCAGATCGACGTCCCCGTCTACAGCGCAGGCGTGCAGACGCCCGCCTCGACAATCGCCAAGGACGCCCTCAAGTTGGCGCGCGAAAAAGCTTACAACGTCGTCATCATCGACACCGCCGGCCGCCTGCAGATCGACGAGGCGCTGATGCAGGAGCTGGAGCAGGTGCGCCTGGTGACGCGCCCCGCCGATATCCTGCTCGTCGTCGACGCCATGACCGGCCAGGAGGCGGTCAACGTCGCCGAAGGTTTCAACGCCCGCGTGCCGCTGACCGGCCTGATCATGACCAAGATCGACGGCGACGCACGCGGCGGCGCAGCGTTGAGCGTGCGCCAGGTCACCGGCGTGCCGATCAAGTTCCTGGGCACCGGCGAAAAACTGCCGGACCTCGAACCCTTTGACCCGGAGCGACTGGCGGGTCGCATCCTGGGCATGGGCGACGTTCTCACCTTGATCGAACGCGCCCAGGAGACCATCAACGCCGAGACGGCGGCGGCCATGGAAAAGCGCCTGGTCGAAGGACAGTTCGACTTCGAAGACTTTCTGGAGCAGCTCAAACAGGTCAAGCGGCTCGGCCCGCTGACCGACATCCTGGCCATGATTCCGGGCATGAATCGCTTCGCCAAAGAGATCGACCCGATGATGGCGCAGGATAGCCTGAAGAAGACTGAGGCGATCATCAACAGCATGACGCTCCAGGAGCGCCGCAACCCGGATATCCTCAACGCCAGCCGGCGTCGCCGCATCGCTGCAGGCAGCGGAACGACCGTCCAGGATGTCAATATGCTGGTGAAACAATTCCGCGAAATGCAGAAAATGATGAAACAACTGGGCGTCATGGGGGGAGGCAAGAAAAATAAAGGGAAAAAGGGGCGCAGCCTTCCCGGCCAACGCGGCGGCTTTTTCCCTCCCGGTTTGAGCGATCTTTTCGGAGGGCGCTCGTGAGTTGAGTTGCTGGACCGGATGCGTTGGCGCATGGCCCGACCGCGATTCATCTTCCAAATTCACGCTCCGTCCTGCGTGCATTCCTCTATTTGGAAAGATGAAGAGGGGCGGCCATTTGCACAATCAATCGAAATTGGTCTGAGAATTGAACAATAGATTGCGACAGGAACTGATTGCCAAGGAGAGCACACGATTATGATCCGAATTCGGTTGCGCCGCATGGGCGCCAAAAAGATGCCGTTCTACCGCATTGTGGTGGCCGACAAGCGCTCGCCGCGCGATGGGCGCTTTATTGAAAGCATCGGCACCTACAATCCGCACACCAACCCGGAGACGGTCGAGCTGAAGATGGAGCGCACCGTCTACTGGCTCAAGCAGGGCGCACAGCCCAGCGACGGCGTCTTTCGCATCCTGCGCCGCTACAATCTGATCGACGAGAAGGGCAAGCCGATCCCCCAGCCCGCGGCTGACGAGGCTGCGGCGGCAACTGCGTCGGCCTGAATATGAAGACTTGACTATGGAAGAGCTGATCCGCTATCTCGCCGAGTCGCTGGTTGAACAGCCCGACCGCGTGCGCGTCTACACCAAAGAGACGCGACGCGAGACGATCATCAAGCTGCGCGTGGCGCAACAGGACGTCGGTCGCGTCGTCGGTCGCAATGGACGCGTCGCCAATGCCATGCGCGCGCTGCTGGAGGTGGCGGCGCGCCACCACCGCAAGCCGGTGCTGCTCGAAATCGACTGACGCCTGATCACAGCCGAATGCACAGACGGGCGGCGTCTTTCTCGGCTGTTGTCGACCGCAGACGCTTAGACACAGGCGTTTGGGTGCAGACATTTTGGGTGAAAGGCGGAATAGGCGACCGGCGCTGCACTTCGGTTGTCAGTTGAAATCCATACGAGGGCTGCCGCCGGCAGCCCATTTTTCGTCCATGTTGCGGAATTGGTCGATGATTTCTGAACGGTGAAAAAACTTCATGTCCGAATCCATTCGCTCCACGCCCCCGAAGCGTTCGCCGCGGCGCCGCGGTCGGACCTACCGCGTCTACAATCAGGAGGTCTTTGTGCCGGACGGTTTTCTGGCGGTGGGGCATATCGTCGGCGTGCATGGCCTGCGCGGGGAAGTCAAGCTGGAATCCTACACCGATTTCCCCGAACGCTTTGCGCCCGGCGAGCGCCTGCGCCTGGGCGACGAGCTGGCTGAAGTCGCAATCGCCAGCGTGCGCCCCCATAAAAAATTTCTGTTGATTCGATTTGAAGGGATCGCAGACCGCACGGCGGCGGAGCAGCTGCGCGGCCTCTGGCTCTTCGTCGCCGAAGAGGAAGCCGCTGAGCTGGAGGAAGGCGCCTACTGGATTCACGACCTGATCGGCCTGGAAGTGCGGGAAGAGAGCGGCGCACGGCTGGGCGAGCTGGTCGATGTTCTGGTCACCGGCGCCAACGATGTCTACGTGGTGCATGGCGAGCAGGGAGCTGCGCGCGAAATTCTGCTGCCCGCCATCCCGGAGGTCGTGCTCAACGTCGATTTGGCGGCCGGCGTCATGACCGTGCGGCTGCTGGAAGGGCTGCTCGACGCCGAAGCGGTCGATTGAAGAGATTCGTCGCACATGAGGTTGAGAATCCAGCATGGCTGACCAATCCCCATCCGTCCGCACCTCGCGCCTGAGCGGGTTCTACCAGAAGAGCGTCGCCGAGCGCACAAGCATCATCGCCCAATGGGCGAATCTAAGCGCCGAGGAGGTCAGCGCGCTGCACAGCGGCCTTTCGGTGGCGCAGGCCGACAAGATGATCGAAAATGTGATCGGCGTCTACAATCTGCCGTTGGGCATCGGCGCCAACTTCATCATCAACGGTCGCGAGGTGCTCGTGCCGATGGTCGTCGAAGAGCCATCCGTGGTGGCGGGCGTGAGCTACGCCGCCAAGCTGGCGCGTAGCGGCGGCGGCTTTCGCACCGGCAGCACACGCTCGATCATGATTGCGCAGGTGCAGCTCCTGGGCGTCGCCGACTTCGAGCAGGCGCGCGCCAACATCCTGGCCGCCAAAGCCGATCTGCTCGCCGCCGCCAACACCAGCCCGACGATTGCGGCGCGCGGCGGCGGACCGATTGACATCGAGGTGCGCTTTTTGCCGGAAACCTTCACCGAGCCGATGCTGATCGTGCATCTGCTCTTCGATGCGCTCGACGCCATGGGCGCCAATGCCGTCAACACGGCGGCGGAGGCGATCGCCCCGCTGTTGGAGCGTCTCACCGGCGGCCGTGCGCTGCTGCGCATCCTCAGCAATCTGAGCGACCGGCGTCGCGCCTGGGCGGAGGTGACCATCCCCGCCGAGACTTTCAGCTCGATCCACGCGTCCGGCGAAGAGGTGATCGCAGGCATCGTGCACGCCAACGCCTTTGCGCTGGCCGATCCCTACCGCGCCGCCACGCACAACAAAGGCATCCTCAACGGCATCGACGCCGTTGCCATCGCCACCGGCAACGACTGGCGCGCCATCGAGGCGGGCGCCCACGCCTACGCCGCCCGCGACGGCCAATATCGCGCCCTCACCGAGTGGAGGGTGATTACTGACAATCCTGCGTCAGGCGGGCAAACTGAAGGTGCGCAGCG
>FMJZ01048841.1_pt1 | contig 10364 bp, 12 predicted proteins | sample 1987881 | NCBI WGS metagenome assembly FMJZ01 (sample SAMEA4378227, study PRJEB15110) | soil metagenome | biome: soil; feature: Field; material: Soil | place: India | collected 2015-03-11 | depth 0 m | reverse complement strand
CGAAGAGTTTCTGCAGGCTTAGGCCGTATTGCCCGATTGGAGTCAAAGAGAGAACTCCATCAGTACAGGTTCCACCTTTAGATAGAAAACAGATGACGAGGCTAAAGTTCTCCAGTTTTGTGCCTGAGATCGATATTACTGATCAAAGGTCTTGGATATGGAGGAATGGTTTCCCAGTATCAGCGGTTTTTGTACCACTTTGGCAACTACTTGCAAATGAAAGTATTCTTGCTCGAGCTTCGAGTAAGGGTCTTCACGACTACCTTGATTTTAACGGAAAGATATTCCTTTCCATGGTTATGCCCGACGAGCTTATTGATAAGCTTGAACTCAAGGACTATTTCAGGCTGATTGAGGAACTGAGGCCCGACGCCACAATAGTTCCTGATAACTATACGTACACTGATGTTCCTCTTTACCAGTCATGGTCCCAGACTATACGACTTGTTTCCTTCGCGAACGATTTCCTCGAATTGAATATCCCTCTAATTGGCTTGTTAAAGGTGCTAACCTGCACCAGATGGATTGGGTAGTCAAGAAGCAAGTTGAAATGGGCTATGTTTCGTTTGCAATGCTTGCCAGAGAGTTGTTTGAAGAAGAGAGGTTGGATGAATTCCTCCCATACGTCATACTAACCTTAAAAAGAAGTTTTAAGAGGAGAAACAATTTTGAATTTCTTCTATACGGTGTTGGTGTTAAGCTCTGGAAGCATAGGGATGTTAGCTATAGTAACCTCTCTTGGTTTCTGAGGGCGAAGCACGGAGAATACTACTGGGATGGTTTATTCTACGACCTCAGGGATCCGTCGATAAGATTCGAGGAGTGTTATTGTGAAGCATGCGGGGGAATGATGCCCCAGGACATTATCGACATCTGGTTCGATGATAAGGAGCGTACAATGAGAACACTGGCTGCCCACAACCTTCTTGACCTAAGCCGACTGCGGCGGAGAAGGTAGAGGATGGGCGGGGGCTCAGCCGTAAGGCAGTATAAGAGGAGGTTTCTTCAGGGGAAGTTGGAGGATACTGGTAGAAAAGATGGGTGTGAAGAGGCTCCTCAAAAGTTAAGATCGTTTGGTAAATACGAGGTGCGTGAAACGGAAAGCGACGAGTATAAATTAATCAAGGCTGGTGTCGCCGTTGGTGTGTTTTCAGAAGCACGCGTCGAGGAAGAGCGAACCCTCTTCCCCCTGAGTCGTGGAATGCTGCTTGAAGTATCAAAAGGGGGTGTAAGGGAAATAGCTATATTTGAGAAAGTAGTACTCTTCGGACTAATATCTTCCGATGGAAGTAATGCTTATTATTGGAGAATAGATTCAAAAGGAAGATATCATTCAGAGTATTCAACGAGATTTATTCTGAAGATAAGGAGCTTATAGAGTTATTTGACGGATTATTCGAGAAAATATATGGCTTAACTCCACATCACTATGTTAGAGGGAGAAATGGTTTAATTACTGCAGCAATATACTCCAAAGGGGTCTACTATGATTTAAGCGATTATGATGTCAAGACAGGAGCTTACGAGTTTAGGGTTCCCCGAGAACATCTTGATAAGGATGGGAAGAGGATGTATTTGAAAGGATTCTTCTCTGGAGATGGAAAGGCCTCTCTAACCCGCGAGGGGAGACTCACAATACGATTCTACTCTAAATGTAAAGAGGGTCTAGAAGGTTTGCGTCAACTCCTTAGAGATTTGGACTTCAATCCTCATGAAATTAGAGAGGAGAAAGAAGAACCGGAAGGTGTAGTCTACTGGTTTTCTATCCCGAGTAGAGAGCATGAGAAGTTTATAGAAGAGATAGGAAGCTTTAAGCCTAGGCATAGAGAAGTATTCAAAGAGTATAAAAGATTACAAGGTGAGAAAAAATGAAAGGAGCTAGAGTTTGGGGTGGGGTGACGATCTAGAATTAGCTGGGAAGAATGCTCAAACTTATGTAAACAAAAAGTGGAGAAGTACGACGGAAGAATGTTCTATCGCAGTGGATGGTAGGAGTGAAGACGTACTGTTCAAAATCACCGTGTACACGAGCAAACCTGAAGTTGTGGAAGAACTCGTCAACAACCTTTTCGATATTGCATTAACAAGGGGAAGCAAGACATACTCTGTTAGTGTTAGCCTGTATGATCATATGGCTTCAAACGAGATAATGTGTACAAAGAATCTACTATTTGTAAGAGAATCTTATGATAAGCGAAAGCAAATTCTCATGGAGAAATTCAAAGATCATCCGGAGGTTAAGCCTCTGCTAGAAGAAAGAACTCTAACAGTAATCTCGGCGACCGCGATATTGTGCGAATTAGAGTCGGAAATCTTTAACAAGGTGATCGTGTGGACAAGCAACTATGATCTAGATCTCCTCGTGGATTATGCCCACCTTCTCGCTAACAGGTTGATTGAGCGCGAGATCGCCACCCGTATCGTAGGGTATGAATTGAGGAATAATGTAGAGGAATTGACGATACTTGATCTAGATGTAGATACGAAGGAGAAAAAGGTTTACTTATGGTTAGACCACCCGCCTACTAAGTAAAAACACTTTGGATTAGAATAGTTATTGGTTAAATCTGTGTCCATTTTTATGGGAAGTATGGATGTTTTAATACTGAAGAAGTCGGGTGGTTTGAGTTCGGTATGGTTCCGGGTTCAAATCCCGGCCGGAGCATGCTGTGCAAAACACATGGCTCCCTATTTTGACCACGTGCGTTGAAAAGGCATTGCAGGCAGGATGATGCCCCTCGATTCTTTTTCGAGGTAAAGCATTGCTCCCCGTTTTCCTTGAGAAAACCTTTAAGCAGGCTTCTGGAGAGACAGATGCGAGAACGCCTGCCAGGCAGACAGTGTTGAAAACTATCCAGGTTAAAGTCTTTCTAGAAGAGGGGTCTGCTTGCACCGGCGGCGGGTTGAAAACGATTATTAAAACCGTAAGCAGTCTGGCTAGGTAGACGGCGATGCTGATTACCGTGAGTTTTTCAAAAGGCTGCTACATGTTTTTCACCATGTGAGTCTTCTAACCTGCCTTATTACTCCTCTGAAGGTCATGTAGAAGAAAACTCTTCTCCTGAACTGGTTTGAGGAGAATAGCCCCCGGATCCTCCTGCTCAGGAGCCGTAGAAATGTCTGTAACACTCATGCAGCTCCTCCTGAACCTCCTTTCTTGAAAGCGTCTCAGTAGGCATTATCGCGTGGAGCATATCGTAGTGGGACCAGTTGTACTCCTCTATCCAGCCTTTTCTTCTCGCCTCCTGGAAAAGCTCTGTCCCTGGAAATGGGGTTAGGATGCCGAATATGGCGAAATCCGAGTCAAGCTTATCAGTGAAAACCCTCAGGTTTCCAATAGACTTGGAAGTATCCTTGCGGGAGCCTATTACGAACATCGCTTGGGTAAAAATATTGTTCTTCTTCAACAGTTTCACCGCCTTCTTAGCCTCCTCCCAAGTTATGTTTTCCCTAAATGATTCGAGAATGCTTGGAACCGGGTTTTCCACGCCCAGCAGGACCCAGCGGAGCCCCGCCCTCCTTAGCCTCGGCAGGATGCTTTCCCCTCTAACAACATCGTCGCACCTGGCTTGGGTGAACTACATAATGTGGGGAACTGGGCTTTCTTGACGAGCCATTTAACCCGCATATATAACAAGTCTCAGCGCGGTATGAAGGCCCTTAACTGTTTCTGGCCTTCTTCTTTAACTAAACCTGAAACCCTAACTCCGACTCTTCTAGCTTCAAGCTTCGACTCCCTCAGAAACTTTTCAAACAAATCTCTAACATTCTTTTTAAGAACCTCCGGATCGCTTGTAGGCGGTTCCAAGGTTTTCGACCTACTGTGAACACCCATATCTTTCGTAACCACTATTATTCCAACTTGTTTAGCCCTCAGCCCTCGCCGGGCAAGCTCAGCATGAATCTCGTCGCAAATCCCACTTGTCTTCTTCAAAATAGCCTCAAGGTTCCGCGTGTCCTCCTTCAATGTTGATATTCTGCTTATGGATGAAGCTTCGCCTCTCTCCTTAACAGGCTGGTTATCTATTCCAAGGGAGGCATTGTGGAAGTAAACTCCTAGCTTCTCCCCGAAAAGCTCAATGAGCTTCTTAACATCATAGCTAGCCAGGTCACCTATGGTTCTAATGCCGAGGCTTTCCATTAAGCTCTGAGTCTTAACCCCGACCCCGATCAGCCTGTTGACCGGTAACGGTGAAAGAAAGGCCTGAACCTCCTCCGGTTTAACAACCGTCAAGCCATTAGGCTTCTGAAAGTCGGCAGCAATCTTCGCGACAAGCTTATTCGGGCCGATGCCGATGGAGCAGGTTAACCCCTTGCTTCTCCTAACCTCCTCTTTTATCTTCCCAGCTAACTCTACAGCCCTGTCGAAATCTCCTTCAACTCTTTCGCTCGCATCCAGATAGGCCTCGTCCACCCCGGCCTGTTCAAAGATGTCAGCGTGGTTCTTAAGAATGTGCATCACCTCGCCCGAAACCATGTTGTAATACTCGTGGTCGACCGGGAGGAATACTGCGTCAACATTCACCAGCCTCTTTTTAGCAAGAGAGATCGGGACACCCGATTTTACACCATGTTTCCTAGCCTCATAGTTTGCAGTGCTTACAACACCGCTATTCTCGCTCCGCCCAGAGTAGACGCATACAACCACAGGCTTATTTCTTAACGATGGGTTTCTAGCCTCCTCACACTGGGCGAAGAAATAGTCTAGGTCAACCAGCATTATGACCCTCCGCGGAGACGCCTGTTTTTCAGACAGGGGCTTCATTAAACCTATTCCTCCACTGTAGGGGACTGTTGAGTCTCCATTCTATTTAACTACCGAAGGCTATTTTAACAGCACCTATTTTGAACCTAGGCTTTTTAAATCCAGCAGGCATTTTTCGGCATGTTCCTCCGGCTTAATGTCCTTATAGATTTTCCTTATTTTTCCTTCCTCGTCAATAAGGAAGGTTGTTCTAACTATACCCATAACAGACTTGCCGTAAAGATTCTTCTCTCCCCATACTCCGTATTTCTTAATAACTTTCGCCTCCGGGTCGCTTAAGAGTGTGAAAGCCAGACCATTATCCTTTTTAAACTTCTTATGTGATTCAACACTATCCCTACTTACCCCTATAATCACAACGTTCTCCCTGCTGAAATCTTCAGCCAAATCCCTGAATCTTCTTGCTTCCTGGGTGCATCCTGGAGTACCGTCCTTAGGATAAAAATAGAGCACTACCCTTCTCCCCCTATAATCCTTTAGAGATACTTTCCTCCCTTCATCAGATTGAAGAGTAAAATCCGGAGCACTATCACCCTCTTTAAAAACCATCTTCACCACCTGGGTTAGCAAGCAGTTCAGCCTGTTAATAAGCTTAATACGAAAAACTGGCCTATGGGAGAACATTTTTAATCAACCTTAGCTAATTCATTCAAATATGAGAAGCAGTGCAGCTTTTAAAAAAGAATGCTTAATGTCTGGGATAATAATTGGAATCATAATTGGGTATATGCTGAGCTTTATAATTAGAGAAAGAGAAGTAGACGAGTTGCGAAATCAGGTTTCGAGGCTCAGGACTGAAATAGAACAGTTAAGAGGAGCAGTACCGCCCTTAAAGACACTCGCCGAGAAACATGGTGTCTATATTGGTGCAGCAGTGGGCGCCGACCAGCTTAGAATCAAGGAGTATGCAGAGATACTTAGCAGGGAATTCAACATTTTAACTACGGAAAACGCTTTAAAGTTTGAGAGGGTCCATCCTGAACGTAATGTTTATTCCTTTGCTGAGGCGGATGCGATAATCAGTTTTGCAGAGGCCAACGGGATGAGGGTGCGTGGCCACACGCTTGTCTGGCATTACCAGCTTCCCGAATGGATTACGCGTGGAAACTATAGCCGCGAGGAATGGATAAGCATCCTGCATGATCATATTACTACGGTAGTTAGCCATTATAGGGGAAGAGTTTACGCTTGGGATGTGGTTAACGAGGCAGTAGATGATGACGGCTCGTTGAGAAAAACTATTTGGCTGGAAAACATTGGACCCGAGTACATCGAGCTGGCATTCAAGTGGGCTCATGAAGCAGATCCTCAGGCACTTCTCTTCTATAATGATTACGGCGCTGAAGGCCTAGGTGTAAAATCGGATGCTGTTTACAACTTAGTTAAAAACCTCTTGGAAAAAGGCGTGCCAATACACGGAGTCGGTCTGCAGATGCACGTCAGCACAGAGTATTATCCGGCACCACAAGATATTGCCGCTAACATTAAACGCCTCAGTGATCTGGGCTTGGAGATCCATATTACCGAAATGGATGTTCGTGTAAGGCTGCCTGCGAAATCTGCAGACTTAGTTAGACAAGCAGAAATATACCGCGACGTGCTTATGGTTTGTCTTTCTTCAGAAAAATTCACTGCGTTCGTGATGTGGGGTTTCACAGACCGCTATTCCTGGATTCCAGGATTTTTCAGCGGGTATGGTTCAGCCCTGATCTTCGACGAGAACTATCATCCTAAGCCAGCATACTATTATATTCTTAAAAGCCTGATGCAGCCTTAGCTGAGGGTCAACGCAACGTGCACACGACCTCTCGCATTAACGTTTAAATAATAAAAATCTAATGCGAGCCTCTATAAATATGCTTCAGACACATACCTATGCATCATCCTATGGCTGTTAAAATAAGACGCTACTTTTCCTATAGATTTTTTCATCATTTCCTTCCACTCACCTCTTCGCTTATAATACAGTGGAATTATCACGTACTCCAATTTTCCATAGAGATCATCAAGCTCCCTGGTTTTTCGCTCTTCTGACGACACTTGTTCTTCAGGAGCCGGGCCGATTGCCCATCCTGTAATGCCTTCTACCCAGCCTTCAGCCCACCAGCCTTCTAAGACGCTGAAATTTATCACACCGTTGTGTGCAGCCTTCATCCCGCTTGTACCCGAAGCCTCCATGGGAGGTAAAGGCGTGTTTAGCCAAACGTCAACCCCAGAAACAAGTTTAGCTGCCATATTTACGTCGTAATTTTCTAAGTAGGTCATTTTTATCTCGTTCTTAAACATTTCTTTATAGCTAAACAGTTCTTCGATCATCTTCTTCCCTTGGTAGTCTTTTGGATGGGCTTTTCCAGCAAAGATGAGTTGGATACTTCCTCGTCTGCCTGCCTTCCGCAGCCTTTCAGGGTCTGAAAACATTAGCGTATGCCTTTTATATTCTGTAGCTCTTCGAGCAAACCCTATTGTTAAAGTTTCATAGTCCATACCAATATGCGTATTCTCATTAACATAGTCTATCAGGGATTTCTTCGCAGCCATGTGAGACCGCCATATTTCATCGTCTGGAACCACATCTATTCTCACAAGCAGCTCAGGCTCATGAGCCCATCCTGGAAGATATTTGTCATACAGTATCTTAAAGCTTTCACAAGTCCATGTATGAGAGTGGACGCCGTTTGTTATCGCGTGAATCTCATAGCTTGGGAACATCTCTCTGGAAACTATTCTATGCCTTTTCGCCACCCCATTAACATAATTGCTTAGGTTAAGTGCAAGAAGAGTCATGTTTAACCTATTCTCGCCGCCTAAGTTCTTCAATATATTTAGCGGGACAAATTCCCCCAAAATTTCTCGAACAAGCTCGTATGAAAATTTATCATGTGCAGCTTCAACGGGCGTATGTGTTGTGAATACGCATAGGTTTCTAACTTTACCTATGTTCATCTCAGATTTACGCAGCAATTCAAGACCAAGGAAGCTGGAATGACCCTCATTCATATGGTATTTACGAGCAACAATGCCAAGCTTTTCTAACATTCTGACGCCCCCCACTCCTAGAACAATCTCTTGCTTCAAACGGTATTCCTCGTCACCTCCGTATAAAAATGAAGTTATTTCCCTGTCCTCAGGACGGTTTCCATCAACATCAGTATCCAGAAAATACACTGGAACCTCCCAGCCCGATGCGCTTTTCGCAGTGTACAACCAAGCTTTTATTTGGACATCTCTACCTTGGATTTTAACCGCAACTTCTTCAGGTAATTGTTGCATGAATTGTGAAGGATTCCAAGGGTCGGGATGTTCTATTTGCCTTCCTTCACGAGTTAGTTCCTGTCTGAAGTATCCTTTTTTACTAATCAACGTGACAGCCACTAGGGGAATGTTAAGATCTACACTTGACCTTACTACATCACCCGCGAGAACCCCTAGGCCTCCGCTGTAAGTGTGAATTTCGTTTGCCAACGCGATCTCCATTGAAAAGTAAGCAATTTTCTGTTTTTCTACTCTTAATTGGGCCATTAGCACACGCTACAGGGCACGTTAAGCAATATAACTCTTTTTGATATATACTCGAATCAGCGTTCATTGTTTTTATAGCCTATAATCCTAAAATTTCCCTTACAGCGTTATGGCTTTGTTGAATGGGTGCAGCAGTATTTACAATGTAGGCTTCCAGGTAATTAAACAATTCTTTAAAGAACTTTCTTCTTAAACCAGTCTTTCTTTCGTCTTTTACGAGCATATGGGGATTGCAGAATTCAACAGACTCGATATAGCGGGACGCTTCCTCTGGAGAGAGCCTGCTGAAAACCATCTCATCCCCCGGATCACGCTTAAGCAAAATGGCTTTTTTCAAAGTAGTCATCGGCAAAATTTTCCCCTTGCCGACAACCCATCTCACGTTCACTACCGCCCTGCCCTTCGAATCGAATTCGGCTTTCTCAACGAGTTTTTGATACTCACCCCAGTTGTCTGCAATATCTGCCTGAATATAGAAATTTTTCTCCGAGGCAAACGCGATGGCTTGCTCTCCAATTAAGCGGACGAAAAACCAGTCGTCAGACACGACCCGTATTCCTTTAAGCCTGAGAAGACCATATGTATGAGTGGTTTTTCCTGTTCCAGAAGGAGCGATTAGACACGCTCCTTTACCATCTACGTCTACGCACGCACCGTGGACAGAATTTATTCCATGACTATCTTCAAGAATATCGCTTGCAACACTCAAGGCTATGGATTTCACCCAGCCGTAATAATCTATGTTGATTAGGAAGGCTGTTTTCGAAAGCGGGTCGTAGAACACTTTTTGTTCCTCTCCCCTCTCGTTTGTCACAATCAGTCTTCCATGAGAGCGAACATGCGATGACATAGGATAGAAGCTTTCCTCCCAGCGTTCCTTCACATACTTTAAATCGGTTAACAGTTTGATGCAACATCCATATATATCTGCCCTCTCTTCGTAGAGAAGGCGATCGCCATATTTATCCATTAGCCTCTCTTTTTCTTCGACAGATATTAGTTTGACTTCATATTTTGATGACAATGATACTGTATTTCAATCTTCCTTTAAAAGTTTTTATTAATCTCCTGCACGCTAGCCTACGAAGGAAGCTTGAAAAACTTGACGAGCTTCATTTATGGGGAAATCCGCCAGTATTTTTGATTGTTCCAGTATTGGAAATTGCCGATTATTCCAGATGCTTGGATATTCTTATTGTTCAAGTTCACCGCTGCAGGCTTGATTTATACCTAAAGAAGCCGTGGCAAGATATATGGGTAGGGGAAAAGCCGTGGGATATGGGCTGGCTCTTGAAGGGTTTCCTTCCTAACGGTTTGTTAACGCACAATGGTTCCGCTTTTCAGCGGGGTTCTATATGCTGTGCCGGGATAGGCCCGGCAATCACTTTCCTTCTGACGGCTCCTGCTGCAAACACTATGAGAATCCTACTTACCGGCGAGATGATTTCCTGGAAGGTTGCTGGTGTACTAGTAGCATCAGCGTTAGTAGCTTTCGCAGGCTTAACAACCTCCAAGATGCCGCGGGGCAAGGCTGTTAAAAAAGAATATCAAGCGACTAATGCCGCTTCAGCGAAAATTGATATTCTCAAGCTCCGTTGGATGAAAGACTTTTAGCCTCGCTGAAATTCGCCGGCTATTTAGCCAGACAGATTTAATTCTTCATCGTAGGGCTTATAGCAGTAGGGTATCTTTCAGCATTCATTACTGAAGATATAGTTGAAACACACTTAAGAGGCCCGTTAGAGTGTTGATAGCTTCTCGGCGGCCACTTTACACACCTACTCTCGAAGTTGCACTGGGGCAGGAATTGTGGAGCAAGGGCATGTCGAAAGACGCGTTGCTAAGCTGGCTCATGGGGCAACACTATGACATGGCCAACGCCCTAGCTGTTTTCACGAACAGCGAAATGGAGAGTCGTCCCAACATGTATGCTCATGGCTTGGGCGTGAAGCGTGCTTTTCGGACTGTTTCACGGTATGCTGAGCGGATCGCTTTGGCAAGCAGGGGAAGTCGAGTAACGCGCTATAAGGTTCTAGTATTGTTAATCTGAAAAAGATGCGGAGGGTGGGATTTGAACCCA
>FMJZ01012395.1_pt1 | contig 10371 bp, 11 predicted proteins | sample 1987881 | NCBI WGS metagenome assembly FMJZ01 (sample SAMEA4378227, study PRJEB15110) | soil metagenome | biome: soil; feature: Field; material: Soil | place: India | collected 2015-03-11 | depth 0 m | reverse complement strand
ACATTTTAAAATAGTAACCACACCCAAGAACCAAGATTCTTGAAAAAAATATTTCTCTTTATTTACAATATTTCACTTCTATGAGGGCTTTTGTTACAGGTGCTACTGGATTCATTGGTAGTCATCTCGTTGAATCCTTACTTAAAGAAGGATTCGAAGTAATATGTTTGATAAGACCCTCTTCTTCCTTAAAATACATTGAGGGTCTTAACCTGAAATTAATAGAGGGTGACTGTTGTAACTTTAATTCTTTCTGTAGTGCTTTAAAGAGTTGTGATTACGTATTTCATCTTGCTGGATTAACAAAAGCAAAATCTGCAGCAGATTTTTACAACGCTAATGTCATAGGTACAGAAACACTATTGAGGGCAGTACTAAGGGGAGGGCATAAGATTAAAAGATTTTTTTTCCTAAGCAGCTTGGCAGCAACAGGTCCAAGTCTTAATGGTATCCCACTAACAGAAAATTGTGAACCTTTGCCTGTATCTGTTTATGGCAGAACAAAATACGAAGCGGAAAGGCTTGTTTACAGTTTTAAAAAGGAAATTCCAATAACTATCCTGAGACCACCTGCTGTATATGGACCAAAAGACAGAGATATGCTAACTCTTTTCAAAATGGTTAAGGCAGGTATAGCCCCTTACTGGGGAAAGTCCCTTTACTCCTTTATTTATGTTGAAGACCTTGTAAAAGGCATTATTGACTCTTCTTTAAGCAAAGATGCGGAAGGCTCTATATTCTTCGTTTCTGATGGTCTTATTTATTCATCTGATGATATAATAAATGCAATATCAACGGCAATCAATAAAGAACCCTTAAAAATAAGCATTCCTTCTTTTGTGATCCCTATTTTTGGTGCACTAACAAAAATGAAAAAAAATGTTAACATCATAAATAATGACAAGTTAAAGGAACTACGCTATAAAAATTGGATCTGTGACTCTTCAAAGATTAGAAAAACCTTGAAGTTTGCTCCACAGGTAACTTTAAAAGAAGGAGCTCAATGGACAGCTAATTGGTATAGGATACACAAATGGCTATGAGCACCGATTTATTTGAAAAATGTTATAGGTTTACTGCAGCCGTAGAGCTACAGCAAAGAGGTATGTATCCCTACTTTAGAATAATAGAGAGCGCCCAGGAGCCTGAAGTCATAATGGGTGGTAAGAAAATGATCATGGTGGGGTCAAATAACTATTTAGGATTAGCTAACCATCCCAAGGTTAAGGAAGCTGCTATAGAAGCCACCAAAAAATATGGAACTGGTTGTGCAGGCTCAAGATTTTTGAATGGTACTCTTGATATTCACGTAAACCTTGAAAGAAAGCTTGCTCGTTTTATGCGAAAAGAGGCAGCTTTGATATTCTCTACAGGGTTTCAAGTTAATCTTGGGGTTATCTCTGCTCTCGTTGGTAAAGATGATTTAGTAATAATAGATAAAATGGATCACGCCAGTATAATAGATGGCTGTAGATTAGCCTATGGCGAGGTAAGAAGATATAAGCATAATGATATAGCAGATCTCGAAAGGGTATTGATGGAAAATGATGGTAGAGGCAAGTTCATTGTTGCTGACGGAGTTTTCAGCATGGAAGGAGATATAGTTAATCTCCCCGAGGTAGTTAGATTGACAAAAAAATATAAAGCCCGCTTAATGATTGATGATGCACACGGGATAGGTGTCTTAGGTAAGACTGGTAGAGGAACTGCTGAGCACTTTAACCTTGAAAAGGAAGCAGATCTTATCATGGGAACATATAGTAAGTCTCTTGCCTCTATCGGTGGCTTTGTAGTAGGCGATAAAGAAGTTATCAACTATATTAAACACTATGCAAGATCTTTAATATTCAGCGCAAGTCCAACCCCTGCTTCCGTTGCTGCTGTTAGTGCAGCTATAGATATAATCGAGAGTGAGCCTGAAAGAATTGCACAGCTTTGGAAAAATACATACAAAATGCAGAATGGATTAAGGTCCCTCGGTTTTGACATAGGAGTCACTCAAACCCCCATTGTCCCTGTAATAGTGGGCGACGATGAGTTAGCATTTAAAATGGTGATGATGCTCCAAAACGAAGGCGTCTTTGCTAATGTAGCTATATCTCCTGCGGTACCCCCTGGTAAGGCTTTAATCAGAACGAGTTACATGGCAACTCATACAGATGAGCATCTTGACAGAGTTCTTGAAGCTTTCCAGAAAGTAGGTAAAGCTCTCGGACTAATATAGCCTTTTTATATTTTTATATCTTATTTTTGTATTCACAAGCTTTAACCTATAGTAAGTGTTTTTATAATTGAGGTTAAAGCTACGATTACCTTTTTCAACGATTTTATTTATTCTAATTCCTAATCAATGAATAAAGCTGGGCTAACAAATCATAGCAAAGCACTTTAAGGATACCCTCTAAGTTGGATGCCGGGAAAATCCTTTAAAATAATCGAAGCTAAAACAAGAGAAGATCTTATTGATTTTATAAAGGTCCCCCTTTCTTTATATGCCTCCGATAGTTTTTATGCACCCCATCTTATAAAGGATCAACTGGAACATTTCTCATCAGCAAACCCCTTTTTTAAGTTCTCAGAAGTGAAATTTTTCATATCCTATAAAGGAAAAGAGCCTGTCGGTCGTATCGCTGCAATTATTAATTACAATCATATCGATTTTCATAAAGAGTCTGTGGGATTTTTCGGCCTTTTTGAATGTATTAATGATAAAGATGTTTGCAGTGTTTTACTAGATAAAGTATCCAATTTTTTTGCGAAAAGACAACTAAAAATAATAAGAGGCCCAATGAATCTCTCTACAAATGAAGAGTGTGGCCTTCTTATAGAAGGCTTTGAAACACCATCTATGATAATGACACCCTATAATCCTCCTTTTTACAAAGACTTGATGGAGAATCATGGGATGAAAAAAGCTAAAGACCTCTACGCTTTTATCTATGATATTCCCAAGGAGTTACCAGAGAAAGTTCTAAAAATAGCAGATATCGCCGCTAAAAGTGGTATTACTTGCAGAATGATTGACAAAAAAAACTTTATCAAAGATATGTTAGCTTTTCGTGAGGTCTATAACTCAGCTTGGCAGGATAATTGGGGCTTTATCCCTCTAACAGAGGATGAGCTCTTTTATTCTGCAAAAAGATTAAAAAAACTTATTGTTCCAGAGTTTACCATCTTAGCCTTTGAAGATAAAAATCCTGTAGGGTTTTTCGGAGCTATACCCGACTATAATTTAGTTTTGAGAAAAATGAAAGGCAAGATAACCCCATTTAGCCTTATTAAAGTTTTATATTATACCAAAAAGATTACAGATTTAAGGCTTCTCCTCTTTGGAATAAAAAAAGACTTCAGAAGAAGAGGTATAGACGCTCTTCTCTTTCGTGAAGCCTTCAGGAATTTCAATAGACGACAATTTAGATATAAAAGAGTTGAATTTTCATGGATACTTGAGGATAACCTACAAACTTTAAGGATTATAAATCAATTTAACGCTAAACTTTATAAGAAGTTCAGAATCTATGAGAAGAATCTTTGACTTTTTGATAAATATTTATATTTTTATATTTTTTATATTTAAATGTAAGAGCGAATATTAGAATAATAATATTAGCTCAAAAAGAGCTTAAGCCCCTAAAAAGACAACTAAAATTTTAAATGATCCAAATAGGGCTTTTAAATGCAATATATGTATGGATGAAAGTGTAGTGACTTAAAATATCTTTTGTATATGATTATCATCGTCGTAAGATTAACCCCCATTTATCAACCTTATGGATATTTTAAACACTTAGAATGGGGGCTCTAAAGTTATATTTATATACTTATTTATCCATGTATAGGACTGGCAAAGCAGAAATTCAGGGCGATTACGTTAATATAGATGATTTTTATAGTAGAGAAAATTAGTCCTAAAGACAGGTAGCAAAAAAGTTCTTTTAATGATTGGAGCAAAACAGAAAGAAAAGCTTTAAAAGGATTTAAAAAAAGTATTTAAATGGAGAAAGACTGTGGTGCCTAAACTCATGTTAGGACTCTCTGTTTACAATTCAACGACTTTTTGAAGTTACTTGTGATATAAGAGATTATAAAAGATAAAAAATATTAAGGTAAGCTATTTATATTATAGAGATAATGAAAAAATCTAAAAAAGATGGATGGAGCCCCTATTTAGCAGGCTGTCTTGCCGGCATAGTTTTAATTTTTTCCACTTGGCTATCAGAAAAATCTTTCAATGCATTAATAACTTTTACAAAAATAAGTAGTCTGATAGAAAGATATTTATTGCCTGCCAGATTTGTGAGTTCAGAATACAATGAAAGATTTGCGTCAATAATAGATTGGCAGTCTATGTTTCTCATTGGTTTATTTATAGGAGTACTTATCTCTGCAATTACTTCGAAAACCTTTCAGTTTAAGATTGTCCCAGATATGTGGCGAAGTCGATATGGCCCAAGCATATTCAAAAGATTATTTTTTTCATTTTTTGGTGGAATGATAGCTGTGTTCGGCGCAAAACTCTCTAGTGGGTGCTTTATCACTTACTGGTTCAATGGTGTCGCTCAGCTTGCTTTAAGTGGTTTTATTACAATTATTTGTATGCTTATAGGCGGTATGGTAATGGCAAACACTATTTATAAAATAAGGAGAAAATGATATGAGCCTGTTACTATATGGGCTTTTAACTGGGTTCTTATTTGGCTTCTTAATACAAAAGGGGCAAATAATCCGTTATGAAAAGCAAATAGGAGCATTACTATTTAAGGACATGACGATTGTTAAATTTTATCTCTCAGCAACGATTGTGGCTATGGTGGGGCTTTTCTTATTAAGAGACCTTGGATATATAAAGCTTGATATACAAATGACTCTTTTAGGTACAAATATTATAGGAGGCTTAATTTTTGGGTTAGGCTGGGGGTTGGTAGGCTATTGCCCAGTTACTCAGGTAGCAGCGCTGGCGGAGGGTCGTTTAGATAGTCTATGGGCTATTGTGGGGATGCTGGCTGGTGCTTTTTTATACTCTAAAGTCTATCCTTTTCTTAAGAATACTATTATGACATGGGGTCATTATGGCAATATAACATTACCTAATCTACTCGGTCACAGCCATTGGATAATAATTGCGATATTTACAATCATTGCCTTAATTTTATTTCTTATTTTTGAAAGGAAGAGTGTATAATATAGGCACAAATAATTTAATTAAAAGGGGTAAAGAACATGTTATCAAAAATACCATTAGATCTTAATAAGATTAAAAAAGAAGATATTGACAAAGAAATATTAAGAGCAGGGATAATAGCAGAACTGGATGCAATCAACTTATATGAGCAAATGGCAGCATTTGCAACAGATCAAAATATTAAGACTATTTTACTCGATATAGCCAAAGAAGAAAAGACTCATGTGGGAGAATTTCAGGCACTATTACTCAGGTTGGATAAAGAACAAATGGAAGAGCTTGAAGAAGGAAAAAAGGAAGTTGATGAGTTACTGAATAAATGAGTACCTTCATGAACTCTCCTTTTGATGAAAGGTTTTTTTAAATAATGTATTCGATAATCAAAAGAAAAATTTTATCCTAAATAGGGAGGCAATATATGAAGAGTTTCAAGTTTTTAGCTGTTTTTCTTATTTTATCCTTGGTTATCTCTATACCTCTTGCATTTGGTCAGAGGGAATTACCGCCAAAAGAGCTTTTTCAAAGAGACAGAGGAGGGTTAGGAAGTGGCGGTTGGGGATTAGATTCACCATTTCAGAGGATGTATGATCCTACTAAATTAGTGACAATCTCAGGCAAAGTTGAGTCAGTTAGTAGAGTAATTCCTATGAAAGGAATGGGTTCAGGTATTCATATACTGCTTAAAACAGAAAAAGAGACCTTTTCTGTACATTTAGGTCCTGCATGGTATATTGAAAGACAAGACATAAAAGTAGTAGCTGGGGACTCTATAGAGGTTACAGGTTCAAAAGTAACTATTGAAGGTCTACCAGCTATAATAGCTGCTGAGGTTAAAAAGGGTGAAAATATTTTAATACTTAGGGATAGCGCTGGATACCCGGTCTGGGCAGGCTGGAGAAGAAGATAGGTTTGAATAAGTCTCCAACTGATATAAAAATCAGAGTTTCTTTGCTACTAAAGTTATCCAATTGTTATCAACGAATCTTTCTAAAAAATTTATCTTATAACTTTTATATACTTTTATTATTTCATTCTCCTGACCTTCAATAATGCCAGATAAAATTAATATCCCAGCTATATTTAAACGGGATGCTATATCTGAAGCAAGATTTATAAGGGTGTCAGCAAGCAAATTTGCAACAATAAAATCGAATTTTTTCATTATTTTTTCCAGTGTCGAGCATTTTATCTCTATATTTTTCAATCCATTTAATTCAATATTTCTTTTAGCGGCATCTATTGCCAGTGGATCGATATCTAATCCCAGCACATATTTAAACCCCAGCTTAGAAGCTGCAATAGCAAGTATACCAGTGCCGGTACCGATGTCGAGGAAACTTTCTTTCTCTGCCTTTTCTTTAGATAACCTTTCTATTAAAATTAGACATCTCTGTGTTGTTTCGTGATGTCCTGTCCCAAAAGCCATGCCTGGGTCGATAATTAGATTAATACGGTTCGGTTTTATTTCAACCCAAGGTGGTATGATTGTAAGCCTCTCTCCAGTGTCTATAGGCTGAAAATTTTTTTTCCACGATTCATTCCAATCTTTTTCAGAAATGAACTCATATTCATAGAAAAGAGTATCAGATAATCCGGCATCCCTTAAAATCTCCTTGAAGGTATGGAGCTCTTTTTTCACCTTTTCAACGTATACTACATCGGGGAAATAGACTACGAGAGAGTTATCAACAGCTATAATCCCCAGACAGCCTAATTCTGATAGTCTTTCTATAAGTGCATCAATAGAATCATTACAGATTTTGATTTTAAATTCATAATATCCCATTTAGTGATCCCTTTATGGGATTTGAACTGTTTTTATTTTATCTTTTCTCGTTCAGCTTTACCAAGAATGGTAAGCAATTTACACCAATATTTAATTTTTGATAAAATTTTATCTATGCTATACGGTCAAAAAAAGATAAAAGAGACTGTCCTTGAAGCCTGGGACAATCCCCATCCTGAGAGGGATTATGAGATTAATATCACTTTCCCGGAATTCACATGTTTATGCCCAAAATCAGGGTATCCAGATTTTGCAACGATCAGAATAATTTATACGCCTGATAAGAAGATAGTTGAGCTTAAATCTTTAAAGCTTTTCTTAAATTCATTCAGAGATTGCTATATTTCTCACGAAGATGCTACAAATAAAATTTTTAATGCTCTCGAAGCTCTTTTAAAACCAAGATTCATAGAAGTCATTGGCGATTTCAATCCAAGAGGCAATGTAAAGACTATCATTAAAGTCTCATCGAAGCATATTTTGCCTTAATTATGAATTCCCTCATCTTCTTCAAATCCTTCTTGCCTTTGGATTGTTCTATGCCGCTACAAACATCAATAGCATAAGGTTTCACCTTTTTTATAGCCTGCTCGACGTTGCCAACATTTAATCCTCCTGAGAGGATTAAGGGACCGTATTTTTTTGCTTCCACAGCAATGTGCCAATCAAAAGTCTTACCAGTGCCTCCATACTGTTCAGAAGAATAAGTATCTAAAAGATAAGCTGAAGCCTTGTATCTACTTAGAGTTGCCAAATCATTAAAGGTATTAATTCTAAAAGCTTTTATTACTTTTGGCAAAGTATTGCATGTTTCTGGTGATTCATCGCCATGTAGTTGGGCAACATCCAAACCAACATATTGCATTATTTTTCTAATTTCCTCAGGTTCCTCATTAACGAAAACTCCCACAGTTGTCAAAAAAGGTGGCAAGTGTGAAATAATCTTTTTTGCAGAGGAAATCTCAATATATCTTGGACTACCCCTAAAAAAGATAAAGCCTAATGCATCTGCACCGCAGTTTACTGCAAAAAGAGCATCCTCAATATTTGTTATACCGCAAATCTTAATCTTTACAGACATCTTTTGTCAGTCATTTGGAGACATATCTTTCTATTATCTCCATAACAAGTTCTAAACGAGACCTGCGCTAAGTCTTAAAGAGGCTTTTTGTAACTCTTTTTCTGTAAACATATTTCTCAATAATCTCAATATATCTATCCTACTTCACCAGCAATCAATGATACTCTTGCAAGGAATGTCTCCATTAGCCTTTAAAGAATAGGAGAATTGTATAAGCCCCAAATGATTATAGCATATGGTCATAATTAAGGCTTGGGCAGTTTTTCTATGTCTCTAAGTAAAGCCTTTAGCTCTTCATCGCTTAGGGCTGAATCCTCCAATTTGCCCAAAAGATATGCATCATAAGCAGGCAGATCAATAATACCATGACCACTAAAATTGAAAAGTATGACCTTTTCTCTGCCTTCCTCTTTTGCAATTTTTGCCTCTTCTATGACACAGGCAATGGCATGATTAGTTTCAGGAGCAGGAATAAAACCTTCTGATCTCGCAAAAGTAATACCTGATGAAAATGTCTGAAGCTGACTGTACGCTTTAGCCTCTATCAAGCCATCAACAAGTAACCTGCTAACGATCGGAGCCATTCCATGATATCTCAGCCCACCAGCATGTATAGGTGCTGGCACAAAAGCATGGCCTAAGGAGTGCATAGCTATTAAAGGAGTCGTCTCAGCAGTATCACCAAAATCATAAACATAAGGACCTCTTGTAAGTGTTGGGCACGATGCAGGTTCAGCAGCGATAATCTTTATTTCTTTCCCATTTATCTTATCACGCACAAAGGGTAACGCAAGGCCACTAAAATTGCTACCCCCGCCAGCGCAGCCTATTATCACATCGGGATTTTCGCCTAATATCGCAAGCTGTTTTTGAGCCTCAAGACCAATAATCGTCTGGTGCAATAACACATGATTAAGGACGCTACCTAAGGAGTAACGAGTATCCTGTGATGTGACAGCATCTTCTATAGCTTCACTGATAGAGATACCAAGACTACCTGGATGCTGAGGATCCCGCTCTAAAAATTTTCTACCCACATTAGTATCGGCGCTTGGACTTGGAACACACTGGGCTCCCCACGTTTCCATCAGAATTTTTCTGTATGGCTTTTGATTATAACTTATCCTTACCATGTAAACTTTGCATTGAAGTCCGAAGAGATTACATGCAAAAGACAAGGCGCTTCCCCATTGTCCAGCACCGGTTTCAGTCGTTAGTCTCTTGATCCCAAATACTTTATTATAATAAGCTTGGGCAACGGCAGTATTAGGTTTATGACTTCCTGCGGGGCTAACACCCTCATTTTTAAAGTAGATTCTCGCTGGTGTGCCAAGCAATCTCTCTAAATTATAAGCCCTATACATTGGAGTTGGTCTCCAAATAAGAAGTTTCTCTAAAACTTCCTCTGGAATATTGATCCACCTCTCGGTGCTAACTTCTTGTTCTATTAAATTCATAGGGAAAACAGGAGCCAACATATCGGGGGTAATTGGTTGGCCTGTGGCTGGGTTTAAAGGTGGTGGTAAAGGTTTTGGAAGATCTGCTTGAATATTATACCACTGTGAAGGTATTTCATGATCGGGGAGAACTATCTTTTTAGTATTCATATATGGCCTCCATACTTTGCTTAAAACTTAACTATTATAAAAGAAAAAGAACTGAAAAATATACAGACCCAACCGACCCTATTTACCGATTGAATTTTCGAAAATTAGTGAGTTATCACTTCTTTGTTCTTTTTTTTCGAGCATTTTGATCTCTATAGGGGTTTATATTTAAATATCCTTTCATTTATTATTGCCATTGGCTACTATTTTATTTATTAATTTGCATTTTATGCTTATTTAAGAACATTAGTCTTTTTATTTCTCCATTCTATAGGTTACCACTTGTAATAAAAGTGTTGTAGCCTATCACTCCAGAGGAAGAGCAAAAGAGATTAACTTCTTTCTTGCATAAAGCTTTCCCAATCAACTCTCATACATGCTTGTCACTCCCCTGTAAGAATCAAAATGCCAGCTCTATATACTGCCAAGCTTCACATCTCTATATAGAACCAGACCAGTATAAGTTTGTCCTATAAAAGTTTTTTAACTTTAGAAAAGGCCACTCAAAATCCGAATAAGTTGTTTGTGCACCCTAACTATTACTACCTCCTTATTAAAGCTGTACCTTTTGTAGGGTGTTAACTTTTTTTATGAATTAATTAGAAAACTTTCTTTTTTATATCACATTATTTTATCTACTATGTGAAATTTTTTTAAAATAATAGAGGGTGCCATCTGTTTTGACAGTCCTTAATATCAGCAGATTTTAGTAAAA
>FMJZ01133898.1_pt1 | contig 10385 bp, 5 predicted proteins | sample 1987881 | NCBI WGS metagenome assembly FMJZ01 (sample SAMEA4378227, study PRJEB15110) | soil metagenome | biome: soil; feature: Field; material: Soil | place: India | collected 2015-03-11 | depth 0 m | reverse complement strand
TTTTTAGTATATATTATTAATGAAGGAGATGAAATGGGATTAGAAGTAGGGGTCGGCTGGAGTAAAAATGATGATTCCTATACCGCAGGGAAGGAAGCTTCTGAAAAAGCTCTCTTAGCTCTTGGAAGTTCTTCCCCGGACCTTGTTTTTATTTTCTCTTCAATAAGATATGACCATAGAAAATTGTTGAAGGGTGTAAAGGATGTAGTCAAAGATTCTCCCCTTATAGGATGCACAACAGGAGGCGAGATAACTTCTGAAGGACCTCAAAAAGGTTCTGTTGTTGTATCTGCTATGAAATCTAAGGATGCAAAAATTGTTATTGGAAAAATAGAAAGAATAAGTAAAAATCTTAGAAAAGCAGGGAAAGATTTTGGAACAATTTTGACAGAGGATATCCCTCCTGAGATAGGAGGAACAATTTTGGCCTTTCCGGATGGGCTTTCAGGAAATATGACCGAACTTGTAAGAGGTATTTATGATTCTATCCATCCAACAATTGACCTTGTGGGTGGAGGGGCGGGAGATGAATGGAATTTTGAAAGGACATATCAGTTTTTTAATGATTCTGTTCTTACAGATTCGATAGTTGGAGTTTACATAAATACTGATATTAACTGCGGTTATGGAGTAAGGCATGGATTTTCTCCTGTTGGTGAACCCCTTCTCGTTACAAAAGCAAAGGGTAACATTCTTTACGAGCTTAACCAGAAGCCAGCTTTGGATGTTTATCTTGAATATTTTGGACTTAGCAAAGATGAAAAAGAAATAGAGAAATTAGGATCTGTGAAGGAAGTGAATTTTTATCCCCTTGGAATTCCAATATGGAGGGAAGAATATCAGATTGTTCATTTAAACTATAAAAATATAAATGGTTCGATAACATGTGCCAACGAAATTCCCGAAAACACCATTGTGAGAATAATGAAGACTACAAAGGAAGACCTTTTAAATGCAACAAGGCTTGCAGTAAATCAGGCACTTTCCATGGTTAAAGAGGAAAATATAAGAGGCTGTTTTATTTTTGATTGTGTTTCAAGACCTCTGCTTTTAGAGGATTTCACAGAAGAGGAGATAAGGATAGTTAGAGATATTTTAGGAGATAAAGCTCCAATAGCTGGCTTTTACACCTATGGAGAAATTGGAAGATGCTCAGTAGCAGGTGGTCGTCCTTTCTTCCATACAATGACATTTGTAATTTCTGTTCTTGCGGAGTAAAAATGGAAGAGGTTGATAAAATAAAAGCTCTCGAAAGAAAAGTAACTCAACTCTCTATACTTTATTCAATAGCTTCATCAATCGGAGTCACTTCTGAGGAAAAGGGAGTCCTGGAGCTTGTTATCGATGGAATTATGGACAATCTAACTCCTGAAACAGGAATTATTTTCCTTGCGGATAAAGAAAAAAATGAGCTTTTCCCCATTCTTTCAAGAGGAATTAAACTGGAAGAAGTTTCAAAAGAGAGAATTAAAAAAGGAGAGTTTGTTTCTGGTATCTGTTTTGAGAAGGGGGAATTTTTAGAATATGAAATAGGAAAAGATAAAATTGATTTATTTGAACCTTTTTTGAGAAGGCTACCTGTTAGAAAGGTTATCTGTCAGCCAATCAAATCGCATAATAAAGTTCTTGGTGTTATCCATTTAACTAAATTTTCTTCAGTTACTTTTACAGAGGAAGAAAAATGGATTCTTACAATACTCGCCAATAGGGCGGGAGCGGCAATAGAAAGTGCAAACCTTTACAAGGAGCTTGAGTCATGGGGAAAATCACTTGAGAAGAAAGTTGAAGATAGAACAAGGGAAATTAAGAGCCATCTTGAAAGGATAAAAGCTCTTGAAAAAATAACTTTAAAGATAAGCTCTGAGATGAATATTTCAAAGTCACTTCCCTTTATCGGAAAGGAGAGCTCAAAAATAATTGAAGCAGATAAGTGGGCTATATTTGTAGTTTCGAAGACTGAGAAAGAAATTAAAAAAAATTTTTCTTACGGATTGTCAGAAGAATATTTGAATGAAATTAAAGAAAACTGGAAAAAGGCTGAGGGTGCTAAGGTAGTTTATTCCCAGAAGCCCATTTTTGTTGAGGACATACAAAAGGTTGAAAATCCCTTTGCAAGAGAGCTCGCTTTAAAAGGTGGATATAGAGGTCTAAACATAATTCCCTGCAATTACAGGAAAAGTCTTGTAGGAATTCTCGTTTATTATCATAATTTGCCGAGAACATACTCTGAACAGGATAAAGAGATTGCGATGTCTTTCGGAGAGCTTATAGCACTGGCAATTGCTAACTCAGCTCTTTTTGAAAGACAGAGGAAGACAATAAAACAGCTAAAGGCAATAACTGGGCTTGGAAAGGTTATTACAAGCTCCATGCAGGTTCAGAAAATTTATAACGAGGCTGTTGAACTTCTGAAAAAAATTCAAAATTATCCATTTGTCTTTATCCTTATGTTCGATAAAACTTCCAATAAGCTTATTCAGGTTGCAAAAGGGGGTTGGCTTAAAGAAAAGATTCCTCTAAAGTATAGCCAAGATCCTGAAAAGGGTATAATTGGAAGGGCTTTTAAAACAGGAAAAATTTATATTTCAGGAAATGTAAAGAAAGACTCCCATTATCTATCATTTTTTGACGAGGTTAACTCAGAGATTGCTGTTCCTATAAAAGATAAAGAGGGGAATGTAATTGGTATTATTGATGTTCAATCAGAAAATCTGAGTGCTTTTAAAAGAGAGGATGTTAAAACAATTTCTACAATTGCTGACCAGCTCTCAATAATGCTTGAAAATCTTGAACTTTACAGGAATTTGACAAACAGGATAAAGGAACTATCTACCTTCTACAATCTTTCTCAGGAAATATCAAGCTTGCTTGAGCTCGATGAATTACTGAACAGAATAATTATTAATTTAAAACCTCTTGTCCCTTTTACTTCTGGAGGAATTCTAATTTACAATCCATCTTTGAATGCCCTTGAGGTAAAAGCTTATCTCGGTCCTAAGTTAGATGAATTTAAAGGAATTGTTGAAGTTGGGAAAGGGATAACCGGAAATTGTTTTCTTCAAAAAAAACCCATTATTGTTCCTGATGTTAGAAAGGATAATAGATATATTCCAGGAGCTCCCAACATACTTTCTGAAATTGCTATTCCCTTAATTTACCAGAATGAAGCTATAGGAGTTTTAGATCTTGTATGTCCAAAACTTAATGCCTACAATGAAGAGCATCTCAGAATTCTTAACTATTTTGCATCCCAGATAGCCCTTGCAATCAGAAATGCCATATTATTTGAGGAAATTAGAAATAAGGCTGAAGAGATGAGAGCTCTTAACGAAATAAGTTCTGCTTCCATCTCAACCCTTGACCTCAGAAAACTTTACAGAATAATTTCACGGAAAATCATGGAAATATTCAATGTTGACACCTATTATCTTGCAGTGTGTAATCATGAGAAGGACGAGGTTTCTTTTCCTTTCTTTATTGATAAAGGAAAACCTATAAAATTAGAACCTAGGAAGATATCCCAGATGAAAGGTCTTACAGGTTGGATAATCAAAAATAAGAAGCCTTTAATGTTCACTGACTACGACAGAGAAAAGGAGTTTCTTCCTGTAAGACCTATTGTAATTGTTAAAGTCACTCAATCCTACATTGGAGTTCCAATTATTTCAAAGGGTAAAGTTCTTGGAGTAGTTTCAATTCAGAGTTACAGGAAAAGAGCTTTTACATTCTGGCATCTTGACTTTCTGCAGACAATTGCCAACCATGTTGTCCTTGCCATGGAAAATGCGAGACTTTTCAAAGATGTTAAAGAAGCTTATAAAAGACTCAAGGAGAGTCAGAGTAAACTTGTCCAGACAGAGAAAATGAAAGCTCTCGGTATCGCCTCAGCAGGTATAGCCCATCAGTTCAACAATATCCTTTCTGCAATCATTGCAAGAGCTCAACTCCTTTCCCAACGAACTGAGGACCCTGAGATTAGAAGAAATCTTGAGATAATTGAAAAAGCTGCCCTTGGAGGTGCTGAAATAGTAAGAAGATTGCTTGGTTTTTCAAAGGTTGAAGAGAAAGGAGAACTGGAGATTGTAGAAATAACTCGACCGATAGAAGATGCTATTCAGTTTACAGAAGTAAAATGGAAAAATGAGGCGGAAGCGATGGGAAAGAAAATAGAAATAAAATCGGAGTTCGGTAAAGGACTCTTTGTAAAAGGGCTATATGCAGAAATTAGAGAAGCAATTGTAAATATTATTCTTAATTCTGTAGATTCAATTGAGAAGAACGGTTATATTTATGTCCGTTCCAGTTCAACAGGCAAGTGGGTATTAATAGAGATCAAAGATAATGGAAGAGGAATTCCTTCTTCAGAGCTTGACAAAGTTTTTGATCCTTTCTTTACCACAAAGGGAGTCTCTGGAACAGGACTTGGACTGACATTTGTTTATGGAGTAATAAAAAAACATAAGGGAAGGATTAAAATAGAAAGTGAAGAGGGAAAAGGGACAAATGTAAAAGTTTATCTTCCTAAAGCTAAGGGGATTATGAAAAGAATTGTTGAGATTAAAGAAAAAGAGAAGATGCCCATGAAGGTTCTTGTTATTGAGGATGAGGAGTATGTTATAGATCTTATTGGGGAAATTCTAAAAGTAAATGGACATAAAGTTTCTCTGGCAAGATCAGGTGGTGAAGGACTCTCAAAATTTGAAAAGGAAGATTTCGATATTGTAATGACAGATCTGGGAATGCCAGGAATTTCAGGGTGGGAAGTTGCAGAGAAAATAAGAGCCGTAAATAAAAATGTTAAAATTGGTTTTATAACAGGATGGAATATAAAAGAAGAAAGAGAAAGACTTGAAAAACTTAGAATAGATTTTGTGATAACAAAACCATTCAAGATAGAAGATATTATATCTGCTATTTCAGGAGGAAGGAAAAGGGATGAAATTTTTGTCAATAAGGCTTAAAATACATATATGCGAGAGCAGCAAAAAAAGCGAGAAGAGAAAAAGCTACTATCAAAAATTGCCAGAATCTTCTTTACTGCATGTTTTTTATCTATTTATCTCTTGATTCGTTTTCATCTTTTGACTCCATTATTAATGTATTCAGGCATTATTTAGAATGAAATATCCAATTCGAATAGTTGTAAGATCACCTAACTGGATTGGAGACTCAGTTATGGCAATTCCTTCTCTAAAGGTAATAAAAGATAATTTGCCCGATTCTGAAGTATGGGTATGCGGGATACCCTGGGTAATTGAACTTTACAGAAACCTTCCCTTTGTTGATGGGATTCTTGAAATTAGTAAGGGAGGTAATTTGAAAATATTGAGAGAAAATGTCAAAAAAATAAAAGACTCAAATTTCTCAAGGGGTTTTCTTTTCACAAATTCCTTTTACACTGCTCTGGAGTTCTTTCTTGCAAGGATTCCTGAGAGAATAGGCTATTCGAGAGATTTTAGGGATTTACTTTTAACGAAAAGGGTAAAATGGCGGAGGGATAAGAAACATCATGTTTTTTATTATCTGGATTTTTTGAAAGAAATCGGTTTCAGATTTGATAACCCCAGTATAGAACTTTATCTCACGGATGAGGAAAGAAAACAGGCAAAGGAGAACCTCTTGAAAAAGGGAGCCAAATTGGATGGAGTAAATATAGGTATAAATCCTGGAGCTTATTATGGGGAGGCAAAAAGATGGAAAACAAGTGGATATGGAGTCTTAGCAAAGCTACTAAAGAAGAAATTGGATGCCAATATAATAATTTTTGGCTCAAGGGATGAGACACCAATAGCTTTGGAAATTCAAAAATTCATAGGAAATTCTGCAATTATCCTAACAGGCGAGACAACTCTTAGAGAACTTATGGCATATATTTCCCATCTTGATCTTTTCATTACAAACGACTCTGGTCCGATGCATATTGCCAATGCTTTCAGAATACCAATTGTTGCAATATTTGGTCCTACTTCTCCTGAAGCCACATCCCCATTCCATGAGCCCTACATTATAGTCAAAAAAGATATCCCCTGCGCTCCCTGCAAATACAGAATTTGCCCAATTGGACATATCTGTATGACAGAAATATCGGTTGAAGAAGTATTTTCAGTATCTTTAAAACTTTTAGGTTTATGAAGATAGCAGTATTTCTTGACAGGGACGGAACTTTGAATGAGGAAAAGGGGAATTACATTTCCAGATATGAAGATATAAAAATTTATCCATTTGCTTTTGAGGCTGTAAGAATAATTAACAATCTTGGATTCCTTGCAATAGTTACAACCAATCAGGCAGGAGTTGCAAAGGGGATCTTGAGAGAAAAGGATGTTGAAGAAATTCATAATAAAATGAGAAAAGAATTTGAAAGAAACAATGCAAAAATCACTGCCTTTTACTATTGCCCATCTCATCCAGATTACTCAGAAGATATAAATTGCAGAAAGCCCCTTATAGGTATGGCCCTGAAGGCAAAGGATGATTTCGGAATCGATCTGAGAAAGAGTTATGTAATTGGAGACAAGGTGGAGGATGTCCTGTTTGCAAAAAATTTTGGGGGGAGTGGGATACTTGTTCTTACAGGTTATGGAAAAAATAGCAAAAAGGAGCTTGAAAAGATAGGAGTAGAGCCTGATTTTGTAGCTGAAAATGTCCTTGAAGCTGTCAAGTGGATAAAAGAAAATCTTAATGGATAAAAAGTTAATAAAGGATTTCCTTGATTACATTTTTGAAAAATTTAATAAAAAGGAATACATTGAGAAAGACCCTATAAAATATGTTTATGTCTTCAATACTCCAGACGATATGGAGATTATGGGTTTGATTGCATCATCTCTATCCCTTGGAAGAATAGACCAGATATTTAAAGCAATGGATAAATTATTAATGGTTGTTGGAGAAAAGCCAAATGAATTTTTCAGAGAAGAAAAAAATTTCCATCAACTCTTCAAGAATTTTTCCTACAGGTTTTTTAAAAATGAGGACATGGAAAGGCTTTTTAAAAGAATATCTGAAATAATTAAAAAACACGGGAGATTAAAGAATTTCTTCCTGTCCCATTGGAATTCCGAGAAAAACATGAAAAATTCTTTACACAATTTTGTTTCAGAAATAGGCATTAAGAATTCCTTTCTTCTTCCTGACCCTTTTGATGGGAGCCCCTGCAAAAGATTGAACATGTTTATGAGGTGGATGGTGAGAAAAGACAATGTGGATACAGGACTCTGGAGCGAGATAGGGACATCATCTTTAATAATTCCCCTTGATACTCACATTTCAAGAATTGGAAGAATTCTTGGATTTACAAAGAGAAAGTCCAATGACTGGAAAACTGCTGAAGAAATTACAAATTCGTTAAGAGAATATGACCCTATAGATCCTTTAAGATACGATTTTTCCCTTTGCAGAGCTGATATGGAGGGAGAGATAGAAAAGTTCTTAACAGCACACAGCAAATAGCAAACAGAAGAGCGGAAGAGTTGAAGTATATAGTTACTTTAAAATTTGCAATTCACACTTAAGTTTAGTTTTAGAAAGAGTATGTTTTATGCTATAATTAAATTTGTTTTTAAAGGTGAGTGTTCAAGGTGAAACTTTTTTCAGTTTTTGTGAATTGTGTTATATACAAACGAGAATTTTTGTTGTAAAAGATTGATATGAAGAAAAGAGAGGCTATTTCTTACAAAAATTCAATTTATGATATTCTCTTTTATTTTCTTTCCTCCGGGAAGGGAATTGAGATGAGGGGATGATATGAAAAAAATTTTCATTATTCTATTTCCTTTTTTTCTCCTTTCATGCTCCAAATCTCCTGATTTTTACAATTTCAGAGAAAATCTCAAAAAAGATAATATAAAAGAGTATCCATATTATGAACTCTATCAACAACTTGAGAACAGAGAGGAGGTTCTTTCTATCTGGACTCTCATAAAAGATTTGAGCAAGGAAAAAGACTTGAAGGTCTGGGGAGCATCCACAGATTTTCCAGTTTTAAATCACTTCAACAGCAATTTTATAGAAAGTTTAAAATTAAATATTGGTAAAAGAAATATTACCTTTTATTCACCTGAAATCTTTTTAAAAGAACCTTTAGAATATTCATGGACTTTTCTTAGGAATGAGAAAGAAATAATACCCAATTCAGAAAGTAAAGTAATAAAGATTGAAGAATTTTTCCCAGAGGGTGAATTTTTACTGGAGATTAAAAAGGAAGAGAAGAAAAACGGAGATTTAATTGTTAGTTTAAATGATAAAGAAAAAATAGAGCTTCTTCCTGAAAATTTATTGATAAAATCAATCAGATTAAATTCGAAGTTAGGATTAAATAAAATTAAAATAATCACCAAAGAAGCGGGGAGCATTAAAAAGATTAAAATTATATCCAACAAAAACCTTCTTCTCCTTTGCCTTCCTTCCTGGGCAAGTCCCGGAAATGTGCATTTTTCCTATCTAACTTTAAATAAAAGTTATTTCTTCAGTTCATCTTGGATAAAAGCGAAAAACCTCCTGATTGAAGAACGAAATGAGTGGGTGGATGATTTTAATGGTGAAAATCCCTACGGAATAAAAAGGAAAGTTCGTTTTTTTGACCAGACCTGGGATGGTATTTTTTCACCACCAAGGACAAAACTTGAGTTCCCTGTTTCAATAGAAAAGGATAGTGTCCTTGAATTCGGGTATTTTGTAATACCTTGGGAAAGAAGCTCAAAAACAATGCTTTCAATATATTTTATCAATGGAAGTTCTTCTACTCATTTATTTTTTAGAGAAATTTTTCCAGAGGATAAACCCGATTTCATATTCGAGAAAATTGAAATTGGAAAGATTGTAAAAGGGAAGGGGAAAGTTATATTCTTAACCGAAAACAAATCAAAAGATGGTGCATTTGTTGCATGGATTAATCCTTATCTTTACAGGACGAAAACGCCAGAAAAAACAAAAAATGTCATCCTCATTTCTCTTGACGCCCTCAGAAGGGACTATCTTGGGATTTATAACGGCAAAAAAGACTTTACACCAAACATTGACAAATTTGCTGAGGATTCAGTTATTTTTGAGAACGCTTATTCTCAGGCACCATGGACAATACCATCACATCTTTCAATCCTTTCAGGACTAAATCCAACCTCCCACGGGACTAACTTACTTTCTGCTAAAGTCCCAAGTTTTGTTAAAATCCTTCCTCAGCTATTGAGAGAGAAAGGTTTTTTAACATTTGCATACACTGGAGGAGGTCTTGTCTCTGCAAATTTTGGGTTTTCAAAAGGATTTAATCAATACAAAGAATGGGATGGCTCTGAGCTTCCGGACTCTTCAAAACCTATTTTTGAAAGAGCGGATAAGTTTATCTCATCTAATCATGGGAAAGATTTCTTTCTCTTTCTTCATACTTATCAAGCCCATGAACCTCTTGAATCTCCAGAAGAAATTAGAAAAATTGTTTTAAAAGGCAAGAAGATTTTGTGGGAAGGTATATCAATAAACAAGTTACTTGGCGGTGGCAAAGGAACATATAAGCCCTTGAAGGAAGAAGAAATCGAAAGCATCAAAATTCTCTTAAGAGCTGAGAGTAGAACGATTGACGAGCATCTTATCAAGCCACTTGTTAAAAAGCTCAAAGAAGAAGGAATATATGACCAGACAATGATAATAATTACATCTGACCATGGAGATGAGTTGTATGACCATGGTGGATGGCAACATGCCCACACCTTGTACAATGAATTGATAAGAGTTCCTCTCATAATTAAATTCCCCTATCAAAAATTCATGGGGAAAAGAATTTCACAGAATGTTAGACTTATAGATATCGCTCCAACTGTTCTTGATGTTCTTGGATTTAATCCTTCTGAATTTAGAATGGATGGAAAAAGTCTCATCCCTGTTATAAAGGGAAAGGAAAAAGAAGAAAGAAAATGTTTCTCTGAAATTTACTATGACCTGGAAAAACCTCACATTCCTCAGAGAATCTCCCTTGTCTACGGAGATTGCAAATTAATTGTGAATCAGATAACTCAAGGATGGCAAAAATTCCTCACTTATCCTCCGCCACCCCAATACCCCTTTGAACTCTATAATCTTAAGAATGACCCTGATGAAAAGAATAATTTATACAGTGAGGGTAGTGAAATTGCCAAAGAAATGCTTGAAATGATTAAAGAATACAAGGCTAAGAAACCTCCAAAAGTTGAAAAAAGAATTATTGACGAAGAGTTAAAATCCAAATTAGAATCCCTTGGTTATATTAAATAAAAGGCAAAATTGCAAAATGCAAATTTTAAATTGCAGATTTTAAAATGATTAAACGGACTTAATTTTCATTTTGCATTTTAAAATTTCCAATGTTAAAGATTGGCTCCGCCCTCAAAACCACTGCGAACTGTCCCTATAAT
>FMJZ01021931.1_pt1 | contig 10392 bp, 9 predicted proteins | sample 1987881 | NCBI WGS metagenome assembly FMJZ01 (sample SAMEA4378227, study PRJEB15110) | soil metagenome | biome: soil; feature: Field; material: Soil | place: India | collected 2015-03-11 | depth 0 m | reverse complement strand
TGGGTTTTAATGTGTTATAGTATTCCCAGATGGCATGGGCGGCAGAATGACAATTTTCCGGCGGGGCGATTCCAGGCTTATATAGAGCCCACATTACAGGAAAACGGCCAGGTGTATATGAAAAACAAGATTGTACCATATCGACGATACCTTGAGTCATTCCATCGTAAGCGTCACCCGGGCTGAGTAAACTTCCCACAGGGTAATATTTAATATCGAGTTTGTACTTCCCTCCTGTCGCTGCTTCTACCATTTTAAAATACCTTGGTAATTGTTGTGCCGCAACGAAATGCGTGGCTGGAAAGATGAGGTTGACTCCCAGCGTCACTGTTTGTGGGCTTGCTTCTGATTTCGCCATCACGACCACTTTTCCATTCCTCTCTAGGCTGAGGGCCATCATACTCATCGTTAACAACACTATTGCCGAAATGATAAATAGCTTTTTCATCGTTCTCCCTCCTTAAGATCTAAAATGAAGTGGTTATTTTGAAAAAAATTTTCTATCTCATCCATCACCTCCTTTTTACACAGAATCATGAAGAAGTATGTCCACTTGCCGTTAAGTATCCATTTAAAGCTACTCACACCTGAAGCTTTCGGCTTTCTCTTTATCACCACCAACATACTTGGGAATTTTGGGCCAGGGGCAAAGAGGTCGTGTACGCTTTTTGTCCCAGTTCTCAGGAAGCTCTTGATTCAAAGGATCAACTGAAGCAATGATTCTGTCAGGCGGTTGACCGGCTTCAACCCAGGTCATGAGGGCGCTAAGGGCATCGAATTGATCGGTCGCAGGACCACCGCGGCAATGCCCCATCCCCGGAACAAGAAAAAGCCTCACAAAATCGGCCGCCTTTCCACCATAATTACCCGCCAAATTTTTATACCAATCGATGATGTCGTTGGTTGAAAATACCCCATCGCTCTGTCCGTGATAGATGATCATCTTCCCGCCTCTGGCCTTGAAACCTTCCAGTTTCGGGTTTGAAACATCGGGTGGGGACATAAACTCCATCGGGGACTCTTTGAAGGTTTCGTTTTTTGCGAAGATCTTCGGAGCATCTTTGTCAAAGTCGAACTTGGCTAAAAAATTCAATAAGGACACAGGATCTCCCGGAGTTTGGGTCGGCGGGACCGTAAAGATATACGAGAGTGAGCCTGCTCCCATCACCGCAATCACCGGCATGCCACCCCAGGCCGGGATGCCGCTCTCAAGTTTCCAGAACCGCCAATTACCGGCCCCCATCCCCCCATCATAGGGCCAAGTGGAATAAAGCTGTTCGCCCCTCGAATTTTTCGGTCCACCCATAGAACAATCCAGTGCTCTCACCTGTTCTGCGCTCAGGCAATCTCTCTTTTTTTCACCCGGACATTTCAAATCTGAAAGTTTAAAGATTTCCTGACACCGGCTCAAATCGGCAACCAGCCCGTCCTCAAGCCCATCCAGAGCATCACACTTCTCAATTACTTTTGAAGCTACCAGCTGAAGATCCTCACGGGAGAATGATTTCCGGATGTCCGGGTTGGCGATCTGGAAACATTGAACATCCCAGGCATGTTGAACTGCGGCCTTGGGAAGTTGAAGACCTGGATTGCCAACCAGAATACCATCGTAATGTTCAGGGTATCGGGATGCGGCGACCAGGCCATGACGACCGCCATTGGAACAACCGAACATATAGGAAAATGAAGGCTCTCTCCCGTAAAAATCTTTGATGATTTTTTTGGCAACCGTCACCATGGTCCCAGTAGCGGCGTATCCATAGTCAGAACGGGCCTGCGGGTCAAGGCCAAAGGCATTGCCTTGGGCTAACCCAAAGCCGGCATTGGCCGGATCTCTTGCATCATGTCCTCCATCGGTACTCAATACAGCAAAACCACGGGCCAGGGCTGTAATGTTATTCACAGCATTTAAATTTCTCGGGTCTCCCTCAGCCGGGACGATGATCCCCTCATTTCCCCCGTTCATCTGATGGAGAAACCGGCCGTTCCAGGCAAGGGGCAACCTCATTTCAAACCCGATGGCATAGGTCTTCCCATCGATCCCTACCCGTTCATTCACTTTGCCTCTGATCAGATAATAAGCCGGATATCGAGCATCATTCGTAACTAGTTCTGCTTGGGTGATTCGGACGTTCTTTAAATTAAGGGTTTCCGTGGTGATCGGTGAATAGCGAAGTTTAGCCAGAGCGGAGGAGGGGTCGGCGAAAGCAGGAATTGAATGGAGTGTTAAGGAGAGCAAAGTAAAGAATAAGATCTTTCTAAGAATGGTCTTTTGGAACATAAATCTCTATCCTCCTTTCGGAACGTTTTTTCTCTTTTTAAGGAGTTTTTTAAAATGTTCATGTCCGGAGAAAAGAGAGGGGGAAAAGCAACTTGTTCGGGTTTGCTAAATGCCATTCGCTTTCTTTTTTAAAAAGAACGATACTTTTACTTAATCACTCCGGGTAAGAAGAGGGCGATCTGGGGAAAAGCCACCAATAGGATGACGAAGGCCAAGATGGTCAGACAGAAGGGGAAGATCCCCTTGAAGATGGTCTCCATGGGCACATCCTTAGCCACTCCGGCAATGATATAAACATTCATGCCGATGGGTGGGGTGATCATGGCCATCTCCACCAACAGGACGATCAGGATACCGAACCAGATGGGATCGAAGCCGAGGTTTTTGACCACGGGAAAGAAGATAGGCACGGTCAGGAGGACCATGGCCATGGTGTCGATGAAGCAGCCGAGGATGATGTAGAGCAGGATGATACAGCCCATCACCAGAACGGGATGGATGCCGAGACCGACGATATAATTGGCCAGCTCCATGGGAATCGTGCTCACCGCGAAAAAAGGAATGAGGATGAAGGCCCCGAGGGCACAGAAAAAGATCATGCCCGTCGTCTTCACCGCATCGGTCACACTATCCTTGATCCCCTGCCAGTTGATCTTCTTTCGGATGAGGGAAAGGACGAGAGCACCGAAGGCGGCCACCGCCCCGGCCTCGGTGGGGGTGAACCATCCGATGATCAGACCGCCGAGGACCAAAACGATCAGTACCAACATCTCTCCACATTCGGCGGCGGCACTCAATTTTTCCCTGAAGGTGGTGCTTTCTCCCCTCGGGGCGATCGATGGGTTGAAACGCACCCGACCGTAGACCATTCCCATGAACATGAGGCTGAGGATGACTCCTGGAATGATCCCAGCCGTAAAGAGTTTGACGATCGAGGTTTCTGTCAGAATGCCGTAGATGATCAAAATCGTACTGGGGGGGATGAGGAAGCCCAGGGTTCCCCCTGCGGCAATACAACCGGTGGCCAGGCTGGTATCGTATTTATAACTTCTCATCGCTGGGATAGCAGAGGTGCCGATGGTTGCAGCGGTCGCAATGCTCGAGGCGCTCACCGCCGAGAAGATGCTACAGGCCCCCAAGGCCGCGATAGCCAGACCTCCGGGTAGTCGGCCGAAGATGCTATTTGCCAATCGGAAGAGGCTCTGTCCCAACCCTGCGCGGAAGAGGACCGTGCCCATGAGGAGGAAGAGGGGGAGCACCAGCCAGTCATAATTGGAGATGAGGCCGTAAGAGACCGTTGCGAGGACATTGAAGGCCGCTTTGACCGTGGTGAGGTAGGCAAAACCCACGAAGCCCACCAGCATCATGGCTGCGCCGATAGGGACGCCCAAGAGCAAGAGCAGGAGAATGATGACGATGCCGAGGATACCGCAGAGAAACGGGCTCATAATCTGTTTAGAGTCTCCTCCTATTCCATGTTTTTATCGTTCCGACGAGATGTGAAATAAAATAACCCAGAAGGAGGGCACAACCGATGGCCAGGATCACCCGGAAAGGTGCCGCAGGGAGATGAAGGATGGGGGTTTTTGCCCCCCGTTTGATCATTGCATCGTAGGTATAGAGAAGCGCGCCCCATCCTAATAGGGCTACCGCCCCGATACTGATCAAAAGGGAGAGGACCGTAAAAAATGGCTGAATTCGGCCGGGCAATCGGTGGATTAATATCTCGATGATGATATGGGAGCGCTCCGCCTGGGTGTAGCTCAATGCGAAGGAGATCAAAAAGATTCCTGCCAGGCTGATGAGCTCGACGCCTCCATATAAGGGAGAACCGAAGAAGAGCCGGCCGATCACATGGACCACCGTGACGAGCATCATCGCGATGAGAGAGACGGAGGCGATGAAGAGGGGTATCTTTTTGAAGGTAAATCTGGGGGATGGTTCCACAGGTTGATCCTCGCTCGAAATCTCGATAAAATCGGGTTCGCCTCGCTATGAATTCAAATTCATCATAGTGAGACGAACCCGACCAAGAGGAGGGGATTCGCCCTACTTTCGGATACTATTGATAAACTCCTGCACCTTGGTGGCAGGATAACCCTTGGCGTCCAGGGCTAAAGCGTGTTTCCGGTTGCTCCCATCGACCTTTGCAAACCAGGCCGCCTCCTCAGCAGGAGCGAGTTTGATAAACTCCACGCCCTGACCTTTGGCATAAGCCACGGCAGAGGCATCCGCCGCCTCAAAGGCCTTGATCGATTCGCTCCTTCCCCATTCGAGGCTGGCATCGATGATCTTCTGGAGATCCGGCGGAATCTTCTTCCAGCTGTCCCAGTTCATGACCATAAACCAGTTGCTGGAACAGTACATTCCGAATTCCGTGACATACTTGATGGGGATTTTGAAGGATTCGATGGCCTCTTTAAAGACCAGGCCCCCATGGACCGTTCCTTTCTGGATCCCGATGACCATGTCGGCACTGGTCATGCTGACCGGTGTTCCTCCCAATTCTCTAAGGGCATCGGAGGCTTCGGGGACAGGCGATCTCAGGGAGAGCCCCTTAAGGTCGGCCATCACCCGGACGGGTTTGGTGGTCGCAACCACGGCAGGCCCGGAGGCATGGGTCCATAAGACCTTTACGCTCTCCCATTCCTTTCGGAATTCAGGGAACCTTTTCCAAACTTCCATGGTGATCCGGGAGGCTGTGGTGGCATCCGGAAGTCCGGCCAGAAACATGGAGATCATCCCGGTCAACTCAGCGCCTGCCCGCGCATACCGGTAGCTGGCACCGATATCGGCGACTCCCTTTTCAATCCCCTCGTAGGTGACGAAGGGACCGATCAGGGTACCCCCCGGGAAGATCCGGAAGGTCAGTCTCCCCTTGCTCTCCTCCTCGATCTTCTTAGCCCAGGCCGTGATCTGTTTGTCATACATCGATCCGGCGGGGGCCATGTGGCTGATCCGGAGTTCCATAGCTTTCACTGGTTTCTGGTAGAGGGTGGTGACTAAACCGATGATGAATAATACTGCCAAGAAAAACATTAAACTCTTTTTCATGCTTTACACCTCCTTAAAGATGAGTTGGTTAATGAATTTCCCCAGCCGATACCTGTTTGGATCTATCTTTTTCTCCAACCATCTTCTCTCACCATCACCCCCTTTAAGAAATCCTTGTTGCCCACCTATTCATTATTATATACTCTTTCACAACCAATCAAGATTCTTTCTCAATAGGGTTGACGGGCCACTCGCAGGATTTCTTTTCGAGAAATTGTTTTCTCAACTCCCTTTTTAATATCTTCCCTGCCGGACTTTTAGGCATTTCCTGGACCAGGATGTATTCCTTAGGGACCTTGAAGGGAGAGAGCCTGGATTTAAGGAAAAGTTTTATTTCTTCTGTTGCAACCGTCTGCCCGGGTTTAGGGATGATAAAGGCGGTCACCCGCTCCCCCCATTCTTTATCGGGAAGTCCCACGACCGCGCACTCCTGGATTTCAGGTCGGGTGTAGAGCACCTCTTCCACCTCCCGGGGATAGACGTTCTCGCCTCCGGTGATGATCATGTCTTTAAGGCGATCTACGATATAAAGATATCCTTCCCCGTCGAAGAGGCCGATGTCCCCGGACCGAAGCCACCCACCTTCCCAAAAGGCGGCAAGATTCCCTTCGGGGTTGTTCAGGTATCCCTTCATCACGATCGGTCCCCGGAAGCAGATCTCCCCTTCTTGGCCTTGCTCCAGGAGATGGCCTGAGGTGTCCCGGATCTGGACTTCGACTCCGTGGATGGGTTGTCCCACCGATCCGACCACATGCCTGTCGGGATAGTAGTGATTGTAGGTCACGGGCATGCCCTCGGTCATGCCATAAGATTCGCAGATTTTGATACCTGTCCGTTCTTTCCACTGTTTGACGATCTCTCGAGGCAGGGACGCTGCGGCAGAGAAACAGTATCGGAGTTTACCCAGCTTTTCACTCAGATCATTCACCCCAAGGAGCCGGACATAGACCGTGGGCACACCAAAGAATTTAGTAATCCGGCCAGCGGCCATCAGCTCCAGCGTTTTTCCCAAATCGAAGGAAGGGAGAATCTCCAGGCATCCCGCGGAGAGGATCGTGGCGTTCATGATGTGGATCTGACCAAAGACGTGGTTGAAGGGCATAAAACATAAGGCCCGGTCGTTTTCAGTATTTCGCTCGAAGTGGGCGATGCTGAAACTGGAAAAATTGATCCCTTCATGGGTGAGCATGGCCCCTTTGGGGGTTCCGGTTGTCCCTCCCGTATAAAGGATGGCCGCTGTGTCGCTTCGCTCACGCTCGATGGCTTTAAAGTGAGGAGAGCCGGTTTCGATCAATCGAGGTAAAGAGATGTCCCCGTTAGGAGAGATTATCTTCTCCAACCCGATTGAATCTTTTAATCGGAGAAGGTCATTCAATTTCTCATCGTATGTGTATAGGATCTTTGGCTTTGAATGTCCGACCAGGAGGGAAAGCTCATCGCCCCTCAGGAGACTCGAGTAGGTAATGGCCACCGCACCCGCTTTGAGGGCCCCGAAATAGAAGGCAATCCAATCCATTGAGTTCGGCGCCAGAAGGCCGACGAAATCTCCCGGCTTTAGGCCCAGTTTAATCAGGGCTGTCGCAATCCTGTTCGATCTTTCGTTAAGCTGCTTGTAGGTTGTAACCTGGTCATTTTCACAAACGGCGGGATGCTCGGGGAAGAAAAAGGCCGATTTTTCAAGATTAGAGGCAAGGTTCATTGATTTTATTCCCGGGTGGCGATGTTAAAAACATAACCATTTGATTTTAATAGTAAAATTTACAGATCCGCCTACCTTTTTCTTGTGGGTGGTCTAATATTTATATGATTTTAAAATATTTGTCAATATTCCTTTGCAAAAAAATCTTTTTTGTAGTAAGATTCCCAAAAATGGTTGGTAAATTTAACCCGGTTAAACAGTTTAGGGTCTCCGAGGGAGTGATTAACCAGCTAAAACACTCCATCCTCCTTGGCCATTTTAAGGCGGGCGAAAGATTGCCCTCGGAGAGGGAACTTGCCGAAGAGTTCCGGGTCAGCCGGATGGCGATCCGGGAGGCCCTGAGAGCCCTTGAGCTCTCCGGATTCATAGAGACACGGCAGGGGATCAATGGCGGGGCCTTTGTAACGGATCTCACCTTTGAACATCTGGGCAATGCCTTCCTCGATCTCTTTTTAGCTGATAAGATCTCCATCCCCGAGATGTTACAGGTCAGACTCCTCATCGAGCCAGAGGTAGCCAGGCTTGCGACCTTGAACATTAATCCCTCCTATACCCAGAGGTTGAAAGAAGCCCTTGAGCTTGAGGAACTCCCTCCGACCTCATTGATCCACGACGTCGAGATCAAACAGAACTTCCATTTTATTCTGGCGGAGATGGCTGGCAATCGGTTCTTTGAAGCGATTGTCCGATCACTGTTAAAGTTGACCAAAAATCTGGTATTGGGAGTGGATGTGGGCCCTCGCTTTATCCATCCGGCAGGCATGCATCGAAAGGTGGCAGAGGCTGTTCTGTCCGGCAATCCGGGGGATGCTTATGAGGCGATGAGGAGGCATACCCTTGAGTTCGGAGAGAAACTGATCGAACTGGAAAAGGCCTACCGGCAAAAGAAAGCCCTTCTCTCTTATGAAGGGATGTTCCTCGATCGATAGACTTCTTTCCCCTTCTTCTTCAGAAAATAAAAAAATCCCCGGGTAAGTCCATAACCGAGTAAAGCCCCCGTGAGAATATCGGTGGGATAATGTAGACCTAAATAGATTCGGGTCCATCCGATGAGCCCGGCAAAGAGGTAGAAGGCAATCCGATATCGGGGAAACCAGCGGGCCAGGAGGGTGGCCATCATGAAACTCAAAGCAGCATGGACACTGGGGAAACTTGGGTCGAGGATCTCTCCAGGGCCCCCGGAGAGCTTTGAAGCCATCTCCGGGAGATGATGGAAGGGTCTCTCCCGTTGAACGAGAAATTTAAGGCCATAGAGGAGGGCGGATTGAAGGACATAGAGAAGGAGGAGGTGGCGAAAGATCCTTCTCGATTTGCTCGGGACCAGTGTGAGCAGGAGAAAAAGGAGAACCGCCACATGACTTCCGAGATGGGTCAGCCAGGGGATCGTCTGATCGAGAAACGGTGTGCTCCACCATCCGTTTGCCCACCGCATGAATTGGAGTTCCCAACCCATCTTCTCGTCTTCTCGTCCCTCTTTCGGGATCGTTTTTATAAGAGGGGAAGCAGAGGGATGATGTCCGCCAAATTCTCACTCCGAACGCAGACGCTGGCCACCCTTTCAAGGTCGGTGCAGGAGGGATTGAAGGCCACCGAGAAACCGACCATCTCGAGCATGTCGAGATCGCCATGGCTGTCTCCGATGGCGATGGTTTCTTCGGGCCTCACCTCAAACTGTCTCAGGATTTTCTCAACCCATTCGGCTTTTTGGTCATAACGGACCCGGATCCTCACTTTCCCGTTTAAGATTCCATCCTCCCAGAGGAGGTCATTGGCGACGGAATAATCGAACCCGAATCTCTGATGGACCCAGTCGGCAAGGAGGGAGAGGCCGGAAGAGACCATTGAAAGTTTCAGCCCCTTCCCCTTTAAATAGGAGATCAATTCCTCGGTACCCGCATGGAAAGGAACGGTTTGGATGATTTGCCTCATCTCCTCCACCCTCATCCCCTTCCAGACCTCGGCATCGCGTTCGCAGAATTCCTGATAGGTGATCTCCCCTGCCAGAAACTGCCTCTGATACTCCTCGGCCAGGCCATACCATTTTCCTAACCGAACATGGATATATTCCCAGACGGACCGCTCCCTCGTCAGCGTCCCATCGAGATCGAAAACGACCAATTTGAATCGTTGATCTTTTTGAAAAGTCATTTCCTTAAACAGACTAAAAATTTTTACAGGTTCGAACGATCTCCATGAAGAGCCGGAGGTTTTCCTTGATCCCTATATCCCCACGATGCTATTATCGATGGGTCTCACCTCTCCTGCGAGTGCAAGGGGTGTCGCGGCAGGCCGATTAACTCCTTCTCTTTTTTCGAGTATCTTGGTCTCTTAGTTCTTCCCACATTGATCGAATGGAAATCTTACCCGCCAACGCGATGCCCCCTGGGACTCTTCCGCAGAAGACGGGAGACCACCTCTCACCGGGTCAAAAGCCCCTTCCCCTCACCTGAGGGGATAAAAAGGATCGAATCCTTTTGGTGACTGGAATCGGACCCAGATGGAAGCGACATACGGCTATTTAATAAAATTCTGAAGGAAAAGGCAAGAGGGTGATCTTGATCCGGTATCCTTTACAATCTGGGGGGATTATGATAATTTTATGATCCACTTCTCTTATCAAGTCAAGGAGCCCTGTTTTCTAACGGCATTTTTTAAATGCATAGAGAAAAGAAGACCCCCTTGCGAATGCCGAAGGAATGGAACGCCATAGAGAAACGTCTCGCCAAGGCCGAAAAAGCCCTGCTCGAGAGTGAGAGGAGATTTCAGGCCCTGATGGAAAACTCTCCCATAGGGATTCTGATTGTTCAGGAGGGTCAAATCGTTTACGAAAACCCTGTGGAAAAGAAGCTTTCCGGACCTCTGGCTCAGTTCTTTAGACATGGAAAATTAGAAAACATCCATCCGGATGATTTCGAAAAAGTGGAAAGGGAATTTCGGAAAATCATCTCTGGGGAGGTCAAATCCCTCGAAATGGACTTTAGGTTTCATCGTAAAGAGAATGATGATTCCCCTCAGAACATGGTGTGGGTCCAATGCTGGGCAAGCTTCATCGAGTATTTAGGGAAAGAGGCCTTATTGGTCAGCAAACTGGACATTACCCGGGCCAAGGAGATGGAACATCTCTTGAGGATCGAAGATAAGATGGCCTCGCTGGGACGTGTGGCCTCAGGCATTGCCCATGAGATCCGAAGCCCGCTTTCGGGGATCAACATCTTTTTGAATAATCTGGAAAAGGTCCTCGAGGAGCCCCAGGGTCAGGAGAAGGTCAAAGAGATTATCAGACAGATCCGGTCTGCCTCAAACAAAATCGAAGCCGTGATCCGTCGGGTCATGGATTTTGCCAAGCCCACTGAACCCA
>FMJZ01041467.1_pt1 | contig 10393 bp, 9 predicted proteins | sample 1987881 | NCBI WGS metagenome assembly FMJZ01 (sample SAMEA4378227, study PRJEB15110) | soil metagenome | biome: soil; feature: Field; material: Soil | place: India | collected 2015-03-11 | depth 0 m | reverse complement strand
GCCGAGCAAGAGCGGCAACGCGCCGAACGGCTAGCAGCGCGTCTACGCGAGTTGGGCATCGATCCAGAATAACGGCGTCGCCACTTCCTTCGCGCATCATCACCGAAAACCGAGTACAATAAGGGCAAGGTGACGTTGCGTGAGGAAATCTATGCCTGAATATATCGCCACGATCGGCCTTGAGATCCATGCCCATGTCCTGACCGCCTCGAAAATGTTTGACGGTTGCAGCACCGATTACGCTGGCGCGCCACCCAATACCCGCGTTTCGGTGGTGAGTCTCGGCTTGCCCGGCGCGCTGCCTGTGCTCAATGCCCGCGCCGTCGAATTGGCCGCACTGTGCGGGTTGGCGCTGGGTTGCCGGGTCAACGAACGCTCGATCTTCGCCCGTAAGTCATACCCCTATCCCGACTTGCCCAAAGGTTTTCAGATTACCCAATACGATGAGCCGCTGTGCAGTGACGGCGCGATCGAAATCCGCACCGCCGCCGGTGAAGTGCGCCGGATCGGGATCGAACGGCTCCACATCGAAGAGGATACTGGTCGCTTGGTTCATGGTCCCGACGGCGCATCGTTGATCGACTACAACCGCAGCGGGATGCCGTTGATGGAGATCGTCACCCGCCCTGACATCCGTACGCCTGAAGAGGCTCGCTTGACCTTTGAGAAGATCCGCCAGATTTTGGTCTGGATCGGAGCCAACAGCGGCAATCTCGAAGAGGGGGCGTTACGCTGCGACGCGAATGTCAGCGTGCGTCCGGCTGGCACGGATCGGTTCGGCGCCAAGGTCGAGATCAAGAACATCAACTCGTTCCGCTTCGTCGAACGGGCGCTGGCGTATGAGATCGAGCGGCAGCTTCGCGTGCTCGAATCCGGTGGCGTGGTCGAGCAAGAGACGCGCGGCTGGCGCGAGGATTTGGGGCGCACCGAGGGTCAGCGCTCGAAAGAGTATGCCCACGACTACCGCTACTTCCCTGAACCGGACATTCCGCCGTTGGTGCTGGCGCCAGAATGGATCGCCGCTCGCAAAGCTGAGTTGCCCGAATTGCCTGACGCGCGCCGCGCCTGCTTGATGGCTGCCCACGGCCTCTCATGGCAAGATGCTGATCTGCTCACCCAAGAGCGGGCGATTGCCGATTATTACGAAGCAGCGGTCGCCACAGTCAACCGGCCCGATGGGGCGAAGGAAGTGGCAAACTGGGTGCTGAATGAAGGCTTTCGGTTGTTGAAAGATCGCGGTGAGCCGGCGACGGCGTTGATCGACCGTATGCCGGTGAACCGGCTGGCAACGCTGATCGATCTGGTGCAACGCGGGACGATTACGCGCGCGGTGGCCAAGCAACTGTTTGAAGAAGTGTTCGCGACCGGCGCTGATCCGGCGGCGTTGGTGGCCGAGCGGGGCCTGACCCAGATTAGCGATGACGGTGCGTTGTTGGCCGCAGTGCGGGCCGCGCTGGCTGATGAGAAGGCGGCCAAAGCGATTGCCGAGTACCGCAAAGGGAAAGCGACCGCCATTCAATTTCTGGTCGGGATGGTGATGCGGGCCACGAAGGGGCAGGCGAACGCGCAGCGGGTGCGTGAATTGTTAGAGGCAGAACTCGGATGACGCTGACAGGGGATGAGTCAACCGCGCTGAACCCGCTCACCTTGCTCGAGTCGGCGCGTGAGAAGTACACGCTAGCGCGCGCTCGCCGTGAGGTGCCTGAATTGGCGTTGCTTAGCATTCACGGCGCTATCGAAGATGCGTTGCGCGCCCACCTATTACGCATCAATTCACCAGCGGCGCTTGGCCCGTTTGCCGGCGTACTGGCTGCGATGCAGGCTCTTGAGCGAGTGCCGCTCAGCGCCGAAGAGGTGGATGCGGTGCAACGCCTCCACCGGTTGCGCGGGCGGATTGCCCGCGGTGAACATCTAGCCGTCACCGGCGAGACGCTGGCCGCCTATCAGCGTCTCGCCGTCATGCTGTTGCCGCGCTATGGCGTGCAGGCACTGCCTCCAACCGAAACGGAACGACCTCGCCCACGCCCAACCCAACCAATGCGCGCGCAGACCGCCTTGCCCGACGATGCGCCGGTGCGGGTGCGGTTGCGCGACCGCCATACCGCCTATGATGAAGAGCGCCGCATTCGTGCTCTGGGCAATCGCGCGTTTGATGAAGAGACGTCGCGCCGGCCATTAGTGCCGGGTTGGGTCGCGCCAACCCTGATTATCGTCAGTATCTTTGTGATCGGGCTGGCAATCGCTCTCAGCCTGCAAAGCCCAGCGCCGGCCGTTGTGTTGACGACGCCGGTGGGCAATCCCTCGCCGCTTCCAACCGAATTGGCGGCGACGGCTCCACCAGCGATCACCTCTCCCGAACCGGCAACGACGGTAGTGACGGAGCCGGCGGCCACGGCTGCACCATTGCCGTCGCCGGAAGGATTGGCAATTGGGCGCACGGCGATCGTCAGCGCCGAGATTCCAGCGCTCAATGTGCGTGCCCAGCCGAGTATCGCCTCCGTCATTACGTTGGTCTTGGCGCCGGGGACGCAGGTCGAAATCATCGGCGGTCCGGTCGAGGCTGAGGGCCGGGTGTGGTGGCAAGTGCGCAGCGCCGGGATTGAAGGCTGGTGCGCCGGCGATTTCTTACAGCCGCAGTGAGGCCAACATATTTGCAACGAGGCTGAGCGCATCCTCCTGATCGAGTGCTGATTTCCGCGCAGCGCACGGAATGACGCGCTTGTGGCAATGCCATCGGTTCGCCCAAATTTGCTATAATAGGAGAAGTGCGAGTTTGCCGGAGTGGCGAAATGGCAAACGCTGCGGTCTTAAAAACCGCTGGGGGAAACCCCTTACGGGTTCGAGTCCCGTCTCCGGCACCATTTCCCCCTTGTAACGTATCAGCCTGTTGAGAGGGACAGAATATCTGTAAAGGAACCCGGCCCTGAAGGGCTAGGTTATGCATGCGAAGCTCGCTGTGTGGGCTGATGGCCCTCAGCCCTCTTCCTCCTTTCCCACCTTACGGCGGGAGGGGGAGAAGCCGCTAGATGGCGGACAAGGTCTCGCCGGAGCGGAACATAGTAGCATACCTCTCCTGCGTCAGTGGAGGGGCGGACACAACATTTGGCCGAGTACAACTGTCGCTGTGCGATACCTCAACGCTTGACGCTGCGCTCCCCTCTCCCGCGCCAGTGGGAGCAGGGCTGGGGGAGAGGGATCACCCTTCCCCCAGCGGGGAAGGGGCTAGGGGTGGGGGCAAAAGCGTTGCGCCCTCACCCCCGGCACTGAAGGGCCGGGCTAAGGTTACAAAGCCTGCTGTGCGGGCTGATGACTCACCCCCCGACCCCTCTCCCACCTAACGGCAGAAGAGGGGCTGGGGGTAAGGATGCCCAACAACCCTCTGCGTCTCTGCGGTAAAAAATCCCCTGCGCCTTTGCTCACGTTGCGCCTGTGTGGAGACAGCAACGGAGCGTCGAGCGCGCTTTCACTAGCGGCCCGCGCTCTGCAGGATGGCTCCCGGCGTTACCTCCCCTGTCGCTTCTGATCGATCCGCTGCTCGGCGGCTAGCCGTTCGAGGTCGTAATCGTGCTGGTCAACAAACCGCATCCCGGCGGCGAGGGTGGGATGCACCGCGCTGATTGCCTGAAACATCCTCTGGGCAATCTGGCGGTAGGCGGGGTGGCCTTGGCGCGCGCTGCGCAGTTCGATCAGATGGTAAGCTTCGCGCAGATTGAGCTTCACTCGCCAGCGGATGCGGAAGGCGAACGGCACCGCGTATTGCGCTTCATTGGGGAAGTCGCGTTGCAGGTCGGTTACTAATTCGGCGGCCTGCTCAAGCGCGGCCCGGTACTGCAGCGCAACGCCGATCAGGTCAAGTTCTGGCGGGGTGACGTAGCCGTGGCTGACGGTAAAGCGCTGCCGTTCTTGGGTCAGTACGCGGTGGCGCTGGAGATCGCGGTAGGCGCCGATGTCGGCCAAGATATCAAAGGTGTAATACGGCTCCTCGAAGGCGCGACCGGGCCGGTGGAAGCGGCTGGCCCGCTCGCCAACGGCGGCGGCGATGATGGCCTGCCGTTCATACGCCGGCATCGTTCTCGCATGGGCAAGGATCGCATCCAGCGGCAGATCGAGATGCGGGTAGAGGATAGCGGCAACCGTCTTTTCTTCCGCTTGTGGATCGTAATCAACCAAGCACACTGCAATCTCTGAACCCTCGGCCGGTGCGATGTCGAGCTGCGCAGCCAGCTTTGCCGCCTGTTCACGGATAGAGGCGAGATAGGCGGCGTAGGCCTTGCCGCGTTCGCTGCGCGCGCGCTTGACAAAGGCCGGAATGACATAATCCAGCTCGGTTTGAATCGCCTCGCTCAAAGCACGCGCTTCGGCAAAGGGGGACGCAGCGAGCTTGATGATCAGATGCTCAAAGGCGCGGCCATTGCCAAACAACCCAACGTTGGTTTGGGTTGCCAGCGGCAACAACCCGCGCAACAGATCGAGCGCCTTGGCCTGAATCGCATTGCGGTAGGCGCGTGGCGTCGTCGCCTCATCGCGGGGGAACATCGCTTGCAGCCAAGCTTGCACCGGGCCGAGCAACGCGCTATACGTCGCGAAGAGATTATCCATCGTCGCCGTATAGCGTTCCGCAAACGGCGATGCCATCAGCGCCGGTTCACGCAGGTAGAGGTAACCATCCGGCCCCGGCAGATCAAACCGGACATAGCGGGTCGATTTTTCCAGCGGCGACAGGCCCAACCGGCTGTCTTCGAGCAGCTTGGCGGCGATGTTGCTCACGCCTTCGCATGCTAAGTGCGCGCCGCCCAATTCGGCCACCGAGTCATCGCCATACCCAATCAGAACCCGCTCGTAGAAGGACTCGGCTTGGCGCGCGGCGACCAGTTGCGCCGCCGGACTATCGCCCACTGCCGACACAATCGCGGCGAACCCTGACTCTGGTTCAGTGATGAATTCGTCGAGCAAGAGACGGCGCAAACTCTTCGTGCTGCGGCTATAGCGCGCAAACAGCGCCCCCTTCACCACTTCCGGCAAGTTTCGCAAACAGAAGACTGGCCGGTCAACGTTGGTCACAAACGGTTGGAGCAGGGCAATCTCTTGCGGTGTGAATTGTTCAGTCGTGTGGGTGAACATAATTTGTCCGAGTGTCTTCGTTTGAACCTTGGCCCATCATACCGCATCTTTACCATGTACAAAACGAGCCTCCTTCCGTGAATTGGGCGCGAAAGGGAAGGGCTTCCGCTGAAGAAGGAGATTGCTTCGGCGCAAGGCAGAGCAACGCTCTGCTCCTGCACCTCGCAATGACAATGGGGAAGCGGGAGGGGGCGCGCCGGGGCAACGCGGTGCGTCGCCCCGGCACCTCGCAATGACAACCGGGGGGCGAGAGGGGGCACGCAGGGCAGCGCGGGGCGCATTTTGCCTGTCATTGCGAGGGCGCGGAGCGCCCGAAGCAATTCCCTGCTCTAGCGAGGGCGGTCTTCTGACAGGCATGTCTTTTGCTGAAGGAGGAGATTGCTTCGGCGCATAGGCAGCGCGGTGCGCTGCCTATGCACCTCGCAATGACAATGGGGAAGCGGAAGGGGCCGCGCAGGGCGTCGTCCCATGCATCTCGCAATGATAATGGGCGTTTCGTTCTTTTAACATTCCGGTCATAACTCTGTGTTACCATAGCAAGAGAACCAAAGGATTCTTTGCGGAGAATGACATGACCACCGTCTACTTGATCCGTCATGGCGAGACTGACTGGAATATGCAGGGACGCTGGCAGGGCCATGCCGATATTCCGCTGAATGAGATTGGCTACCGGCAGGCGCGTTTGTTAGCCAACCGGCTGGCGCGTGAGGGGGTGACGTTTGCCGCTATCTATAGCAGCGATCTGTCACGCGCTTATCAGACGGCGTGGGAGATTGGTGCGGCGCTGAAAGTGCCGGTGCAACTGTTGCCGGCCTTGCGCGAGATTGATACCGGACGTTGGAGCGGTCTTACAACTAATGAGGTGCGGACGCAGTTCCCCGATGAATGGGAACAGATTATGCAGGGCCGCGATCTGCCGCGCGGCGGCGGTGAGACGGTGGCGGCACTGCGACGGCGGGTAGTAACAGCCGTGGAGGCGATGGTGGCCCAGCATCGTGGCCAAACGCTGGCCTTTGTCACCCATGGCGGCTGCGTGCGGGCTTTGTTAGCCCATGCCGAAAACTTTCACGACACGCATTTTGGCCGGTACCCGCATATCGGTAACACGTCGATCACGATTCTCGAAATCGGTTACAAACACTGGCGGGTTAAAGCGGTGAATGATATGAAGCATCTGGAAGCGGAGCATGAACCAGCGTTGGTCTCGGCGCCGCCTGATGATGCTGAGTTGCCGAGCCAGTAACGGGTTTGTGATGGATTGGCAGGTGGCGTTGAGAGCATCATAATTGCGGCTGAGCGTGGGAGCCATGCTCTGCGCTATCCTGCTCTGCTCGTGGTGGCAGTGTGCGGCAGTTGCCCTGCCGCACTCCATAGATTGAGCATGAAAAGTAGTAGGTGCTCACATCTTGCTGGTGATGGCAGAGTGCAGCAGTCGTACTGCCGCACTCCATAGGTAATTGCTACTTTACCCAAATGCTTACCGCCGATCACATTGCCAATACGTATCGCGTCGAAACGCCGGAAGGCGTCATTATGACCTACACTACCGCCGGACTGGCCAGCCGGAGTTTGGCGGCAGTGATTGATTATACGATTTTGATCACGTTCCTGATGATGGCTGCCATGGTCGTGGCCACCAGCAACAGTATTGGTGTTGGCAATGAAGACCTAGTGTGGGCGTTGTGGGCAGTGTTTGCTTTTGTGCTGAATTGGGGCTATTACGTCTTCTTCGAGTTGATCTGGAACGGCCAAACGCCGGGTAAACGGTGGCTGCGGTTGCGCGTGCTGCGCGAGGGTGGCCGTCCGGTTGATGGCGCAGCGGTTGTGGTGCGTAACCTGATGCGGGCGATTGACTTTTTGCCGTTCGGTTACGGCATTGGTTTGCTCACCATCTTTATCGATCGCCATAACCGCCGGTTGGGTGATCTTACCGCCGGTACGGTGGTGGTGCGCGAAGGCAATCTCATCACGCTTGACCAAATCTTGATCCCGGTCAGGATACAGGTGCCGCCGCGTGCGACCGATGCGCCGCCAACGCCGTTGTTGCCGAACCTCGAGCGATTATCGCCAGCGGATATGGCGCTCGTGTTTGACTTCTTGCGCTGTCGCGATGCGCTCAGTGAGGATGCGCGCCTCGCGTTGGCTGGGCAGCTTGCGGCCTTGATGCGCCAGCGTCTCGAATTGCCCCCGGCTGATGGTCTTCCCGAACGGTTTCTTGAGCATGTGGTGCGCGAATACGATGTTTTTCAAGCGATGATGGCGCGCCAATCCGGGTGATCGGGCGTCCAGATTTCAAGGTTGGGCAAACGGCGAAACCACATCTCTTGCCGGCGGATGAAGGCGTGGGTGTCGAAGCGCAGCCGTTCGATGCAAGCGGCAAGATCAGCAGTTCCGGCAAAGTATGGCTGGAATTGGATGTAGCCAAGGCTTGACATCGCCGGCAACGACCAATCGTAGCCGCGGGCCAGCAGGTTTGCGACCTCTGCAACCAAGCCGGCAGCGATCATGCGTTCGATGCGGGCATCGGCGCGGGCATAGAGTTCGGTGCGTGGCCGGTGCAACCAGATCGTGCGCGGGCGGAAGGGAGGCGCTTGCCGCTCTTGCAGGTGCGAGATCGGTTCGCCGCTGACCAGATAGACTTCGAGCGCGCGTATGACCCGCCGCACGTTGGTGGCCGGAATGCGCGCCGCCGCGACCGGATCAACCGCGGTGAGGCGGGCATGGAGCGCGGCAGCGCCCTCTTGTGCCGCAACGTGCTCAAGTTCGGCGCGTAGCTCTGGCTGGGGGGCGACGCGCGGAATCTGCCAGCCTTCCAAGACTGCCGCCAGATATTGCCCGGTACCGCCAACCAGCAGCGGCGTGCGCCCGCGGGCTTGAATATCGGCGATCGCCGCTAGCGCCAGATCGTGAAATTCGGCCAACGAAAACGGCTGGTCGGGGTTGCGGATGTCGATCAGGTGGTGCGGCGTTTGCGCGCGTTCGGCAGGGGTTGGCTTGGCGGTGCCGATGTCCATGCCACGGTAGATCTGGCGCGAATCGGCAGAGACAATCTCGCCGTTAATCTGCTGCGCCCATGCGACCGCTAATTCGGTTTTACCCACGGCGGTGGGGCCAACAATCGCAATTAATTCTGGCAAACGATCCTCGCTGTTCATTGGCGATAAGCGGTAAATAGTGTGATCTGCCTGCGGGCCGTCCGGTGGGCCGGATCGAGTGCAGGCAGTTTGGTTGTCATTCTTCCATAACGCATTGCGTTATAAAAAGTGCAACAGTGTACCACTCCCATGCTACAATACCTTTAGCGCCGTATGTGCAGCGCAGCGGCGGCACGCATCAGCTCAGATGCTCGAAGGTGTTTAATCTGCCGTATCTGCTCTGTTTCCTCTGCTGCCAGAGCACGAGCGATGCCGGAGGTTAGTATGAACGAACAACGTGTTAGCCAGTCGATGCCGCTCACCATTACGACCCGTGATGGCCGCGTGTTGCGCGTGCGCAGTCTTGCCGCTGCGGATGCTGAACTGCTCGAGCGGATGTTCTATCGCTTGTCGCCGGAATCGATCTATCGCCGGTTTTTCATCGCTGCCGAGCATGCCTCGCCGGAACTGGTGCATAAATCGGCGCAACGGTTGGCGGCGATTAATCCGCGCCGCGAAGTGGCGTTGGTGGCGCTGGCCGATGAGCATGGGCGCGAGGAGTCGATTGCGGTCGCCCGTTTTGCCCGTTTGCCGCATAACCCCAAAGCGGCTGAAGCGTCGATTCTAGTGCGTGATGACTATCACGGGACTGGGGTTGGGCGTAAAATGCTGGAACTACTGCTCGCCGAGGCGCGGGTGGCTAACCTTGAGCGGCTGATCTTTTTGACGCACGCCGATAATATCGCTATGATCCGGTTGGCGACCGGGTTGGGTTTGCCATTCCATGGCCGGCATGCCGATGGTTTGTATGAAATCCATCTCCTGTTACAGCCGCAGGCCACGCCGGTGTTTGAGTTTGTCGGAACTGCGTGAGGATAGGATTATGGCAGAAAAATCTGGCTGGAGTTTGTTACCGATGGCGCTGACCGGCGCCATTGGTCTATTAGGGGGGATCGCCGGTATAGCGTACTATGTTAGTTTGCGTGTGAATCCGCCATTGCGCCATTTTCTTGATAGTTATACGTTTACGCCGTGGGAGCTGGGGGTACCGTTTGAGACGGTTGAGTTCCGCAGTAACGATGGTCTGCGGCTAGCGGGCTGGTGGCTGCCGCGTCCTGAAACGAATGCGGTGATCGTCGGCAGCCATGGCCATTCAGGGAGCAAGGACGAGCTGCTTGGCATTGGCAGCTATTGCTGGCGGGCCGGTTACAATGTGCTGCTGTTTGATTATCGTGGCCGTGGCGAGTCGGATCCATGGCCGCGGACGCTGGTGAGCCGCGAGGTTGATGATCTGCTGGCTGCCTTGCAGTATGTACGGCAGCGCGCGCCAGATGCTGTGATTGGGGTGATTGGCTATTCGATGGGTGCGGCGGTTGGGATCTTGGCGACGGCTCGCGATCAGTCGGTTAAAGCGCTCGTGGCCGACAGCTCTTTTACTGCTGGCGATGATGTAGTAGCGCATAGCATTACGCAGGTGTTGCGGATCCCATCTGGTCCCGTTGTGCGGTTGGCTGATGCAATGGTGGCTCATCGCTATGGCTATCGCTTTAGCCAAGCCCGCCCGATTGATGCTATCGGCCAGATCGCGCCCCGTCCGGTGTTTATCATCCATAGTGTCAACGATCCGCTTATTCCGGTCAACCATGCGCGCCAGCTTTATGCCGCCGCTCGTGAACCGCGCTTTTTGTGGGAAGTTGCTGATGCGCGGCATTGCGGCGGATATTTTTCCGATCGTGAGGGGTATTGCCGGCGCGTCGTCGAGTTTTTCGACCAGTATCTGCGTAGCGTCGAGGCATAAGCGGCATGCGGTTTGACATTCTTACCCTCTTTCCAGCCATGTTTCAGGGGCCGCTGACCGAGAGCATTCTCAAGCGGGCGCAGCAGGCTGGCAAGATTGCCATTCACTTGCACGATATTCGCCAGTGGGCGACCGATCGCCATCGCACCGCCGATGATACGCCGTATGGCGGCGGCGCCGGGATGGTGATGAAAGCTGAGCCGTTAGCGGTGGCGATTCGGGCGGTGCGTGCCGCTCATGAGCAAGCCGGGCCAACCATTCTGCTCACGCCTGACGGCGAGTTGTTTACCCAGAGCATGGCGCGCGAATTAGCGGCCTTGCCGCGCTTGATCCTCGTCTG
>FMJZ01041977.1_pt1 | contig 10396 bp, 12 predicted proteins | sample 1987881 | NCBI WGS metagenome assembly FMJZ01 (sample SAMEA4378227, study PRJEB15110) | soil metagenome | biome: soil; feature: Field; material: Soil | place: India | collected 2015-03-11 | depth 0 m | reverse complement strand
AAATTCTGATTGCTTTAGTTTCATCTGTTGTTCCAATTTATTATCCTATTTTTTTGCTTTGTAAATCCTACACATAATTAATTTTACACTACACATGTGAAAATTATAGTTGCAAACTATAATTTTCCTATGTTAGAATTTTCCCTATGTCAACAACCAATATAATCATATCTGGAACAGGTGGACAGGGAATAGTTCTTGCCAGCAGAATTATTGCTCAAACTGCATTTAAAAGCGGTTTTGATGTAAAAGAGAGTGAAATTCATGGAATGGCTCAAAGAGGCGGAAGTGTTATAGGTCATATAAGATTTGGTGCTTTAGTTTACTCTCCTTATATTCCATCTGGAATGGCTGATATAATGGTAGGTCTTGAAGAGCTTGAAGCTTTAAGATATCTTCATTTTCTTAAATCAGGTGGTATGGTTATTTTGAATAAAAAAAAGGTTCTTCCAGCAATGGCTGAAAGTAAAGATTATCCTCAAGATGTTGAAGATTTAATCAAGCAAAAAGGTTTTATAGTAAATTCAATAGATGCGGAGAAAATTGCAAAAGAACTTGGTAATTTAAAGATTGAAAATTCTGTAATTTTAGGATTTTTATCCATCTTTTTACCATTTAAAGAAGAAATGTGGTATGAGGTAATTACAGATTATGTCCCGCCTAAAACAGTTGAAATTAATATAAAAGCATTCAATGAAGGCAGGAGGTTAGCAAAGAAAAATGCAATTTTGGAACAGGGAATTAGAAACATTGCCGAGACAAAAACTTGAACAGCTTCAATTAGAAAGACTTAAAAAAATCCTAAAAAGAGTTTACCAAAGAGTCCCCCACTATAAAAAAAAGTTTCAGGAAACAGGAATAAATCCTTCAAATATCAAATCCCTTGATGATATTAAAAAACTATCATTTACTACAAAAGAAGACCTTTTTGTTGATTATCCATATGGACTTTTGAGTATTCCGATAGAAAAGGTAATAAGGCTGCATACATCAAGTGGCACCACAGGTAAACCCAAAGCGATATTTTTCTCAAAAAAAGATATAAATAACTCAGCAGAACTTATTGCTCGTTGTCTTGTTATGACAGGGACAACAAAAGGAGATATTCTGCAGAATAGTATGACATATGGACTTTTTACAGGAGCTTTAGTTATGCATTATGGTGCTGAAAAAGTCGGAATTCTTGTTATTCCTGCAGGTCCGGGAAATACAGAAAGACAGATTAATCTAATGAGAGATTTTGGAACAACAATGCTGCATATAACACCAACTTATGCTCTTTATGTTGCTTCTGTTATTTATGATAAAGGCATTGACCCTAAAAAGGACTTAAAACTTAAAAGAGCATATCTTGGAGCAGAACCATACTCTGAAGAAACACGAAAAAAGATTGAAAATATGCTTGGTATAAATGTTTACAACTGTTATGGACTTACAGAAATGAACGGTCCGGGAGTTGGTTTTGAATGTATTTATAAAGATGGGCTTCATATATGGGAGGATAATTTTCTTATGGAAATAATTAATCCTGAAACAGGACAACCTGTTCCTGATGGGCAAATTGGAGAACTCGTTTTAACAACTCTCAATAGAGAGTCAATGCCTCTTGTAAGATACAGAACAAGAGATTTAACAAAAATTATTTCAGAACCTTGTAAATGTGGAAGAACGCACCGAAGAATATCAAGAATTCTTGGCAGGTCTGATGATATGTTTATAGTTAAAGGTGTAAATATATTCCCCCAGCAGATTGAACAGGTATTGATGGGAATAAAAGGAGTTGCTCAGAATTATCAAATTGTGCTTGAAGCTTATGATGAAATGGTGATTAAGGTTGAGATAGATAGAGAACTCTTTGATGGTAAAATTGAGAAACTTGTTAGATTAAAAGATGAAATCGTAGACAAAATACGCTCAACTACAATGGTAAAGCCGAAGGTAGAGTTGTTGGAACCAGGGACGCTGCCTGTTAGCGAGGGAAAAGCAAAGAGAGTGATTGATAAGAGAACTATTTAGGAGGTTTTTTATGAGTAAGGTTTACATTATTTCAGTATTTGCTGAGAATAAACCTGGAAGACTGGAAAGAATTACAAAAGTCCTTGCTGAAGCAAACATAAACATTCTTGCTTTTTCTATTACAAGCACAAATGGATTTGGTATAATCAAATTCATGGTTGACAGATATAAGGAAGCTTATCAATTACTTAAAGATAAAGGATTTACGGTATCATTAAATGAAGCAATTGGAATTGAGATGAAAGACCAGCCAGGTGGGCTTTATGAAGTTGTAAAAACTTTGTCTTCAAAAGGCATAAATATTGAAAGTGCAGCTGTTTATGTTGCTGAGACAAGAAAGAAAGCATACTTAATTGTTGAAGTAGAAGATACTCAAAAGGCTATGGAAAGCCTCAAAGGTGAAAATCTTAAATTTTTAGAACCCACTGAATGAGGTGATAGCATGATATGGAATAAAGAATTTGAATGTATGCCAGAAAAAAAACTTAAAGCTTTACAGCTTGAAAGACTTAAACAAACAGTGAAAAGAGCCTATGAAAAAGTGCCTTATTACAGAAAAAAATTTGATGAAGTTGGACTTAAACCAGAAGATATAAAAACTCTTGATGATATAAAAAACATTCCTTTTACATCTAAGGCTGATCTCAGAGAGGTTTATCCATTTGGAATGTTTGCATCTTCATTAAGTGAAATTGTAGAGGTTCATATGTCAAGCGGAACAACTGGAAAACCTGTGGTAGCTGGGTATACTCGCTATGATATTGATATCTGGGCAGAGGTTATGGCAAGATGTCTTACAATGGCTGGTACAACAAAAGATGATATTGTTCAAAACTGTTATGGCTATGGACTTTTTACAGGAGGATTTGGAGTTCACTACGGAGCACAAAAAATTGGTGCAATTGTTGTGCCTGCCAGTGCAGGAAATACCAGAAGGCAGATTGAGATAATGAGAGATTTTGGAACAACAATTCTTACATGTACTCCTTCCTATGCCCTTTATATGGCTGAAGTTGCCCAGGAGATGGGAATTGAGCCTACAACTCTTAAGCTTAAATCAGGTTGTTTTGGTGCTGAAATGTGGACAGAACAGATGAGAAAGGAAATTGAAAAAAGATTTAATCTGAATGCACTTAACATATATGGATTAACAGAAATAATCGGACCGGGTGTTGCACATGAATGCATAGAAAAAAATGGATTACATGTATTTGAAGACCATTTCTATGTGGAAGTTATAGATCCTGATACAGGAGATTCTCTACCAGATGGAAAAAGAGGAGAGCTTGTTTTTACTACTCTAACTCGTGAAGGAATGCCGATGCTGAGGTTTAGAACCAAAGACATAACTTCAATAATAAGAGAGAAGTGTAACTGCGGAAGAACATTTGCAAGAATTGATAGAATTCGTGGAAGAGCAGATGACATGATAAAAGTAAGAGGAGTCATGATTTTCCCATATCAGATTGAAAAAGCAATTTTAGAAGTTCAGGGAGTTGAACCCCATTATCAAATTATTATTACAAGACCTCAACATCTTGATGAAATAGAGGTTATGGTAGAGATGTCAAAAGAGACTTTTTCAGATGAAGTAAAACATATTGAGAATCTTAAGAAAAAACTTGAAAAGCGCATTGAAGAGACTGTTGGTGTAAGAGTTAAAGTTACACTTGTTGAACCAAAGAGTTTACCAAGAAGCGAGGGAAAGGCAAAAAGAGTTATTGATAAAAGAAGTCTTATAGATTAGGAGGAAGGCAATGAAAATAAAACAAATTTCAGTTTTTTTGGAAAACAAAAGAGGAAGACTTTATGAAGCATTAAAAGCCCTAGCTGAAGAAAAAATAAATATTAGAGCACTTTCAATTGCCGATACATCTGAGTTTGGAATTTTAAGATTAATTGTAACAGATCCTGAAAAGGCAAAAGAAGTTCTTGAAAAAAATGAGTTTACAGTTAAACTTACAAATGTGGTAGCTATAGCAGTAAAGGATAAACCGGGTGGATTAGCTGAAGCATTGAAATATTTATATGATGCAAACATAAACATTGAGTATATTTATGCATTTGTTGAAAAATCAGGTGAAAAGGCAGTAGTAGTTCTTAGAACAGAAAATCTTGATAAAACAATATCAATTCTTCAAGAAAAAGGAGTGACTATTTTAAGCTGGGATAGTGTTTTAGCTCTTTAGTTTTTTAGCAACTAATATACAGGCTCTCTGCGATATTACAACATTGACGCCTGGTTCATCAAGTCCTTTTTTAATTGCTTCAAAAGTAGATTTTTTATCATAGGGATCAACCACCTCAACTGAGTCTGCTCCGCAGGCTTTGCATAGTTGTACGAGGTCTATTTTCTTTGTTTCTTTTCCTTTGGCAGTGATTCCGACAGCTGGTGTTGGCTGATGTCCTGTCATGGCAACAGAAGAATTATCAAGAATGCACACAAGGATATCTGACTTGTTATATGCAGCATTTATTAATGCAGGAATTCCTGAGTGAATAAAAGTAGAGTCTCCAATTACCGCTGCAACTCTTTTTATACCTTGAGAAGCAATCCCTGATGCATTACCTATGCTCGCTCCCATACAAAGGCATGTATCAATTGCTTTAAGTGGAGGATTCGCACCAAGAGTGTAACATCCAATATCTCCTGTAACAAAGTTTGGATTGGCTTCATTTAATGCTTTATAAAACTCTCTATGAGGACAACCAGGACAAAGCACAGGTGGTCTTGGAATAAGCTTAATGTTTTGAGTAGAAGATTTTATTTTGCCAAAAATTTTCAATAAAGGCTCTACACAGAGTTCTCCTTCAAGTGGTAAGTGTCCAGATAGTTTTCCTTTTACATTATCGCAATATTTTTTTACTAAATTTTCAACAAATGGATAACCTTCTTCAAGAACTATCACTTCATTCAGATTTTTTACAAAATCTTTAATTAAATCTTCATCAACTGGATAAGCTGAAATCTTAAGAACTGGTAAGTCTTCACCTAGCTCTTTAGCATAAAGATAAGTAATTCCACAGGCAACTATTCCAGTTTTTCCTTTTCCTGAGAAAATCTTGTTAAACTCATATTTTTCAATTAGTTTCTTGATTTTTGTTTGTTTTTTATTTAGTTCACTGTGAAGTCGCCCAACATTTTTTGGAATAGCAAGCAAGTAGTCAGGATTTTTCTCAAGCTTAATTTCATTTTCAGATTTAATAGTTTCCAGTGTTACAGGACTAACGCAATGAAGAAGTCTTGTAATGCTTCTGATAATTACAGGTAACCCCAACTCTTCTGAGATTTCAAAAGCCAATTTTGTCATATCTTTGGCTTCCTGAGCATCAGAGGGTTCAAGACACAGTATTTTAGCGAAAGAAGCATAAAAACGTGAATCCTGTTCATTCTGAGACGAATAAGCACCTGGGTCATCTCCTAACACCAGAACAAAACCACCTTTTATCCCAAGATATGCTGATGTCATAAACGGGTCTGATGCTACATTTAATCCAACATGCTTCATTGAACAAAGAACTCTTCTTCCAGTTAAAGAAACACCATAGGCAACTTCATATGCTACTTTTTCATTCACAGACCATTCAGCTCTTACAGAGGAGTTTTTGGCAATGTATTCAAGAATTTGCGTTGCTGGAGTTCCTGGATAAGAAGAAGCATAAGAAATCCCTGCTTCAACAGCTCCTCGAGCAATTGCGTCACATCCTAACATGAGAATTTTTTCCATAAATTCCCTCGCAATAAAAATTAATAGTATTTAATATAACATATCTTGCTTAATGTTTCAAAAATATAATATATTATTTTATGCAAAAAAGCATTGAAATTTATGACACAACACTCAGAGACGGCTCTCAAGCAGAAGACATATCTTTTTCAGTAGATGATAAACTGAGAATTACAGAAAAACTTAATGATTTTGGTATTGATTATATAGAAGGTGGCTGGCCTGGTTCAAATCCAAAGGATGCAGAATATTTTAAAAAAGTCAAAAAACTTTCTCTTAAAAAATCAGTTATAGCAGCCTTTGGAAGCACTCACAGACCAAGAATAAAAGTAGAAAATGACCCAAATGTGAAATCTCTCATAGCCTCAGAGGCGAAAATATTTACAATTTTTGGTAAAACATGGGATTTTCACGTGACTGAAGCACTTAAAGTGCCTCTTGAAGAAAATCTTGAGCTGATTTTCAATACAATTACTTATTTAAAAAAATATGCAGAAAAGGTATTTTTTGATGCAGAACATTTCTTTGATGGATACAAGGATAATGCTGAATATGCTTTAAAATGTCTTAAAACAGCTGAAGAAGCAAAAGCAGACTGTATTATTCTGTGTGATACAAATGGTGGAACACTTCCAGAAGAAGTAGCAAAAATTGTAAAGAATGTTAAACTCTCAATCAATGTTCCATTAGGCATTCATGCACATAATGACTCGGATTGCGCTGTTGCTAATAGCATTGTTGCCGTTATAAATGGAGCAGTTCAGGTTCAGGGTACCATAAATGGATTTGGTGAAAGATGTGGAAATGCTAATCTTTGTTCTGTAATTCCAAATCTGCAACTTAAACTAGGATACAGATGTATTGATGAAGATAAACTGAAAAAACTTACTGAGCTCTCAAGGTTTGTATATGAAATAGCCAATCTTGTTCCTTTTAAAAGACAACCATTTGTTGGAGAAAGTGCTTTTGCTCATAAAGGTGGAGTTCATGTAAGTGCTGTAAGAAAGCGTCCAGAAACCTATGAACATATTAGACCTGAGCTTGTTGGCAATCGTCAAAGAATACTTGTTTCAGACCTTGCAGGTAAGAGTAATATTTTAAAGAAAGCAGAAGAGTTTAATATTCCTCTTGAGCCTAACTCTCTTGAAGTTCAAACAATAGTGGATGCTATAAAAACTCTTGAAAACGAAGGATATCAGTTTGAAGGAGCTGAAGCTTCACTTGAGCTATTATTTAGAAAAACATTGGGATTGAAAAGAAAGTTTTTTGATTTAATAGGATTCAGGGTAATAGATGAAAAAAGAAAAGGAGATGAACCTACACTCAGCGAGGCAACAATAATGGTTAAAGTGGGTAAAAATATTGAGCATACAGCCTCAACAGGCAATGGTCCTGTTAATGCCCTTGACAATGCTCTCAGGAAAGCACTTGAAAGATTTTATCCTGAACTTAAAAGAGTAAGGCTAAAAGACTATAAGGTTAGGGTAGTTAATTCAGGTAAAGGGACAGCTTCAAAGGTTAGAGTTTTGATAGAATCAGGTGATGAGGAAGAAGTTTGGAGTACAGTAGGAGTTTCTGAAAACATAATTGAGGCATCATGGCAGGCAATTGTTGATAGTATTGAGTATAAACTTTGTAAGGAGAAAATAAAAAAAGGAGAGATATGAGCTTTTTAGATCTTAAATTTGATGAAAAAGGATTGATTCCTGCTGTAATTCAGGAGATAGATACAAAGGAAGTTTTAATGGTTGCGTATATGGATAACGAAGCATTAAGAAAAACCATTGAAAGTGGATTTACTCATTTTTGGTCTCGTTCAAGAAAGACTTACTGGAAAAAAGGTGAAACATCAGGAAATATTCAAGAAGTCAAAGAGATTTACTATGACTGTGATGCTGATACTCTGCTTATTATGGTTAAACAACATGGCAATGGAGCATGTCATACAGGAAATAGAACTTGTTTTTTTAGAAAAATTGAAATCAAAGGAGAATCTTAAAAAATGGATTGTGTATTTTGTAGAGTTGTAAAAAGAGAAATTCCTTCAAAGATTCTCTATGAGGATGATCTGGTTTTAGCATTTGAAGATATTGCTCCTCAGTCTCCAATTCATATTTTAGTGATTCCAAAGAAACATTATTCTACAATCCTTCATATGAATGAAAATGATAAAGAACTCATAGGACATATTTTCATGGTTATAAAAAAAATAGCTAAACAAAAAGGTTTTGATGAAAAAGGTTTTAGAGTTGTTATGAACTGCAATTCTCACGGAGGGCAGACGGTTTTTCATATTCATTTTCATATTTTAGCTGGAAGGCATATGCATTGGCCTCCGGGATAGTTTCTTTCCGATGAAAATTGTCAAAAAGGAAGTAGGCTGGCATGGGAAATATTTAAGAGTTGTATTGCTTTCTTATGAAGACAGCCATGGCAATATAAGACATTGGGAAGCTGTTGAAAGGGTAAACTGTAACGGTATCGTCATAGTTATACCTGTAACAAAAGATAAAGAATTTGTTTTTATTCGTCAATTCAGACCCGTTCTTGGCGGATATGTGATAGAATTCCCAGCCGGGTTGAATGATAGGAAAGAGTCCTTAATAGAAGTGGCAAAAAGAGAACTAATTGAAGAGACAGGTTTATTTTCCGATGAAATTATCTTTCTTGCAGAAGGACCTGTTTCTTCAGGACTTTCAGCAGAGGTTCTGACAGTATTTATTGCAAAAAATGTCAGAGAAGCTTCTGAAGAGTTAAGAAAAGATTATCCACCAGATGAAAGTGAAAACATAGAAGTTTTAAAACTTTCCGTAGATGAAGTATTTGAAAAACTTAATGAATTAAGAAATCAGGGAAACCATTTAGATTTAAAAATTTTTGGTTTTTTAGAACTTGCTAAAAAATTTATAAATTAATTTTTGAGGGTAGAGGGTCTCCTCCACCCTCAAAAATTTACTCCAACTTGATAGCCTGAGATGGACAAAGGTCAGCAGCTTGCTGACAATCACAAGTGGAACACTTATCAGGACCAATTACCCATGCTTTGTCATCCCTCATTTCAAAAACTTCAGGACATACTTCTGCACAGCTTCCGCAACCTACACAAAGGTCAAAGTCAACTACTGGTGTTGGCATAATACCCTCCTCCTTGTTTAAATTATTTTTATAAAATATACCAAAAAAAGTTAAAATATGCAAATCGAAAAATTTCTACAGGGGGTAAAAATGGAGATAAAGCAAATAGTTCTAAACAAAGCAAAACAAGCTAAAGAATCTGCGAGACTTATAGCAAAGGCATCAACAGAAATCAAAAACAAAATAATTGTTAGAATGGCTGACTATCTCAAACAAAAAAAGGAAGAACTTATCAAGGCAAACAGAATTGATGTAGAAAATTCACAGAAAAAAGGACTCTCTAAGGCTTTAATTGACAGACTTACTTTAACAGAAAAAAGGATTGATGAGATGATAAAAGGTCTTCAAGAGGTTGTCTCTCTGCCAGATCCTGTTGGAGAAATAACAAAGATGTGGCTCAGACCAAATGGAATGCTGGTTGGCAAAATGAGGGTACCTATAGGAGTGATAGGTGTAATTTATGAAGCAAGGCCAAATGTTACTGTAGATGTAACAGGATTATGCCTTAAAGCAGGGAATTCAGTAGTTTTAAGAGGTGGATCTGAAGCGATAAACTCAAATGTTGCTTTAGTAAAGATTTTGAAAGAAGCATTAAAAGATGAAGGCATGCATGAAGGAGTTGTGACTTACATAGACATTCCTCAAAGAGAAGCTGTACTTGAAATGATAAAACTTGAAGGGATAATTGATCTTATAATTCCTCGTGGAGGAGAAGGACTTATAAGAACTGTTACAGAAAATTCAAGAATTCCTGTATTAAAGCACTACAAAGGCGTATGTCATGTTTTTGTTGACAGAGATGCTGATTTAGCAATGGCTGAAGAGATTTGCTTTAATGCTAAAGTTCAGAGACCTGCAACATGTAATGCAATGGAAACAATGCTTGTTGATGAAAAGGTAGCAAAGAAATTTTTACCTAATATGTTAAAAAAATTTGAAGAAGCTGGGGTTGAACTTAAAGGCTGTTCAGAGACAAAAAAAATATATCCAAAAGTAAAAGATGTGAAAGAGGAAGACTTTTACAATGAATATCTTGATTTAATACTTAATGTCAAAGTTGTAAAAGATATTAATGAAGCTATTGAACATATAACAAAGTATGGCTCAGCTCACTCAGATTCAATAATAACAAAAGACTATAATAAAGCTATGAAATTTTTGAGAGAAGTTGACTCATCCGCAGTTTTTGTAAATGCTTCTACGAGGCTTAATGATGGATATCAATTTGGTCTTGGTGCTGAAATAGGAATCTCAACTGATAAAATTCATGCACGTGGTCCGATGGGACTTGAAGAACTTACATGCACAAAATTTATAGTTTTTGGAAGTGGACAGGTAAGACAATGAGAATAGGACTTCTGGGAGGCACCTTTAATCCTATTCACTTTGGACATTTAAGAGTTGCAGAAGAGGTAAGAGAAGCGTTTTGTCTTGATAAAATTATTTTTATACCTTCAGGAGTTCCTCCGTTAAAAACACAGGGTATTATAGATGCTAATCATAGATTAAAGATGACA
>FMJZ01010622.1_pt1 | contig 10398 bp, 4 predicted proteins | sample 1987881 | NCBI WGS metagenome assembly FMJZ01 (sample SAMEA4378227, study PRJEB15110) | soil metagenome | biome: soil; feature: Field; material: Soil | place: India | collected 2015-03-11 | depth 0 m | reverse complement strand
CGACCAACAACTCAATCAGCGTGAACCCACGCTTCATCTCTGTGAGCCCCCTTGCATTACCTTCATTGCGTCCCTTTCGGTCTATCTTTTACTGTCGGGTTCGTAGCACTAATTTTAAATTCGTAGCACAAAATTTCTGTCAGGAAATTCCCCAATGCTTATACTGGTGATGAGTTTAAACTTCTTGGGCAGTAGATAGCAAACGCAGCGTGCGGTGTTGAGGCGTGTCTTTCCTTCCAACTTCTTATCGCTGTAAGAGGAGCCTCAGCCCCGAACCTTCAATTCACTTGAGGGTCATGCTCCTGCACGACCGAAAAATTCTGGCTTACTTGGAAGTTCGCCCTCCCAAAAAATTCTTCAATTCATTGCGGCTAAAGCCATTCCTACAGGTTGGGTGGGAAAAAATCGGCTCACTGGGAGGGTGAGGTTCCTGCCGAACCGTGATTTTAGGCAATTCAGGAAATCAGCAAGTCAGTAAATCAGTGGCATTAAGGCTTGTCACCGACGGTTGTTAAAGACAACCGTTGCCTATAAGAGGCGACGCTACATCGTTTTGGAATTTAAACGAACGTTCCCTCGTCCCACGCCCCGCGTCCCGATTAAAGGGAGTTTGACTCACAAAGATGTTCGCTATCCTGAACGGAAATCTTTGCCTCACTAAAGGTTCGCCCAATATCTTCCCCTACTTTCTTGCTCAGTTCGGTGGCATTATGTTTTTGGGTGAAGTGGAGAGATGCCAATCAAGGCACACCGACTTGAACGAAAACAGGGAGCAAAGGTCGAGCGAAGATTTTTGGCACGGCTACCTCTATTGCAACTTGTTGACGCGCTTATAGCCCTATCTCTTTGGCTTGGGGTCTCCACTTTGGTTTTGTGGCAAGCCGAAGAAATCGGAGTCGGCTATGACGAGCCGATATATGGCGGCTATGCAATGAAGTATCTGGCTTGGTTACATTACCTCGTTGAAAGTTGGTCTTTGGGGCGATTCTTTGATCCATTTCGCCCTGAAATTATTGACCTTTACTGGCACGCAAAGGACATGCACCCTCCAATTCCCAAGTTGATGGCTGCAATTGGTTATTGGCTTTTGACACCTTTACTCGGCAGCGATTTCGCTGGGATGCGTTCTGGGACAGCAATTTTGTTTGGGGCGATGTTGGCTGCAATTTACTGGTTTGGGCGAGAGCAGTTGACAAGATCTGGGGCATTATTCGCTGCTTTCGCCGTTGCCTTCATGCCCCGTCTCTTCACCGATGCCCATTTCCTCACGATGGACATGCCAGTAACTGCAACGGTGACGATTGGAACTTTGCTTTTGCTGCTTGCGATTGAACAGCCAAATTGGAAGCGCATCGCTGTTGCTATCATTGGCGTTGGAATGGCATTCTCTTCAAAGGCAAATGGCTTCCTCATCATCCCTGCCGCTGCCGTTTATGTCCTCGTGCGCAACGGTTTTCAATTTGAGGGCAATTACCTGAAATCGCAAATGAAACCCCTTTTGAGACAGGTGTGCATTGTTGCCCTCGTTGCTTTTGGTGCGATGGCATTTTTATTCGCTACATGGCTTTGGCTTTGGATTGACCCGATCAACCGTTTCCGCGAATACTTCACTTTTCACGCAAAGCACTTCATTGTCCACACCTACTATCTCGGTCGCCTTTACCCTGTGATTGATGAAAATGGAAACAGCATCGTCCCCACACCTTGGCACTACCCGTTCGTGATGACTTTGGTTACTGTCCCAACGGTGACGCTTTTGCTGGCGCTAATCGGAATGGGATTGACAGTTTTTCGTTGGAAGCAATCTTCGCCTTTGACAAAGATGTCGTTAATTAGTTACTTCGTCCAAATTGCCCCGTTCCTTCTCGCATCAACGCCAAAATACAACGGCATCAGATTGTTTGAGCCTGCCTTTCCTTTCCTCGGCATCCTCGCCGGTTATGTTTTCGGCTTGTTGGCAAAACGGCTTTTACAAGTTCTCAGAGAACGAGCGAAGCAGTTAATTTCTGAACCGAGGTTAGTCGTCGGTGCGGTTGGTCTTATCCTCCTTGCACCTGCAGCGTATGCGACATTGACAATTCATCCCTTTGGCTTGTCCTACTACAACGCACTCGTTGGTGGGACGAAAGGGGCTGCAAACCGATGGGGATTTGAAGTGACTTATTGGGGCGTCAATTTGTTGAGCGTAATTCCATTCTTGAACAAACTGCCTGAGGGCACGAAGGTGCTCGTTTACCCTGGCGCTTGGTGCGCTTACACCGATTTTTACAAAAACGCAGGCATTCTGAGGCGAGACATTGAAATCATGGGCAACCCGAAAGATTTGCCGAAAGCAGATTATCTCGTCTTTCAAGGAAGCCAAACCGAATTGGCTATTGCGAAACTCGCAGACCCGTTGTTTGGCGAATTGCTCTGGAAACTTTGGAAAGAAGCAACACCCGCATACGCTGCAATCCACGATGGCATAGTTATCGTCGGTGTTTATGACCGAGGAACTGTCAAGAGGGTGATTGAGGGATTGGAAGCGAATTACAAGTGACAGTCATTAGCAGCACACCAAAAGCGTTAGCATTGTTTCTCATCAAACGATGGCTTCAAAGACTTCAAGGCATCGGAGCAAACCCTTGCGAATGAAGATCATCTTGATCCCTGTTGTGGGCAAGCGCGTCGTTGCCGAGAATGTGTTTGCAGTCCCTGCATGAACAAAGGGAAGAATTGCAGCAAAAATCCAGGGCAAAAGCCCATCAAGCGACTGGCAGCCGCTTTCACGAAAAATTGTCTTCGCTCACTCGTAAGCGAACCCAACTTCAGCTTGGACGGTAACTTTTATTGGTTGCCAGACGAATGTCCCAATTGGGTCGCGACCTTCAGGTGTAATGGTGCGTCGTTCGGGAAGAGTTTTGATGTTAGAGACAGTCAACTTAACCAATCTCAACCTCACATCACCGATGTGTTGAGTTGCTTGCTCCGCCAATTTCTTCGCACGATTGAGCGCGTCATCCATCGCTTGTTGAATCAACTTGTCTGGGTCGCGAACCATGAACTCAACCAGAGTATAAGGCACTCGTTCGGGATAGTAGCCATAGCGATCCTCTGTGGTTACTGTGGGGCGGGCACCTTTTTGAAGAATAGCATCGGCAATTTGCAATAATTTGTCAAGTGTATCAACACTGGCGGTCATCGTAACTCCGTAGCCCCTTTGCACGCGATAGCCCAAAGGTTGTAACGCGACCGGTGAAGGGACACCTGAAGAGATGCTAGGTTGGAGCGGGATGACAGCGAAACGCTCCGTGCTGATCTGCCCTTTTTGAATGCCAAACTTCTCCATTGTTTTGAACACAGCCTGCTCAATCTGCTGCAGATGCTCTTGCGCCTTCCCAAGCGTTTCGCCCTCGCCAACAATTGTAAACCTCAAAACCGCTATCTCGGGGAAGGCTTGGGATTCTCCAGTCACTCGGAAAACAAGCGGAGGTTGAGTTTGAGACTGAGACTGTGGTAGAGCCAACGCTGCCCCTGCAAGGCTGACTACCGTTAGCGCAGCAAACAGCCGCACCATCATGACACTTCACCTCACTTCTCTGTGATTTTTGAACTCGGGGTTAACCTCAAGCCAGAGGCTTTCCCTAAAAGCAATCGCTTACTCTGTCAATTTTTTCAACCGTTCAAACCAGATTGTCTGGTTGAAATAAGTGTCAGGCTGCTCAGTCCAGAATTCTCGTAGCCATCGCTTTAGTGAATTGGCATCACCCGATGTCTTGACTGCCTTGTGAAATGCTGTTTCAAACAACTGCCACCAAGCCTCAACGACTTCGTCAGGCAATAATCGTTCCTGCGAAAATGGTTTCTTGATGACAGCGAAGCCCTTCACTTTCCAAAGTGTTTTCTCCAAAAATTCCCGTGGGACAATTCCTTCCGCCGAATCCAATCGCTGTTGTAGGATTTGAGCGAGTTCAACCAAACTGTCGGTTGAAACTTCAAAGAGTAGGCGACGAGTTTGGGGATTAAACGAGCCGAGCAAGTTCAACTCCCTGACATTACCGAGTTCGTCGGCGAGTAGGCTCAGCGAGACTTTTCGGTTTTGCAGGTAACTTTTCAGGTGCTCCGCAATTTGCTTTCTCGCATTCTCGGGAACATCAGCTCGAACCATTATCCCCATGATTTTGCTCAAGTTCCATTGTACCTTACCTCTGTCAAGTGGTTCAAACAAGAGGGCTATACCTCGCAAGTTGTTTCCTGCCCAAAAATGCACCAAGGCGGTTTTCGAAAACCCGTCGATTTTCATTCCCTCCGAGAACTCACAAGTTCGTTCCAACAATGGTAGGACTTTTGTCGCCAACTCCTTGTGTCGTTCAGCGATCTGGTAAAGCACATCCGCAAGCATGAGTAAATGTAATGGCGAGTCAGTATTCGGTTCTCTCACGAGGAAGTAAGAAAATCGTTGCGAGATCTGATCCAAAGCAAGTTCAGGGTCAATTCCTGCCAGAATTTTCAGCGCCTCGGCTTGGTCTTTGAGCGGGAGTTCCGATCCCAGCGCTTTCAAGGCTGCTCGCTTTGCTTCATCAAGCCTTTGTGCCTGCCATGCAGCTTGTGCATGAAGCAGCCACGCTTTCCCGTTCAGGGCTTCAATGCCTTTAGGACCTTCAGGTAACTTTCCTGTCAACTCCGTCAACTGAGCCATCAATTTCGCTTTTTGCTCATCGGGTGCGTGTTTGAGGGCGATTTTAAGTAGTGCGACGGCTTCCTCACGGAAACCTTTTTGTGCAATCTGCTTTGGCAATTCCATGCCAGCAAGGGGTGTGACTAAAGGACACCAGTTGGCGTCGTTCCAATCGGCTCGTTCAAGTTGGGCAACCAAATTCCGAACTTGCTCCCGATCAAGTTTGGGCAATTGTTGTTTCAACTGACAAATCAACAGATGAGCCGATTGGGTTTGTGAGCGTTTCAGCGATTCAAGCCATTGACGAAGTTCCTCTCCACCACTGAAACCGACTAGGTAAGTTCTCGTCTCCAACCAGTTCAACGAATATGGGTTAACGCGCTCTTTTGTCAAGACCAACTTCAACTTTTCCCTATCCTCTGGGGTAAGTGAACTCCACCATTTATTGGCGTTGAGTTCTACAAGTTGTAGCGCTTCATCGAGTCGTTCGCCTTCTAAGTCGGGAAGCAAAAGCACTGAAGCGAGCACAAAGACACCCGCCAGAGAATTCTCGCCGATCATCTCAATTGCAGCGCCAATTGAATCCACAGCGTAACGCCAAGCAATAAATTGAAGTTTTGGAGCGATGTTGTAAACCCAGCGGGCAAATGGGACAAGAGCATCAATTCGGTGCGAGAAAAACTCAACTGCTAACAAATAGCCTTCCTTCCATTCCGGATGGGCTGCCATCAACTTGTCAGCAATCCCCTTCGCTTCCTTTTCCTTCCCTGCCTTGACAGTTGCGTAGGCGAGGTGTACGAGGGATGAATAATTGGGGGCACTCAATTTCTGCCACCGTTCAACTTGACGCTTAAATTCCCCTTCCCAATCAGTGATTGCAATTTGAGCGCGACCGCGAACTCGTTCGGTGAATGGGTGATGGGGGTAGAGACGAGTTGCTTCTTCCCAAACCTTCCTCTCTTCATCCTTCTTGCCCAAACTCAGGAGGCAATTTAGCCTCAACTCGTAAGTGTCTGGATGAAAGAGTCCAGCAGTTCGCTCAACTTCTGCCTGCAGTTTTAGCGCCTGCTTAAAATCTTGTGGATTGGGCGAGCGAAGCAAACGGTAAATCAATGCGTGAATTTCAGCATCTTTAAGCCAGCCTCGTTTTCTCGCAATCGCAAACGCTTCATCAAGCCATTGCAATGCTTCCTGAGGTTTATTGTGTTGCATCCACAAGCGGGCAATTGCAACGAAGTAACCGAGCGGTAAATCTTTCCGCTGTCCTTTCAACCAATCCATCAGTTCGGGAAGTTGCTTGTAGCGAAAAGCTATGTCCCAAAGTTGCGACAATAAGTTGCTGTTGATGATCCCTGCCTCAGCATATCGCTTCACCAATTCCTTCAGTATTTCAATTGCCCGGTTCGGATAGCCGGCACGCTCGTAAGCGAGAGCCAACGGTCTTAGCAAGCGAGGTTCGTTAGGGAAGATGAGCAAACCTTGTTCAAGCAACCAGATGGCTCGTTCAGGTTCATGCTCATTGATGTCTCCAGCAGTTATCTCCAATAAATTCACTGCAGTTTCGTGAGGAGTTCCAACAGGTTTGCTCATGAACAGTCGCATCCAATGCGAAAATAGTGAGGGGTTGAAAGTGGCATCGTAAAGTAGAACTTGCTTTGTGTCGTAAGGCAGTTCAGGCACAAGGTCAAGTTGAATCAATTCAACGACGAAATCGTGCCATTTGTGTCCGAGCATCTTTCGGATACTGTTTGCACTAAGGACAATTGAGAGGAAATTGTTTGGGAAATCTGTCAAGACTCGGATGAGCGCTTTCACTTTCGTCAAATCACCTTCGTCAAGGGCTCGGTGAAATTTGTCGCTAATATTTGCCACGGTGACAGTGGGTTTAAGTGAAGGTGGCAACAAAGCCAAAACTTGCTTGTGTCCTTCTTCCCACTTCATTTTCTCGCACAAATTCGCAAGTTCGTAAAGTAACGCCGGCTGGTCTTCAAGTGCATGTAATGCCTTTGGGAAACTCGCTCTGAAAGCGTCCATTTGCTGTGTTTGCCAAAGCAATTTCAAAGACACGAGCCACAAGAATGGGTTGACAGTTTGCTCCGCATCTCGCAGCCAAGAACGAGCGATTTGGATTTGTTCCTCCCTCATCGCGAAGCGAGACATGAGAGCATGAATGGCACTTGTGGCATCGCCTTCCATTGTCGCTTCACGCAATAACTTCAAACCTTGTTCTTTCTCGCCAGTGCTGAGCAAAAACCATGCCTCATTTGCTTTTGTCGGGAACAGCCATTCCTTTGGGACGAGTTGCAAAATTCGCTTTTGGGTATCGGTGGTCAAGGTCGCAAAAGGCGATGGGGAAAGCCAACCCTCGTAATCGTAGCCCAACTGTGTCCTTCGTTGTCTCAATTCCGCTGGCAACCTTCCCATCAGCAAGTCGCAAATGTAGCGTTTCAAATCAACGGGTGCTTTTGAATCTTTGCTGAGGATTTCCAACGCTTGGGCAAGTTGGCGGGCAACTTCGTCGGGTCGGTTAAGTAAGATAAGCATCTCAGCATATTTAATGCGGAGGAGAGGGCTCTCGCGTTGAAGGTTGATGGCTTGGGAGTAAGCGGAGGCTGCTTCGCCAATCCTGTTTTGCGACTCTGATTGCCAACCTTTGGCGAGCAAATCGCCGAGGAGCGGTTCTTGCGGTGATGCCCCGTTCAACGATAAAAGATAAAATGAGCATCCCAAAACCCAAAACTGCTTTGAACCAGCCACGCATAGGGAAACCACCTGCCCTTGCGTTGACTTTCTTTTGAGTTTTCGCTCCACTGACAATTATGCGCTTATTGTTGTGCGGATGAAAGGTCAAGGGGCTGTCACAACTAAGCGCCGCCAGTTGCTCGTCTCATTTCGCCTGCATACTCATAGAAATCGTCCAAACTCATCTTGCGAAGGAAGACGAGACCTCTTGTCGCCCTTATCAAGGGAGCCGGATGGAAATAGAAAAACTCGCGACCGACACAAGTTTTGAGCATTCGGTATTGCTCAACCTGAATGAGTTGAGCCAACTCCGAAAACGGACCCTCGTGTTCGTAACTTGGGAACGATGCTTTCCATTGAGAGGCGAAAGCGTTTCTGAACGAGTCTTGTAAGATTGCGAACATGTTCAACGACACAGGCACAAAGACATTTGCTTCGGAAGGGTGAAAGCGAGTCCAGACATTTCTGTAACCGATGACTTGTATATCGGAGCGATTGCTTTCCTGCTCATACAACTTCAATGCCTCCGCTAAAATTTGCATAACTTTGTAGTGGGTGTCTGGACCAGCGCCTTCGGGGTCAAGGGCAACTGTTACGACATCGGGCTTAACCTCCCGGAGAAGTTCCAAGACAGGGATGACATCTCGTTCTACGACTGGTTCTTCGCTGAAGATGTCACCAGTGTAGAAACCAAGTCGTAGATGTCGGACAAAATTGCAATCAAAGCCGAAGTAACCCCACATGCATTCTGACTCCCACTCCCTGACCATGCCTTTGATTCGTTGGATATGGGGCAAGTCCTTGCGACCTGGATACTGGGTTCGGAAGTAGTGTATTAGTTCGTCAACCCTGTTGCGCAGGCTGTCTAAGTTCTCCTCTTCAAACACTTCTATCAAGATGCGCAGCATGCGTCTTGCCTCACCTTCGCTTTTCGTAAAGTCGTCGTTGGCTGCAACGCCGTCGAGGAATTGGAAAACATCTCTGTTGCGACCTTCAAGGTTGTCGGGTCGGAAGTAGCCTTTTAAGTGCATCTCAGTGAAGCGACCTCTGTCAAGAAAACGTTTTAAGTTCTCCATCAACCTGAGCATGTGGGAGTTAGTCACCGAAGTGAAGCCTGAGGTCATGTAAGCGAAGAAGTGTTTATTGGACGGCTCACGGACATGCCTAACGATGTAAGCGAGATAGCCAAGTTCAACATCGTCATGGTGGGGCGCTGTGTGCAGGAAAGTCTTGCTTCGCACTATCTTCATTCCCAACTCAATTTTGCGTTTCAAGTTGGCCTCCACTTGCTCCAGCAAATCAACCACTTCCCTCTCGTCCCGACCATTCAACAAGAGTGAAGCGAACCTGTCTCCTTTTATTTCCTCAACCGTCAACTTTGTGATGCGCTTGTTCAGTTTCATCGCTAAATCCATCAACAACTGCTCACAAACCTGTTCTGGTAACTTTTCCATTCTCCTGAGTTTGTTGAAGCGGCGTTCAGTAAGCAATTTGGCAGCACCTGCTGTCAAGTAAAAACGAGCGTTGGGTAATTTGTGAAGGGCGGTCGCAGGGACGTTGATTGTCGGCTCGCTCTCAATCGCTTCTTTTACGACCCTTGCTTTAGCATCACCTGCAGCGATGATGATAGCCACACATTTGGGGTTGTAAGTTATGGTAGCCAATCCTATCGTGATAACTGCACGCTTTTTAGCCACTTCAATGCCACCGAGGTCAACAGCCGCTGCTGCCTGAGTTTCGTAATTCGTCATAGTGAGCCTTGTAGTTGAAAAATGTGACGAACCTGCGATATTGAAGGCAATGTGACCATCAGGACCGATGCCACCAAGGAAGAAACCGATACCTCCGAGGCTTCTTATTCTCGCTTCATACTCCTCGCACCATTGGTCAACTTGTTCAATCATCTCCTTTTGCAACCGTTCAAGATTCGTTTTAGGGTGTCGGTGACGAAGTGAGAGGTCAACGCTGTGATCGGGGAAAATGTCTTCAAGTTTCATCCTTCGGGCAGGTCCGATGTTCGTGCAGTCAATTAGCATCGCTTTCTCTGGATCAAGTCCGAAACCTTCAATGTAAAAGCGCCTGACGTAGTAGTGAAAACTGTTGTGGTGTGTTGGGTCAATGGGGAAGAATTCGTCAATTTGAACAAAGTGCAAGCCTCTCATGTCTGGACTAATTGAAGGGTTTATGCCATGCGCTTCAAGTTCAGATGCGACCTCAGGTTTATCCCACTCTCGCAGGTAATGTTGCACCCACTTGATGAAATACTCGGGTGTTTTCCCTGTTGGCAAAGCGATGACGCCTTCAGGGTTTTGCTGCACCCACTCAATGAACCTAAGTGCCGTCAATTTGCCAAGCAATGGAAAATTGTCAACCACAACGAGGCCAACCTTTTCTGTCGGCGGATACATCAACTTTTCGCCGCTCCGTTCAAGGATCACCTGCTCAACTCCGGATGTCACTGCAACTTCTGTCAACTCTAATTCCCTCCTTCTTCAACAAACCGCAACAAAGTATGTCGCATTAAACCTCGTCGCATCAACGATCATCAAAAGCGTTTTCTCCCAAGACGCAATCGCGAAAACTTACGGTAGTGGTCAAGTGATAGGTGATAAATTTCTACGACGGATGACGAAGACACTTGTTAAAACCACCGCTGGCATAGACAAATAACGGCTTCCATTACCATGCTCATCGGAACTTGGGCTCAGGATGAGGGATGCGGGAGGTAGGCTCATCCGTCTTCAAACTGCAAAGTGGTCATTTACTTTGCAACTTCTTTCGGCGGCTCCTCAAAGGGCGCACTCCATGACGCACCGATTCTTTCTTCCCAGTGAGGATTAGACCTCCTTCAAGACCGAACACTTTACAGAAATACTGTAAGGCACAAACTTCTTGCCTCTAAACAGCACCAAGAACAAAAACCAAAAATGACGCCAAAATGGCAAAAAAAATTGATATCCTTCTAATCTTGACATCGCTGAAAAGTTGTGCTACCTTTG
>FMJZ01069556.1_pt1 | contig 10407 bp, 7 predicted proteins | sample 1987881 | NCBI WGS metagenome assembly FMJZ01 (sample SAMEA4378227, study PRJEB15110) | soil metagenome | biome: soil; feature: Field; material: Soil | place: India | collected 2015-03-11 | depth 0 m | reverse complement strand
GATCGCGGAGGGCAGCGCGGCGGCGGGCAGCCACATCGGCCAGTGTCGGCATGGTGCGCCGCTCAATGCGCGTGCGCGTCAACCGCTCGATGGTTTGCAGCATCCGGCGCTCACGCGGCGTAATAAAGGTGATCGCCACCCCATCGCGCCCAGCCCGGCCCGTGCGACCAATCCGGTGGACATAGCTTTCGGGATCGGTCGGCACGTCGTAATTGATAACGTGGCTTACTTCGGCGATATCAAGGCCGCGCGCAGCGACGTCGGTCGCGACCAGCACATCGAGCTGGCCCTCGCGAAACCGGCGCATCACCCGATCGCGCACCGCTTGGCTCAGATCGCCGTGGAGCGACTCGGCGGCATAGCCGCGCCCTTGCAGCCGTTCGCCAATATCGTCGGCCTCTTGGCGAGTGCGGCAGAAGACGATCGCCAACTGCGGCATCTCGGCGTCGAGCACCCGGCACAGCGCATCGAGCTTATCACGGGCCAGCACCTCGTAATAGAGCTGGCGAATGCGCGGCGCCGCCAACTGCTCAGCCGCAATGCTCACCCGCACCGGCTGGCGCGTGTAGCGCAAGGTCAGATTCTGCACGGCGGGGGGCAAGGTCGCCGAGAAGAGTGCCGTCTGCCGCTCGGCGGGAACCAGTTGCAGGATCGCCTCAAGCTCCTCGGCGAAACCCATATCGAGCATCTCGTCGGCCTCGTCGAGCACGACCATCCGCAGATGGGCAAAGCTGAGCGAGCCACGGCGAAGATGATCGAGCACTCTGCCCGGCGTACCGACCACAATTTGCACCCCTTGCGCCAGCCCGCGCAACTGCCGTTCGATCGGCTGGCCGCCGTAAATCGGCAATACCCGCAGCGCCCGATGGCGGCCATAGCGATGGATCGCCTCGGCCACCTGTACGGCCAGCTCGCGCGTCGGCGCTAATACCAGCGCCTGCACGGCGAGATCATCCGTCACCCGTTCAATCATAGGCAGCGCAAACGCTGCCGTCTTCCCAGTGCCGGTCTGGGCCTGCGCGATCACATCGCGACCGGCAAGTAACAGTGGAATGGTCTGTGCCTGAATCGGGGTCGGTTCGTCATAGCCCAACCCGCTCAAGGTAGCGATCAGCGCATCGCTCAGGCCCAACTCAGCAAACGTCGTCATGGTGTTCCGTTTCACAAATACAATCATTGTTGCGGCATAAAATACGCCACACAGGGCTAGTATTATAGCATATATTTCGTTCTTGAGAAGCCCCTTTCGGCGAAGGCGCACATCGCAAAAATAAGATCTTCACGCCGCTTGGCTGAGTATGGTATGCTATAAACGCTAGACAAGGAATTATTTTTTTCAAGCATCTGTCGGTAGATGCTTTTGCGGGCAATGCAGTGGGGACGTGACATGACAGCACCGGCCCGAATCCTCGTTGCCGAAGACGAACCAGATGTAGGCATGCTCCTGCAGGAGATACTGGTCAGTGAGGGCTATGATGTGGAGCTTGTCACGAACGGCGACCAATTGGTACGGCGCGCGCAGGAGCAACCGCCGGATCTGATTATCGCTGACTTGCTCATGCCCCTGATGGATGGGCTGGAAGCGATACGCCAGTTGCGCAATGATACCCGCACTGCCAATTTGCCGATGCTGATCTTGACTGCCGTTGGCGAATCGGCGCGTGTTGTAGAGGGGTTGGAAACCGGCGCTGACGATTACATTGTCAAGCCGTATGACCGCGAAGTGTTACTGGCGCGGGTGCGTTCGCACCTGCGCCGGGCGGCGCAATTGCCGACCCGTAACCCGCTGACCGGTCTGCCCGGCAACGTCGCGATTCAGGCTGAGATCAGCCGCCAACTCGAACAGCAGGGCGTATTTGCCTTGATGTATATTGATCTCGACAATTTTAAAGCGTTCAACGATGTCTATGGGTTTGCCCGCGGTGATCGGGCGATCCATCTGTTAGCCAGCGTCTTGCAAGAGCAGATTGATCCCGGTGACTTCCTTGGTCACATTGGCGGCGATGATTTTGTCATTCTCCACTTCGGCACAGACCCCGAAGCGTTGTGCCAGACCATCATCCGGGTCTTTGATGAGCGAATCCGTTCCCTCTACGATGAAGGCGACTTGCAGCGCGGGTATTTGATCGCGACCGATCGCTACGGCGTGCCGCGCCAGTTTGGTATTACCAGCCTGTCAATCGCTGTCGTGACGACGTATCTGCGTTCGTTTGCCACTGTTGATGAGATGAGCCGGGTTGCGGCTGAACTCAAGCAGGCGGCCAAGCAGGTTTCTGGCAGCAGTTACAAGATCGACCGGCGGAGTGATAGCGCCCCGGCCAGCCCGCTTACCGATCGGCGCAGCAGTAATCCGCCCGATGCCCTGATCGTATGCCGGAATGAAGTTGCGCGGGCCGCGATTGTCGCCACGCTGAATGTGCGCGGCTACCGGTTGCTGATCGCCGACACTGAGGTTGCGGCCCAAGGCTTGCTGGCCCACCGTCCGCATCCTTGTCTGGTGGTGGCCGAAGTGATTGATGCGGCCTCCCTCGCCCTTTGGCAACAACTCACCCATAACGCCCCGCTGATCGCACTCATTCACGATCAGGCCGCCGCTACCGCTGCCCGTGCCGCCGGCGCCGTGGCCGCCGTATGGTTGGGCAATAATCCGCTTGACCTCTCCGATCAGTTGCAAACTGCATTGGCAGCATTAGCCAGCGATCCGGAATGACGCGCTTGACACTAGTCCGCTCGCCTGTTAGCATGCACGGCGTTTGAAGCGACTGGAAGCGCGTATCGTTGTATCCTCGCAGCGACGTTGCCGGGCAATGTCGCTGCCATTGGGAGCGTTGAGCATGGATGTGTCCGAACTGCTGAGTCGCGGCGTTGCCGAAGTCATTGTCGAAAGCGAATTACGCGCTCGCCTGCAAAGCGGGACGCCGCTGCGCCTGAAACAAGGGTTCGATCCGACCAAGCCCGATATGCACATCGGGCACGCGGTGGGTCTGCGTAAATTGCGCGCCTTTCAAGAGTTGGGCCATCAGGTTGTGCTGATCGTCGGCGATTGGACGGCGCAGATTGGCGATCCGAGCGGGCGTGATGAAACGCGCACGCGCTTGTCGGCAGCTGAGGTGCGCGCTAACGCCGAGACCTATATGGAGCAGTTTTTCCGGGTGGTTGACCGCCAACGCACCGAGGTGCGCTGGCAGAGCGAGTGGTTTGGCCAGTTTACGCTGGAAAACGCGCTTGATTTGGCCGGACGCTTCACGCTGGCCCAGATGCTGTCTCACGAGACCTTCCGCAAACGCTACGAGACTGGCGCGCCGCTGACGATTCTCGAACTGATGTACCCGATGCTGCAAGCCTACGACTCGGTCGCGATTAAGGCCGATGTCGAGTTTGGCGGCACTGACCAGAAGTTTAACATTCTGGCCGGGCGCGAACTGATGGCGCAGTTGGGTATGACGCCGCAGCAGGTCTTCCTTGTGCCGCTCATTCCCGGCACCGACGGGCGCAAGATGTCGAAGACGTTTAACAATACGGTCGATATTCGCATGCCGCCTGCCGAGATGTACGGTCGGATTATGTCAATGAGTGACGAGGTTTTGCCACTCTATTTTGAAGTGCTGACCGACGTGCCGATGGCCGAGGTTCACGAGATGAAGACGGCAATGGCCGCCGGGCAGGTCAATCCCCGCGATCTCAAGATGCGGCTGGCGCGCGAGATTGTGGCCCAGTTCCACGACCCGGCGGCGGCGGCGGCAGCCGAAGCGGCCTTCATCCGCCAGTTTGTCGAGCGTGAGTTGCCGGAAGATATTCCGAACTTTGCCATTGAAGCGCCTACCGGCATTGTTGAGGTGCTAGTCGCCACTGGCCTTGCGCCGAGCAAGAGCGAAGCGCGCCGTTTGATCGACGGCGGTGGTGTGCGCGTCGATGGCGAGCGGGTGGATGAGTATACACTGACCCTCAACCCCGGCGCGAACGTGGTGGTGCAAGTGGGCCGGCGCAAGTTTGTGCGCGTGGTGTAGGGACGCCCGGCGACGCGGCTTCAAAGCGCGCCCGCCGTCCACACAATCAGCAGTGCCCCATCCCGCACCTGCACCCGCGCCGGCGTTGCCGTGATGACATTGCTCACGCCGCGCGCCCGGTCGTGCAGCAACGAGCCGTTGCGCAAAGGGTACGCTAAGCCTTCGGTGGTGATGCCATGCGCATCACCGCCGAACGGCAGCAGCGAGACGGTATCGCCAATCGCGCCGGGGATCACACTCTCGTCACGCACGAGCCAAATCTGTTGCGGGAATTCGATCAGCCGCACCTGCCGCTCACGCAGCTCAGCCATCCCTAACAACGACACATTGGCCAACGACTGATCCCACCTCCCGCCGAGCGCGCCGATTATGTCGATCCGGCTCGCACCAAGGTTCACCGCTGCGAGTAACGCCAACTCTAAATCGGTCTCATCTTTATCGGGACGGTGGCGCTCAATCGTGACCCCCTGCGTTTGATACGCAGCCAAGGCCTCGGCTGCGATCGAATCGAGATCGCCGATCAGCAGATGCGGCGTATAGCCGTGGGCAAAGAGCGCCGTACCGCCGCCATCAGCGGCAATCACCCGATCGGCAGCCGCCAGCAGATGCCGGTACGGCGCGAAATCAAGTCCCGGCGCATTCGCCACAATCACAACATACATCGCTCTCAACCTTGCATCCCGTACGGGCACAGCGCCGCTGTGCCCCCGTTATCCAACCACCAACGCCGCTACCCCAAACCCGCCAATAATGATTCCCGACACCACATTGATCACCCGCAACATCGGCGGCGTGACACGCCCACGCACAAACCCCACCCCGCCGCTCAGAATCGTTCACCACAATGCCGAGCCAAGCGCAACCCCGGCCACCAAAGCCAAGCCGGCCCAGCCGCCGGCGCTCAGCCCAAGACCGGCGAAAATCACGGTAAAGATCAGGATCGTCGCCGGGTTGGTGAGGGTCAAGAAGAGGGTAGAGACATACGCGCCGAGCAGTCCCCGTTTGGTCGGTTCGGGTTGGGCGACAATCGGCTGCGGTTGCGCCCGCATCGTGGTCAGACCGATCCAGAGCAACGCCACGCCACCCACGATACGCAAGATCGGGCTGATGCCAAGCAGCCACAGACTGAGCGCCTGCAAGCCCAACGCCGCGATCGAACCATAGAGCGCATCAGCCGTTGCCGCACCCAACCCGCTGATAAAGCCGGCGATCCGGCCATCGGTTATCGTCTGTCTAATACACAGCAGACCGATGGGGCCGACCGGCGCCGCGATCGCCAACCCAAACAGCACCCCGCGAATGAACAGTTCGATCATCATCTTCCCTTCTTTTCGGCGCATTATACGCGATCTCGCCTGATTCGCTCTCGGCAAAAGGATGTATACTGAAGGCATTGGTTCACCTTTGCACTAGTTCAAGAGGCTCGCTATGCCTGAACTGCGCCGCGTGGCGATCTTTACCAACGAATACCCGCCGTACATCTACGGCGGGGCCGGAGTTCATGTCGAATATCTGAGCCAAGCCCTTGCGCGGATTGTGCCGGTTGAGGTGCGCTGTTTCGGCGATCAGCGGGTTGATGATCCGAATCTGACCGTGCGTGGCTATCCGCGCTGGGAAGAGTCGCGCCAGAACACCGACCCGCGTTTCACCAGCGCGGTTGATGCGGTGGCCCGCTCGCTGGCGATGGCGAAAGACAATCTCGATGCCAGCGTGGTGCATTGCCACACGTGGTATACCGATCTGGCCGGTCTTTTCGCCAGTAAGCTATGGGGCATTCCGTATGTGTTGACGATTCACTCGCTCGAACCGCTGCGCCCGTGGAAGGTTGAGCAATTGGGCAACGCCTACCACCTCAGTTCGTGGATCGAGCGCACCGCAATCGAGCAGGCTAACGCGGTGGTGGCGGTCTCGCAAGAGACGCGGAATGATATTCTGCGGCTGTTTAATGTCGATCCGGCCCGCGTGCATGTCATCTACAACGGGATCGATCTGTATGAGTACCGCAAAACGAGCGCGACCGCTGCGCTCGAACGGTACGGGGTTGATCCAAGTCGCCCGTTCGTGCTGTTTGTGGGGCGGATTACGCGCCAAAAGGGGATCATCCATCTGGTCAACGCCATCCCGCAGATCGATCCGGCGGCGCAGGTGGTGCTCTGCGCCGGCGCACCCGACACCGAAGAGATTGGAATTGAGATGGAAGAGCGGGTGGCGGCGGTGAGCGCACAGCGGCCCGGCGTGATCTGGATCCGCGAGATGTTGCCGCGCCAAGACGTGATCCAGTTCTATTCGCACGCCGCGGTCTTCTGCTGCCCCAGCGTGTATGAGCCGTTTGGGATTATCAATCTGGAAGCGATGGCCTGCGAGACGGCAGTGGTCGCCTCAGCGGTCGGCGGGATCAAAGAGGTGGTAGTACCGGAAGAGACTGGCTTGCTGGTTGACCCCAACCTCAAACCGGGCAGCTTCGATCCAGTCGATCCGGCGGCGTTTTCGGCTGAGCTGGCGGCGGCAATCAACCGGTTGCTGGCCGATCCGGCGTTGCGCGAACGATTCGGCCAAGCCGGCCGGCGGCGGGTCGAGCAGGTCTTTAGTTGGGATGCCATCGCCCAGCAGACGGTGGCGCTGTACCGGTCGTTGTTATCGTAGTGCCGCACGGCTGTGCGGCTGTACCAATATGGCGGATAAATAAATATGATGTAGCGCCGCACGGCCGTGCAGCTCCCATTATGGCCGTTCAAATCGTTATTATCGTAGCACCGCACGGCCGTGCGGCTCCATCATGGCCGTTCAAACGGTTGGCCGAGGGCGGCGGGGGCAGTGGCGCGCAGCCGGTTGATCGCGCTGAGCAAGGGCCGTTGCCATAGCTGCGGCAAGGTCGCTACCCGGCGCATTGCTGCCGGTGACGAGGCCAGATTGACCAAAGCTAGCACGAAGATCATCAACACAAACGGAGCCACCTGCACGATTTGGGTAGGGATGTTCGGCAATGCGCTCTGCGAGCGGGTGGCGACAATCTCGAGCGCCGCGAAGAGGTAGCATCCCAACGCCACCCGCCACGGTCGCCAGCCGCCAAAGATCACGATCGCCAGCACAATCCAGCCGGCACCAAAGGTATGGCGGTAGCTCCATCCTTGCTTGAGATCGAGCGAAAAGGCCGCGCCGGCAATGCCCACTAAGGCGCCGCCAGCGATCAATAGCGCATAACGCCAGCGGGTAACATCCACGCCACGAGCATACACCGCCGCTGGCCGCTCGCCGAGTGCGCGCACGATCAAGCCAAGCCGGGTGCCGTAGAGCAGATACGCTGTGGCCGGAATGATCAGAAAACTGGCGTAGATCACCGGGTCGTGACGAAAAAAGAGTGTGCCCAACACTGGCATATCGGCCAGCGCGGGAATTGGTGTAAAGGGCACCGCCGGGCCAGGCACCCGCACAAACGGCATACCGAGAAACGACGAGAGATCGGTGCAGAGCAGCGCCAACACAAAGCCGACCGCCGTCTGTGACTGGCCGAGGGTCAGACTGAAGAGGCCGAGCACCGCGGCAACCGCAGCGCCGACCAGCGCCGCCGCCGCAAAACCCAACAGCAGATTGCCGGTGGTCAACGCCACCGCAAAGCCGGTCATCGCCGCTAACAGCATCGTTCCATCGAGCGAGAGGTTAATCACACCGGCCCGCTCGCTGAGCGTCTCGCCCATCGCGGCGATAACCAGTGGCGAGGCAGCGGCTAGCACAGCGGCGAGATCGATCCAAAGTTGATCCATAGCGAACCCACTCTGATGTGACGGTTAACGCACCCGCGCGCGGGCAACCAACGCAAACAGCACCAGCGCACCCTGTAAGACTCCGGCAATTGCGCTATCAATCCCTAACGTCAACGGCAATTGAATGCTGCCGACGGTAAAGGAAGCGAAGGCGACTGCAATCGGCAACAGCCAGCGCGGATCAGCCCGTGCCAACAGCGCCACCAACAACCCCAGCAACCCAATCCCGCTCGAAATATTGGGGATCAGCGCGTGATGCACGGCCACGACCTGCAACATCCCAGCGATGCCGGCCAACGCGCCGCAAGCGGCCAACGTCTCGGCCATGCGGCGGAAAGCAGCCACCCCCAACCTCCCGGCAGCCGCCGGATTGAGGCCCACCGCGCGCACCTCTAACCCCCAGCGCGTTTTAGTCAATGCCCACCAAACGACCGCTAATGCAAGCAGTGCAAGCACTGGCGCAGCAGGCGCCAAGCGCAGCCGGTCGATCGTCGGCAGCCAGAGATCGCGCGGCAACAGATCGGTGCCCGATAGCGAGGCCGAGGTTTGCCGTCGCCATGGCCCCAGCACCAAATAGAGCACCAGCCCGCTGGCGAGAAAATTCATACCCAAGCCGGCGAAGATCTCGCTGACGTTGGCATACCGGCGCAAGGCGGCGATCAGCAAGGCCCACAACGCGCCACCGGCGGCGCCGCTCAGGCCAGCCAGCAGCCAGAGCAGGAGCGGCGGCCAATCAGGCCAGAGGCGCAACGGCGCCATCGCTGCAATCGCGCCGGCGATCATCTGCCCCTCGACGCCGAGATTGTACAGGCCGCCGGCAAAGGTGATGCTCAGCCCTACCGCGCACAACAACAGCGGCGCAGCCAGCATGATCATATCGCTCAGCCGCACTGGCGTGCTGAATGCGCCAAACAACACGAGGCGATACGCCTCTAACGGCGAGACGCCGGTGCTGAGCAAGGCCAGCGTGGTGAGGGCAAAGGCAGCAACCAAGGCTAGCAAGGGCCGGGTGAAGTTGGCCGCCAATTTCAACCGATCTGTCCGCATTTCGTCACGTCCATAGCAATGTATGACTGTTTACCGCACAGCTATCGCGCCACATCAGCCAGCGTATCAAAGCCAACCCCGCCGATCAACTCGGCCAAGCGACTCGCCGAGAGCAGCGCGCGCGGTATCGGCGGCCCGATCCGGCCGGCAAAACAGACGATCACCTCGTCGCTGTATTCCATAATCTCATCGAGATCGGGCGAGGAGAAGATGATACAACACCCATCATCACGGCGCGCTTGCAACCGGCTCCAAATCGCACGGGCCGAGGCGACATCAAGACCGCGGGTTGGTTGCTCGGCCAGAATGCCGCGCGCAGTGGACGGAATGAGGGCAAGCATCGCCCGCTGCTGATTACCGCCAGAGAGGGAGGCAATCGGTGTCACCGGTGTTGCCTTGATCTGATACTCGGCAATCGCCTGCCGGGCCAGCTCTTCGGCGCGGCGGCGATCAACCAACAACCCATCGTGTTGGAGTAACGCAAAGTGATCGGCCAACGACAACGCGCCGATCATACCATCGTGCAACCGGTCAGCCGGCAGATATTCCACCCCGGCTTGGCGAAACGCAATCGCTCCGGCGCCGGTCAAATCACGTCCATTCACCAACACCTGCCCGCGATCAGGCGTTTGCTGGCCGGCCAGCAGGCGCAACAAGACCTGCTGGCCGCTGCCATCGAGACCGGCTAAACCGATAATGCGCCCAGCGGCAAAGCAGTGGTTCAGATCGACCAAGTGCAAGGCGCCGCTGCGGGCCGTGACGTGGCGCAATTCCCAGACTGGCGGCGCATCAATGGCCGGCAAGGGGCGATAGATCGGCGGTGCAGCGCCAGACTCACCAAACATCAACGACAGCAGATACTCTTGGGGTTGCGGCATCGGCAACTGGCCGGGAGGCACGACGTGACCGTTACGCAAAACGGTCACGGTATGGCAGAGGTCGGCCACCTCTTCCAGCTTATGCGACACAAACAGCATGGTGCGGCCTTCAGCGGCGATCTGGCGTAATGCCGCAAACAAGGCCCGCGCCTGCGCTGCTGTAATGCCGGTGGTTGGCTCATCAAGAATCAACACCTGCGCACCGCACAACAGCAAGCGCATAATCTCAACTTGTTGGCGCTGGCCAATCGTCAACTGGTCGAGCCGCGCCGCTGGATCAACCGGAAACCCCAACCGTCCGGCTAGCTCAAGCAGCGCCGTCTGCGCAGCGCGGCGCGAACGAAACACCCCCGGCGGCGCCGCGCAGAGCAGATTTTCCAGCACGGTGAATGCCGGAATATCGAGCGGCTCTTGCTGCACCATACCCACACCGGCTGCCAGCGCATCACCCGGCCCGCGCAGACGGCGGGGAGTATCGTTAAACACGATCCGCCCTTCGTCAGGCTGAATGTAGCCGGACAACAGCTTCATCAGCGTGCTCTTGCCAGCGCCATTTTCGCCCAGCACGCCGTGGATCTGGCCGGCGGCGAAAGAAACCGTCAACCGGTCATTTGCGCAAACCGGGCCAAACCGTTTGGTCAGGTTTTCAACCGCGATATGCATGATTTCGGCAAAATAATTGGTAGAGACGGCCGGCCGGCCGTCTCTACCAAT
>FMJZ01031009.1_pt1 | contig 10407 bp, 12 predicted proteins | sample 1987881 | NCBI WGS metagenome assembly FMJZ01 (sample SAMEA4378227, study PRJEB15110) | soil metagenome | biome: soil; feature: Field; material: Soil | place: India | collected 2015-03-11 | depth 0 m | reverse complement strand
CAAGAAAAGAGTGTTTTAATTTAATTTATGCACATCCACGCTAGCCCTAATACAGTTCCCTGAACGATTACTTTTTAATAAATTTAATGATTTCATATAGTTAGAAGAATCCATGCTGATAATACTATTACGACTTTTTAGTATTTTTCGATAATTCAGTTTTGATGGAGGTAAAAAGTAAATTAGGCGGCTTGAACTTGATGGCCTAAGGCGCCAGCCATAGTTATGGCTTTGACTGGACAGACTTTAAAACATTCACCGCAACCAATACATTTAGCAGTGAGTATTCTATGTCGTTCACCTGATTTACCTTCTATGGCTTTGAATTGACACACTTTAACACATTCACCGCAACCATTACAAATAGAGGAGATGATGGCATAAGGTCTTGCTTTGGCTCGGTCAATATAAGATTTAGTGGGACAGCGGTGAACGCAAATACCGCAATCAGTGCATTGGGAAAAGTCCATTACTGGTAAGTTCTTCTCCATTTTTAATGCTCCGTAAGGACATGCTCTAATACAGATATTGCAAGCAAAACAACCGACAGTGCAAACATCTTTTACTGCTTTTCCTCTGTCTTGGGATACACACGCGAGATAGACGAGTTTAGTTCGGGGAATTAGTCGTAAGGTATGTTTGGGACATTCTTTGACACAAATTCCGCAACCCGTGCATTTCTTTTCATTGATTAGGGGCAGACGATTTTTGCTCATTTTAATTGCGCCAAATGGACAGACTAAAGCACAATGTCCTAAACCGACACAGCCAAAGACACAGCTCTTATTACCGCCATGTAGAATATATGCCTGGCGACAGTCAGTGCCACCGTCATAAATAAATCGTTCACGACATTCTGTTTTGCCACCCCGACAAATTAAGGCTGCAATTTTGGGTTCTTCATATTGAACTTCTTTACCCATTATTTTAGCCAGTTTCTCCGCAACTTCTTTACCGCCAGGAAGACAACGATTTAGCGGTGCATTTTCTTTGATAATTTTATCAGCATAGACTGCACAACCAGGATAACCACAAGCACCACAATTAGAACCAGGTAAGGCGGATATTACTTTGTTTTCCAAATCGGAAGACTCGATAGCAAGTTTTTTGAAGATTATGGCTAAGCCCACACCTAAAACCAAACCTAATCCACCTAAGACAAATATTGATTTAATTAGAACCGGCATATGCTTATATTTTTATCAAATCGTATACCTTGTAATCGACAAAAGGACGAATGATTAGAGTTAAGAGACCGGGTATACAAACGGAAAGATAAAAGACACATATTCCAATTCCTGTTCATAAGGACAAGTGCCAAATAATGAAAAGATAATATTGATAATAGTTGAAGCAATAACTTTGAGTGATGAAAAATTGGTGCCAAATTATATAGAGATATAATCAAATGTTTGAGAAAATTGAAAACATGCCCTTTTATGGGTAAAATAAATACGCCGACACGAGAAATTGTCAATGCTTGTGGAAATTTATTAAAGTTAAGCATATCTTTTTTCTTTCTGTAAGGTTCCATCAAACTGTTTTTGTCCCAGACACTCATAATGATAATCCAAATAATCCAATAAATCCTAAAAAAGCTAAGGCAACTAATGACGCAGCGATAAATGCGACCGGATATCCTTTTAATGAGCGAGAAATGGGTGCATATTCTAATCGTTCACGGATGGCGGAGAATAGGATAATGACTAATGCAAATCCTAAAGCACTACCGATAGCAAAAATTGTAGACAGGAACAATGAATATTCATAATCAATAACTAAAAAAGTTACTGCCAGAATTGCACAATTCGTTGTAATCAAAGGTAAATAAATGCCCATACCAACATATAATGCTTTGAAGTTCTTTTTTAAGAACATTTCCACAAATTGAACCAATGTGGCAATAACTAAAATAAAAGTTGCGGTGCGCAAGAAGATTAAATCCAGTGGCAGTAATAAAAAATGGTAGATTATCCATGTAGCCCAGGTGGCGATAAGCATTACAAAGAGAACTGCAAAACTCATTCCGAAAGCCGTGGTTAAGGAGGTTGAAACACCGAAAAAAGGACAAAGTCCGATATAGCGCATTAATAAGATATTATTAACGATAAATGCTGCAATAAAGATTAGTAGAGGATTAGTAATCATTGTTAATTAACAGATTTTTGTTTTAACCATATATTTATATATTTTTTACTAATCAATTGTCTTTTAAGTAATAGTAATCATTGAAAAAAGTAAATCAATTCCGGGTCGCATCGAGTAAGTCATATTGATTGAATTTACAGCCAGGTAAAGAAAAAAACAGAGCAAATATTCGGTAAATTCAATTCATTTAATTGTAAATATAATTTTCGCCGAGTTCTCAATAAGCCATTATTAACCACGAAGATAGCGAAGAAAATCAGTAAAGTGTTAGGACTCATTTTTAATCGACCGCTTCCGGTTTAATTATATACTTATTAATTAATGCTTTTAAGATACCGATTAAAAGAAATCCGCCAGGTGGAAAAATCATAAAGAGCATTGGTTGAGAGATGAGAAATTTAGGACCAATTAAAAGACCAAAGATTGAACCTTTACTAAAATATTCACGAATTATGCCCATAATCACAATCACTAAGGTGAAACCAATTGATTTGCCTAATCCATCAAGAAAGGAATCAAAAACTGAGTGACGATAAGCAAATGCTTCAGCCCGTCCTAAAATGATGCAATTGACAACGATTAAAGGAACAAATACTCCAAGTACGCGATAAAGCCCTCCAGCATACGCTTGCATCACATAGTCAACGATAGTAACAAAGGTCGAGATGATAATAATGAAAATGGGAATGCGAATCGAATCCGGAACAAACTTCCGAATTGCGGAGATGACAATATTGGAACACAGTAAGACAAATGATGCGGCTATGCCCATACCCAAAGCGTCATTTGCAGTAATCGATGTGGCTAAGGTTGGGCACAACCCAATCATAATCACTAAAATTGGATTCTCAATGACTATACCATCAGTTAAGTATTTTAGGCGATTAACTTTTTGCTTCATCATATAATTTTAACTAATTTCCGAAAAACAGTTTGGTGATTAATACTGAAATAAAGAGAACAAGCGATGGATTCTAAATTCAGCATTTTTTATTTTCTTTAGTCAATTTTAATGAACTTTTGTAAAAGAACATTGTTCTCACGGAATAATCCCACAAAATATATTCCCGGACTTAAGGTTTTAAGGTCAATGGTAAATCGTGAATTTGTTGGGATCGGTATTCGGGGTAATACTAATTTTCCCAAAGTATTGTAAATCTCAATGTATCCTTTGAATTGTTTATCGTTGGTCTCTAATGACAGATTAGTTTTAACAATCGTCGGAATTAAAATCTTTAGTTTTGATTGGTTGATAACTTCATTCTCAATGATGCCGACCGGAATAACCTGGATATCAATTGGTGTTGCTTCTTTACTTTTTGCACCGTTATCTCCATAATATAATTTAGCCCGAAATCTGCGAGTACCTGCAGTGCTGGGTGCACGAAGTATCCATAAAAATTCTACGCTATCTGGTAAGTTTGATTTTTCGTTATAATTATAGGGCGTAGTATTTCCATTCGGGTCTTGACGGATTATCCAACCATCAGCTGAAGGATAGCTACCGATGCCGTTAACTAACATAATTCCGGCTAAACGATTTGTCGTTGGTCCTAATTTTAAGATCACACTGATGTGTATCTCCTGATTGACATTTGCGGTTAAAGGAATGTTGGGATTAAAACAAATTGTCGCCCGACCGCCGGTTGGATGATTACTGCATGAACCAATAGTTAAGTTTCCATCACCAACAGCGTATGCGAATACATCGGCAGTGATTAACAATAGACTAAAGATTAGAAATGTTTTCATAATTTTGATACTATAATGATTTCAATAATAATGAACATTGAATGACAAATTCTTGGGAGTATCTTATAACACTGTCGAGTTGAATAATAATATCAGAGATTTTTTTCTTATGCACAGGATCTTTTTCAGACTGACGTATGGTTTTAAGATTAGAGCGTAATGAATATAATTTACCTAATTCGTCAAGCAGTTTGGTGGTAGTTTCTTTTAGATTAAGATTTATTGTCTTAAAATCGCTCGGCGTACTATTTTTTACTTCAATCTGGGCTATAGTTTGTGAGGTTTTGATGTCGCAAACCCGTTTGACATTTATTGAGGTTTTAGGCATAGCAGTTAATTTTACGGTTAAAGACTTTTCGTAGTCCGTGGCACTTTTCTTTTGCCAATCAGTTTGGCTTACAATTATGCCATTGTCAACCGATATTTCCGAAGCGGTAATCGCTAAAGGACAAGGGATGTGTTGGTTACGAACCGAGATCGTCACTTTAACTTCTTCGCCAACCAAACCAGAACTTTTCTCGGGAGTTATTTTAATTGTGCAGGCTTCAGTAATAACAATTAAACTAATTAATAACCCGCACGCCAGGCAAATTGAAAATCCTAAATTTTTAAATGGTTTCATTTTTATTCCTCCGGTTCATTTTCCTTGGTTATCTTAAATTTTGAAAGAGGATTTTGAAAATTGTTTGGACAAGATAACAAAATTGTCGCTACTTTCATCTTTTTCTTTACAGTTCTTTTTATCAGATACTGTTGGAAATACATAATATGTTTATATCAAAATTGATAGAGAAGTCAGCGAACTATTCGCATAAGATAGCAGTATTGTTGATAGTTCGGAGATTTTTTTTCTCCATCTTTAAGTTTCTTTTTAGCAGATATTATTTAATAATACATAAATTGGTAAGAAAGAATTACTATACCAACCGACAAAGTAATTAGCAATAACGAAATCGGCTGAATTTATGATTGCGACATTCTTTTGCCAATACTGAGCATAATTTAGTTTTACGGGTTTTTTACTCGGATATTGACTATATAACATAGCGCACATCTAAATAGGTTTGAAAGATTGGCTTTGTATATAACAAATCAACAACCGTGCCAAAGAGAAAAATTTGGGTCCGGGGAAATTGTCTAATTATTACTCCGAGGTCCAATTCATTATTTTGGTTTAGATATTCGCTATCAAATCGTTGGTAATAACTGATTTGGAAATTTATTGGTTGCGCAGGAAATATTGTGGTTTGAATAAAGCCAACTTTACGGTCAAGTGGTCCATAACGCATTCGTTCACCAAGACCGGCCATGCCTAAAAGCACTCCTTTATTACTTAATAAACTACCCAGTTTTGTTCTTAATAGATTATGCCGATAATCTAAATAACTAATTGTCGTATAATAAATCCGGGAATTTTCCAGTTCATAGCGAGGCGTTAGTTCACTAATTAATGATAAGTTTTTTAGAATCCGTAGATTTATTAATCCCGTAATTATGTATTCGTTGAATGTTTTAAGTCGGGCGAATTGCCGGGCAAATGTGATCTGAAACCGACGAGCATCAAAACTAATTGTAAATAAACTGTTTTCTCCATAATTTGCTTTACAAAGTTGTCGGAAACATAGTCTATCTTCGAGCAACACTTCTTTTTGACAGAAAAAACCATTCTGGCCAATATCGGTTGCCACCGTGCCGAAAAATATTTTGCCGGTGTATTTGTCCCAGATTCGATTTATCATAATTCCATCCATTCGAATGTCGAAAATATAACCCAATCCGTTTTTATATTGTAGACGACCTAATTTGACCTGCCATTTCTCGGTTAAAAAATCAGCAAAACCTTGCCAAATCCCCCAAACAATTTTGGACCTGGCAACTTGAAGGGGGCAATTGATGGAGTTTAGCGGACGGTATTTAACAATTAAATTTAATAAAAATGACGCATTAAACGGAGTATTATATGTTATTGCCGAGTTTATTTTAGGGAAATAATAATGTTTTGCCGCATCGGATGTTACGAAATAGTATGAATTGGCAAGCTCAACTCCCCAAGCAAAATTATTTTTGATGGGCCTTAAATTTCCTAAGAGTTCTGAAAAGCATTGGCAGGTAGCAAAAACTGAAGTACAAATTATTAGAAGAATAAAAAATAACCGAACTAATTTTTGCCGCAGACAAGATAATAAAATTATATTTATCATTAAACTAAATTTTGAATTTCGATCTTGTTTACGCACTAACTTCTAATAAGTTGTATCTTTGATTGCTTGATACCGACAAACTCGTTTACACACACCACATGATGTGCAAATACTGGTATCAATCTTTGCTTTCCAAGTTACAGTATCTAATTTAATCGCATTAAATCGACACGAATCTACACAGGCAGCACAACCAATGCATTTCAAGGTGTCAACAAAATAGTAGGTTTTCGGCTGAGGCTTTTCGTTTTTCTTAGTACATAATAAGACCGAGCATAATGCTAATAATAGCAGCAAAAACAGAAAGAATTTTCGCATTTTATATTTTTCCTTACGTTACATTTTATGAAAAAGAATTATAAAAGAAATATCCTTTAAAGTCAAGAATAGATCCTTTACTTTCCCATTTGTAGTATAAAAAACTATCAATGATTGATAACTTCATAAAAAAAACAACTAACGGCCATAATTTTTTACTCCTCACTTTACCCAACAAGGTAGACAAACTGATTTAAAATCAGCCGTGTATTTGTCATTTCAATGATTATGGTGAAATTCATTCAAAGTGGGATAATTTGAGGTAAAGCAACAAGTCAAAGATATTTGTCGTCCTAAGGTGAAGAAGTCCCATTTAACTTGTTCTGGATAGTGTCATTCTGGGACTCACTCGGTGAGAATGGAGTGCTATCAGTTGGAAGAAGATGTTTATACTGTTCAATACCTTGGCGAATACCGTCGACCACGGCTCGAGATGAGATCGTGGCACCGGTTATTGCTTGAATCTTTCCACCATCTCGGATTAGTTTTAATTCCTGAGATATTTTATGCGTGAACTGGTCGATAAAATGGGAAGTTTGAATTTGTGCGCCTAAGCCAGCAGTTTCTTTAAGTCCTTCAGATGCTGAACCGATATAGATTCTTTTGATAGTTTGGTCAACACCGAGACCGACTAAGATTGGAATCGGACCGCCATAACCCCGTGGTCCAATTCTAAAGACGATACCAACCTGCTTGTTATTTTTATCCCAACCAATCCAAACGGTATCTTTAATTACCTCTTGAAAATTTACTGCATCGGGTAAGACTTGAGACAAACGCATAAGAATATTTTTGCGAGTCTGATTTTCAATTTGACTTTTTGTTAAGGTGTACACTCGGGATAAAAGTCCAGCCGCGATTAAACAGACCAAAAATAAAGATAACGCCATCCAAACCAATGATTTCATTTTAATTAACTATCAATATTTACAATACTTGCTAATGTATTTAATTTGAGCCATAAAAACATTGTGTTAGTCGTGTTTATTATGAAACGCTTACTTGGAAGAGAAAAACACAGCTTAATTTCTTGATTTATTTTTGTGAACTTAGGGATTCTTGGGTATTTTTTAGAGTTTACTAATCTCATTTGGCACCAAATACTTTTGGTTTTGAATAACGGTCAATTAATGGTGTAGCAACATTCATTAAAAGGATGGAATAAGATACACCTTCAGGATAACCACCCCAGATTCTAATTAGCATCGTGATAATGCCACAGCCAATACCAAAGATCCATTGTCCTTTTGGTGTGATGGGAGATGTTACATAATCTGTCGCCATATAGAAGGCACCTAAAATTAAGCCACCGGAAAAGACATGGAAAAGTGGTGATAAGGGTGTTGGAAGGATTAAAGATAGGAATAGAACAGTAGCAATATACGCAACCGGTATTCGATAACTGATTATTCCTCTTATCAAGAGATAAGTTGCACCAAGAAGTAATAAAATTGCTGATGTTTCACCAATACAGCCACCGCAATTACCAATGATAAGATTTTTTATTACTGGCCAGGAATTTAATTGTTGTATTATTTCTGGTGTTTTATGTAATTTCGCTAAAGATAGAGGAGTTGCTTGGGTGACGGCATCGTAACCGGCAAGAAAACCGGATTTTGGGGCTAACCAACTTGTTGTCATGAGTTGGGGCCAAGATATGGTTAAAAATGCTCGGCCGGCTAATGCTGGATTAACAAAATTATAACCTAAACCACCAAAAACTTGTTTGGCGACGATAATGGCAAAAGCTGAACCAATGAACGGTAGCCATAAAGGTATTCCGGGTGGTAAATTGAGTGCTAAAAGTAATCCAGTAATTACCGCACTGCCATCAATAATCGTAATTTTTCTGCCCCAAATCTTCTGAGCTAACAATTCAAATAAAACTGCGGAAATTATGCTTATAGCAATAATAGTCAAAACCCGAAATCCGAAGAAATAGACTGCTCCAAGCAAAGCCGGAATTAAAGCAATAACAACTGACCACATTAAAAATGGCACGTAGACTTTTGAACGGATATGTGGTGAGGCTGATACATATAACTCTTTAATAGTAATAGATTGGGTCTTATTTGTCTCTGATAAATTCGGAATAGTCTGATTGTTTTTAATTTCTTGATTATTTGCGTCTTTAGTTGGATTAGTCATTTTAAAATTCCCTTTAAGCCTTAAAGTAAAGAGCATAAAAACTCAAACAATGGTATGCCATATTTAACAATAATTTATATCTTTTTTAACAGTATCTTATATCATTATTATTATCTTTTATTAATCTTTTATTATATTTCTTTATATCTTTATAATTTTGACTTTTATTATTATCTGTCATCGGATTTTCCATAGGTGCCCAATTCTTTTTGCAACATAGAAATCAATTTCAGAAGATAACTGATAATTGAAGATGCTTATGCTATAATTAGTCATTTTTTACTCTCTTCTGCGTAAATAATTATGATGAAAATCTAAACAACCAGATGTCATATTTTTCAGCCGATTTTTCAATTGGCACCCGATTCTTTTTGCAACATAGGAATCAGTTTCGGATGATAACTGGCAACTCAAAATGTTTATACTGTAGTTAGACATTTCTTAATTCTCTTTTTGCGTAAATAAATGCGTGGACTAATTTTATTTTTGCAGGGCAGACATAAGCACAGCAACCACATTCAATGCAATCAAATAAATTGTAAGTTTTGGCTTTTTCGAACTCTTTTTTACGAATAAAATTATTCAATTCGCAGGGCAATAAATACATTGGACAGGCAGATACACATCGGCCACAACGGATGCAATTTTCTTCTTCAGATATTTCCACTTCATCTTTACTTAAAACAATAATTCCGGAGGTGCCTTTAATTATTGGCATTGCATCATTGTATTGGGCAATACCCATCATTGGTCCACCAAAAATTATTTTACCGGGTTCTTGGGTATAACCACCGCAAAAGTTTATCAAATCATAAACTGGTGTTCCTAAACGGACTAAAAGATTTTTGGGTTCCCGGATACAACTACCGGTAACCGTGACCACGCGTTCAATTAACGGTTTATTAAAACGACAGGCTTCATAGATTGCGAAAGCGGTACCAACATTATGGACCAAAACGCCAACATCCATAGGCAAACCACCTGATGGAACCTTGCGATTTAATAGCGCTTTAATTAGTTGTTTTTCCGCACCTTGAGGATATTTGGTTTTTAATTCCACCACTGAGAAGATGTTATTTTGAGGGATTGATTGTTTCATAATTTTAATAGCGTCAGGTTTATTATCTTCTATGCCAATGATAACTCGGTTAACTTCCAGAATCTCAGCGATAATTTTTGCACCCTCAATGATTTCATTGGGCTTTTCCAACATTAACTGATGGTCGGCAGTTAAATAGGGTTCACATTCACAGCCATTAATGATTAAAGTATCAATTGGTTTTTCTTTTGGAGGTGAGAGTTTCACATAAGTTGGAAAAGCCGCGCCGCCTAAACCGACAACTCCGGCATCACGAATAATGCTAATCAATTCTTCTTTAGAAAAGTTTTGATAATCTCTTTCTTTGATACTTTCTTCCCAGATATCTTGACCGTCCGACTCAATGACACAGGTTAATGTGCGTGTTGGAAGAATAGGATGGTCAATTTCACTTATGTCAACAACTTTTCCAGAAATTGATGCATGAATCGGAACCGAAATACGGCCTTCGGCTTCGCCGATTTTCGTACCAACTTTTACAATATCACCAACTGAAATTATCGGCTTTGTTCTTATGCCGGTATGTTGAACATAAGGATGCCAGACGCGTTTGGGTATCGGAGCTTTTTCAATCGGCTTATGCGCAGATAATTCTTTGTTTTCTGCAGGATGGATCCCGCCTTTAAAGCCAAAAACCGACCGTTTTCTACTCAAAAGTTTAAACATCGCATAATTTTAGTAGAAAAAGAGTAAATGTCAATAATGCAATATGTCCAACACATACTATACAGTTTATGAAAT
>FMJZ01003042.1_pt1 | contig 10429 bp, 11 predicted proteins | sample 1987881 | NCBI WGS metagenome assembly FMJZ01 (sample SAMEA4378227, study PRJEB15110) | soil metagenome | biome: soil; feature: Field; material: Soil | place: India | collected 2015-03-11 | depth 0 m | reverse complement strand
TCCTCCTCTCAAAGAGTTGCACCTGAAAGTTTGACATGCCAACGAACTCTTGCGTTTTTGTGACGGTTTGGGTAACCTTATAGCGGGATTTTGCCGAAAGTGAAGTTGAAGTGCGGGCAAAACTTTTTGCTGACACCGTCGGCAAAGAGGTGAAACGAAAGTGCCACGAAAGAAGTCACAACCATCAACTGAGCAGCGATTTTACTCCATAAGTGTCGTCTCAAGGATGTTGAACACGCATCCTCAAACACTGCGAATGTACGAACGGTTAGGTTTGATAAAGCCTCGCCGCAACGAACGAGGAAACAGGCTTTATTCTGAGGCTGACATAGAGCGGGTGAGAAGAATTCAGGAGTTAACGCAAGGTATGGGAGTTAACTTAGCCGGCGTTGAAGTGGCCTTCAAACTCATGGCTCGGATTGAAGAGTTGGAATCAGAGTTAGAACGATTGCACAAGGGTTTTTGGCAAGCGGTGCAGGAACAGGCTGAGCAATTGGCTGCAAAGTTAGTGGCAGAACGTTGGGAGGAATTCATAAAGCAGCGCTCTTTCCCAGTTCAAGTTTGGCGTCGCGCTCCGATAGCAAAGCGCGTCAAAATTTCCGTCACCCCGCAAAATCAAGAGGAGAAACGAAGTTGAAGGGAGCGATAAACCTATGCGGGAAAGGTCCGCGTGGAGAGAAATATTGCTCTGGCTCTTTGGAGTTTTAGTTGGTGCAGGTTTGGTAAACTTAGGGCGATGGATGGGGAAGCAAGAAGTCCAATTGCAGCAATCTCAAAACCAACCTGTTGAATTTCAACCCGTTTCAACACCGAAGATAGAGCGTGTCCCAGAAATCCCCACCGCCCCACCTTCAGCAATTGACTTCTGGGTTCCCATTGTTGAGAAAGTGGGGAAAGCCGTCACATCAATTGAAAGCGAAGTCCCCTTGCCAGGTGGTCAAAACGCAGGGTCAGGGATAATCTTTGATGGCAAACGAGGCTTGATTGTCACGAACCACCATGTAACTGAAAACTCACGCAACTTGACAGTTATCCTCAAAGATGGGAGGCGCTTCAAAGCAAAAGTTCTCGGCAGCGAGCCCCATGTTGACATCGCCGTCCTTCAAATTCCCGCAAACAATTTGCCGGAAGCCAAATTTGGCTCATCTGAGGAACTCAAGGAAGGTTCATGGGTCATCGCAATCGGTAACCCATTCGGTTTCTCCAATTCCGTCACCGTCGGGGTCATCAGCGCTAAGGGCAGAAGTTTGCGAGACGAAGGTGTCTTCCTTGACGATCTCATTCAAACCGATGCTGCAATCAACCCAGGCAATAGCGGCGGTGCTTTAGTCAACAGTAAAGGTGAAGTCGTTGGAATCAATGTAGCAATGAGACCGGGTGCCCAAGGCATCGCATTCGCTATCCCAATTGAAGCAGTCAGAGATGCTGTTGAGCAACTACTGCAACACAAAGAGGTTCGCATACCCATGCTTGGAGTCAGTTACGAAATGTTGCCTGAAGACGAAAGGGAAAGAATGGGTGTTCCTTCCGAACGAGCCTTAATCATCCGCGGTGTGACCCCTGGGTTGCCTGCAGAGAAGGCTGGCATCAAAGTTGGGGATGTGATCATCGCCCTTAACGGAAAACCGATTGATAACACAAACCATTTGCGCTATGAAGTCAGGAGAGCAGCGAGGTTGAACCGACCTGTTAATCTCCGCCTCTTTCGCAAAGGGGAAATAATGGAAATTGTTGTCAAGCCAGAATGGATTCCAATTCGCCAGTTGTTACGACAGCGATAAACTAGGCTTCACCAATCTTCGTCCCAAAGAGAGATCCACTGCTTTCTCAGGACTTCTACAAATTCAGAACGACGATTGGTTGGGACAGAACCCTTGGGAATCTGCATCACTTTGACTTCCCAATGCTCCCAACCAGCATCGCCTTCAATTACATCCCCAACGCGAACTTCCAAAGAAGGTTTTGCGACCTTGCCATTGACTTTAATGCGACCAGCATCGCACAGGTCTTTCGCTAAAGTTCGCCGTTTAACCAACCCGGTCAGTTGTAAGAACTTGTCAAGCCTCATAATCTGCTTTCACCGCTGCGGCTTTGGGCGAGGTGTTGCATCCCCGGGCAAAACTCCCATTGCCCACAAGATGCCACCAAGAAGGTGTTGCAGGAACTTCTCGTCACGCCAAAGGTATTCCTCATGACCCAGTGCCGTATAAAAGACGCGACCTTTGCCGTAATAGCGGCACCAAGCCAAAGCGTAATCATGGTCTGGTCGGTTGCCTTTGGTGATGTCAACTGAAGTTGGGTCAAGGCTAAGCAAAACCCGAACTTTATCGCGAGACCAATTGCGGAAAGTGTAGATTTCGTCCTTTAGAACCCAACTATCACCGAGATGCTTTGTTGCTGGGTGTTCTTTGTCTTCAACAATTGCCCTTATCTCTTGATGCCAAGGGTGACCAGCAAAATAACCACCGATCAACTCGCCAAACTCAGGCCACTTGTAAAAAGTGTCCGTAGCGCTGTGGATGCCGATGAAGCCTTTACCATTGCGGATGAAGTCCAAAAAGGCTTGCTTTTGAGCGTCGTTCATGGGCAGTTCACCAGTTGTGTAGAACATGATTGCATCGTAGCGTTGGAGAATTTCTGGGACAAGCAAGTCTGTGTCCTCGGTTACAGTTGTCAAGAACCGAGGCTTAGAGCGCCAACCCAACCTGACCACTGCTTCCGCTGCTGTTGCTGTTGTGTCGTGGCGAAAGCCAACTGATAAGTTCACGAACATCAGCCGCTTAACTTGTTGCCCTTCCGCACTTGCTTCTTCGGAAGGCAAAGTCATGAACACCAATCCCACAGCCATCGCAATTGCACCTCCTAAAATGCACCACCAATAACGCTTCATCCTTCATCACCTCGCGCTGCTTGCGCTTCTCAAACTTCAATCACATTGCCCTAACAGTATAGCATAAATCGCAAGTTACTTTACAGCAGATACGGTCAGTATCGGTAACTTGGACTGGGCACACTTTCAGGCAACAACGCTTTTACATGCCCGTCGCAGAAAGAGAAAAGGGAACGACCATGATGACGAGTAGTCAAGGGGTCTCCGTACGGCAATTGATGTCCATCATTTGTGCTCCCATGATGGGTTTCCTCTTCGGTGAACATGATAACAGCGGATGGTTCTTGGATTGCGGCAATGGGCAAACCGAAATGAAAGCCCGGTCCGACCCTCGCAACTGGATTTGGCGATAAAGCGCCGTTGTAAGCGTAACTGTTGCCTTGGCGACATCTATCCGATGGGCAAGTGTAAATTTGGGGGTTGCGGGTGTAGGCGTAAATGCTGCCTTTAGTAGGGTCAAAGTTTCCTTGCAGACATTCCCCGAAAACTGAGTAGAAAATCCAACCCCCTAACTTGCCCTCACCGTCGTAATAGTCCCAAAAGCAAGGCAAAACTTCATCGTAATCTTGAGCATACATTAGCGTCGCTGATGTCAACTGCTTCAGTTGGCTCAGGCAAGTTGCCTGTCTTGCTTTCTCCCTCGCTTGATAGAGAACTGGTAGCAAAATTGCAGCCAAGACAGCAATGACGGCAATAACGGTGAGCAACTCAATTAGCGTCCAGCCCCTTTTTGCCAACATTTGGGAATCACCCCTCTTCAAGCCATCACAATAGATGGACTTCAATGACTCCCATCGGAGGGCGCTTCTCTAAAGCGCCGATGTCAACATCAACTGTAGGAGGGACTTTAGTCCGAACTTATGTTTCTGCTATTTGTCGCAGCTAAAGCCGCTCCTACCACCATTCGTCGCGACTAAAGTCGCTCCTGCAGTGAATTTTGTTTTTCATGTCAATTTTCTCGGCGGCTCAGGAAAGCCGCCCTCTGACCGAATTTTCTTTGTCGCAGCCTTATCGTTCAACCCAGCAGAGCGTTTTCAAAAGACGACCAATTTTCTGACAACTGTTCGTCCATAAAAGTCACGAACCCGCAAGGTGGTTGAACGGTTCAGAGTGAGAGTAACGGTCATGGAAGCATTGACGGTTGGGTTTGCAATCTCAAACCGACCCAAGTACTTGCTTCCAAGCCATATCTCAAACCAGTGAGTTTCGTCTTCTGTGAACTTGACTTTAGGCACGGATACTTGAAGGGTGAAAGGTTCACCCGCCCTCACTCTGTCGGGAGCAACCACTTGCAAAGGTTGTGAATCTTTGTCAAGTGTGAGAGGATTGGCTGCGGTTATGGTCATTGCGCCAACCAGAAAAGCCTTTGATGTTTGGCGCAGTAAAGTCCGTCTTTTGGTCTTATTCGTCATGGTTCAACAAACACCCCCTCAATGGGTTCAGCGATAATTTCTCCGACAATTGTTGCCCATTTAACTCCACGCCTTTGCATCGCTTCCATCAAAGCTTCAACCCTTTCCTTCGGCACACTGATCAAAAGCCCGCCAGAAGTTTGCGGGTCGCAAAGGGCAATGCGCATTGGTTCAGGAACATCGTCGTGCCAGCGGGTGAATGAGTCGGCGAACCGCTTATTGGAGCGAGCGCCGCCGGGGAAAACTTTTTGTTCAATCAAATCCAAAACTCCGTCAAGGAGCGGGACTTTTGATGCGAACACTTTCGCACCGACACCACTTGCAGCGACCACTTCGTGCAAGTGCCCCAAAAGACCAAACCCAGTCACATCGGTGCAAGCATTGACACCAACTTCGAGCATCGCTTCCGATGCTGCTTTGTTGAGGGTCGTCATGACTTCAATGGCTTTGTCAACGAGTTCTGCTGGGGTTTTATCTTGTTTGATGCCGTGATTGATTGCACCAACTCCGAGCGGTTTTGTTAAAACCAATAAGTCGCCCGCTTTAGCACCGGCATTCGTGACAACCCGTTCTGGGTGAACAATCCCAGTCACTGTCAATCCATAGATGAGCGATGGATTGTCAATAGTGTGACCGCCAATGACGGCTACCCCTGCTTCCGCCAATTTGTCGTAGCCCCCTTGAAGGATTTGAGCCACCAAAGAAGGATCAATTTCAGCCGTTGGGTATCCGACTATGTTCAACGCTGTTATCGGGGTTGCACCCATAGCGTAAATGTCGCTGACAGCATTTGCTGCTGCAATTGCCCCGAAGGCGTAAGGGTCATCAACGATTGGAGTAATAAAGTCAAGGGTTTGGGCAATTGCAAGGTCGTCCGAAAGTTGATATACCCCTGCATCGTCGGCAGTTTCAATTCCGACGAGAACTTTCGGGTTTGGGACTTTGGGCAACTGTTGCAAAATCCGCTGTAGGTCCGCCGGACCTATTTTGCACGCTCAGCCACCTTTGAGCGAAAGCGATGTTAACTTTAAGGCTTGCTCTCCCATCAACTCACTCTCCTTTCTTGAGCGACTTTTGCGGCTGTTTGGCAGCGCCGAGAACCTTCTGATCCAATTCTGATCACGAAAGCAACATGCCGCAATTTTCGCGTTTGTCAATCAGGTTGTGTTTCATCGCTTTCAAAAGTTGCAGCCTTTGGCAGGTTCTCAACAGAAATGTCTGTCGTGTCTGCTGGTCGCGGCAAGGTTGATGTATCAATTGCGGTGTAACTTGCTGCTCTCGGCAGTTTGCTAATCATTTCAAGTTTGTCAAGAGCCTGCTTGCAGGCTTGGCGAATTTCCGTTGGCAGCCAACGAGCAACTTGAGCCCTCAAAGCAGGGATTGCTTCTATCGCCCAAAGTTCTGCCAGCGCCCAAGCCGCGTTCGGGATGAGGGATAGGTCTTCCCAATTCCAAAGGGCGCGAATAAAACCCGCAATGAAGGCGTTTCGGTGAGGATGGTTTCGGATTGACTTAATAGCCGATTTGTCACGCTGCATCGCCCTGTGGAACAAATCAACCAGGACATCGTCTCCAAGTTTGCTCAATGCTTTTCTCGTCGCACCGTTGAGAAACTCGCTGCCCAGAAAGGGCAAAAGTTCTGGGATGACAGACTTTTCACCGATTTCGCCCAAAGCCTCAATTACCTTCTCACAAACCTCCCTTTCAGATCTGTGAAGCAATTTCAGCAAATCTGGGACTGCCTTTTTAGTTTTGAGTCGTCCCAAACCCTCAACAGCCAAGATTGTCGCAGCGAGCCCGTTCCATTCAGCGATTTCTTCTTTTTCCTTGGTGCATGAAGGATTTGCAAAAAAGCATCAACCGAACTTTGTCCCATTGAAAACAATTGTTCAAATGCTCGCTTCCGCTTTTTATCGTCAAGGTCTCCAAGTTGGCGAGCAAGTTTTGGAAGCGACCTTAACCGCAAAGCGTACAAGGTTGCAACTGAAATGAAAGGTATGGGAAAGGAAAGGGCTAGCCACAATGGGTTGAAGTCAAACACTGCAATTGCGGCGAACAAGACTACCGCACCGAAAAGCCAAGTGCCAAGCCCAGTTAACCAAGCGACGACATCAAAGTAATCTTGCATATTTCTCACCGCTATAAAGTATCGGCTTTAAAAGCCTCAACCCACCAAACGACCTGTGCCCAGCACAATAGTTTCAAACTTCTACTGTGACCGCTGCTGAAGGGATGCTCGCTTTCTCCTTCAACGCTGCGCCGATGAAGGAAGCAAACAGAGGATGCGGTCTGTTGGGGCGTGATTTGAATTCGGGGTGAAATTGGGTTGCGACAAAGAAAGGATGGTTGGGCAATTCAACAACTTCAACAAGTTTTCCGTCGGGCGAAATCCCGCTCAAAACCATACCGTGCCGCTCCAAGGTTTCATGGTAGCGGGGGTTGACTTCGTATCGGTGTCGGTGACGTTCGTAGACAAGATGCGCGTTGTAAATTTCTGCAACTTTAGTGCCAGGTTTAAGAAAGCAGGGATAAGCACCGAGCCTCATCGTCCCACCTTTTTGGACGACTCGCCTTTGTTCGTCCATCAGGGCAATGACTGGGTGGCGAGTTTCTTCGTCAAATTCGGTGCTATTAGCGTCTTTCAAGCCACAAACATTTCTGGCGAACTCAATAACAGCACATTGCAAACCCAAGCACAAACCTAAGAAGGGAATCCCGTTTTCCCGTGTGTATTTGATGGCGAATATCTTGCCTTCAATACCTCGGTAGCCAAATCCACCGGGAACGACAACTCCGTCAACACCTTTGAGCAATGATTGGGCAGTTTCGTCATTCAGTTGTTCTGCATCAACCCAACGAATGCGAACTAGGACTTGGTTGGAGAACCCGCCGTGTTTAAGGGCTTCAACAACGCTAAGGTAAGCATCCCTAAGTTGAACATACTTGCCGACCATCGCAATGGTGACCTCGTCAAGGGGATTGCGACCGCGACGGACAAGTTCACGCCAATCGTTCAAATCTGGTTCACCATCAGTTAACCCGAGCCTTTGCATAACCCAACGGGCAATGCCTTGTTCTTCAAGGAGCAAGGGGACTCCGTAAACGAAATCAGTGTCAACGGCTTCAAAGACCGCTTCTTGGGGTGTGTCACAAAAGAGGGAGATTTTGCGACGCATCTCCTCAGTCAAAGGTTGAGGGGTTCGGCAAACAAGTCCATCTGGTTGAATTCCGATGCTGCGTAACTCTCGGACACTGTGTTGCGTCGGCTTGGTTTTCAATTCGCCACCAGCGACTGTCGGAATAAGGGTGACATGCAGATAGAGCACATTGTCGGCACCAACATCAAGTTTGAACTGACGAGCCGCTTCAAGGAATGGCAGCCCCTCAATGTCACCAACTGTCCCACCAATTTCAACGATAGTCACATCGGCGTCCCATTCTTCCGCAACTTCGTGAATTCGCCTTTTAATTTCGTCAGTGATGTGAGGTATGACTTGGACAGTTTGACCCAGGTATTCACCGCGCCGTTCCTTCTCTATGACAGCGCCGTAAATTTGCCCAGTCGTCACATTTGATTTGCGGGTCAGGTTAATGTCAACGAAGCGTTCATAATGACCCAAGTCAAGGTCAGTTTCAGCACCATCTTCCGTGACGAAAACTTCACCGTGTTGATAAGGGTTCATAGTGCCAGCATCAACATTAAGGTAAGGGTCAATTTTCTGCAAAGCGACTTTAAGCCCACGAGCCTTAAGCAACCGTCCTAAAGAGGCGGCAGTAATGCCTTTGCCAAGAGAAGAAGCGACACCACCGGTGACGAAAACAAATTTGCGTTCCCGCACCACAAACTGTCACCTCAGCGGATGAAAGTTAAGAAACTTGGGGGCATCTTTCGGAGTTTCGCCCGCAAAGAATTTTAGGGCAAAAACCACAGTTTGGAAAGCCAGCAAACTCCTTGCTGCTCCGTAACAATGCGTCGCAGAGCCACTTCATCAAAAGCGCAAATTTGGATGCAGGCAACCACAAAGCAAAAACCCGAGTGTTGTTTCCCTTTTTGACTTGTGTCAAACTTTTGTTTGAGGTTGAAAGTCACACTCATTAAAATGGCAATTGATGGGTCATTCGCTTGCATCGTTGATTCGCAAACTTTCAGACGCATGCTGAGGTGGTCTTGACTGCTTCTGAAGGATTGATGTTGGCGAGACTGACAGAAGTTCGGTGACGAAAAGAAGGGGGAAAAAAACTTATGCTGGCTGAACATAGTCATGGTCGGTTTAGCCCTAAAGGCAGCATTCTGGCGGCTCACAAAGGCATCCATCTTTCTCGTTTGCTCGTCACTACCGATGACCCTCTGTCGCTCATAGGCAACACCCCGCTTTTGAGATTGATAAAAGTTGAGGAATCGTTGGGCAAAGAGAGAGTGGAAATCTATGCCAAGGCGGAGTGGTTCAACCCTGGTGGTTCAGTCAAGGACAGACCAGCATTGTGGATGATTTTGGACGGAGAGCGCAGGGGGTTGCTCACGCCAGACAAAACCATCCTCGACAGCACATCAGGCAACACGGGCATCGCTTACGCTCTCATCGGCGCTGTGAAAGGTTACCGGGTCAAGTTAGTCGTGCCCGCGAACGCAAGCGAAGAACGCAAGCAAATACTTGCTGCCTACGGTGCAGAGGTTATCTACTCAGACCCATTAAAAGGCAGCGACGGCGCAATTGAACTGGCGCATCGCATTTACGAGGAGGACCCAGACGCCTATTTTATGCCCGACCAATACAACAACCCTGCTAACCCTCAAGCCCACTACGAGACCACAGGGGTTGAGATTTGGGAGCAAACAGGTGGACGTATCACTTATTTCGTCGCGGGTATCGGAACCAGCGGAACATTGATGGGAGCAGGGCGAAGGTTGAAAAAGTTAAATCCAGATATCAAGGTCATTGCTGTTGAACCCGATTCAAGTTTTCATGGAATTGAAGGGCTTAAACACGTGGAAACCGCCATCAAGCCCGGCATTTACGACCCCCACTTTCACGATGCTAAAATTTCTGTGAGCACTGAAGATGCTTATGAGGCAGTCAAGTGGCTGGCGAAAGAGTGCGGGTTGTTAGTCGGTCTCTCCTCAGGCGCTGCTTTGGTCGGTGTTATTGAAGTGGCAAAAAGGATTAGAGGAGGCGTAATTGTGACAGTTTTTCCCGATAGCGGCGACCGTTATCTGAGTTACCGAATTTGGGAAAGTAAAGGGACACCGAAACTCCCTTCTCTTAAGTGAGAAGGAACAGGAGGGATGAGGGTAGATGTCGGTCTGGTTATCTCCCCTTGTCCGTGAGGTAATGGTGGAACACAGCAAAATGGTTTACCCAAATGAAGGTTGTGGCATTTTAGTCGGTAAGCGAGAAGGAGGAATTTGGCAAGTTTTGCGAGCCGTTCCCGTCCCCAACAGGAACGAGGAACGAAGCAGGGACAAGTTTGAAATTTCGCCGAAAGATTACCTTCAGGCTGAGAAAGAGGCACGAAAGGATGGGCTTGACATTGTCGGGTTTTTCCATTCCCATCCCGATGTCCCACCTTTCCCTTCTTTAACGGATGCCCAATTTGCTTGGAGTGGCTTCTTGACAGTTATCGTTGGCGTCTTTGGCGGATCAAAAGTTCGCATTCGTGCCCATCTCTTTGACGGTCAAGGTTTTCGTGAACTTCAAGTTTATGTGCTCCTTCAAGGTTCACCACCTTGTAAAGTCACTGAAAATGAGGAAGTCACTGAAGTCCTTGACCTAACGGACGAAGTTGAGCCTTTCGTGAGCATAGCGGCGCACCAAAGACTGTTAACCCTTTCGCCCGAAAAACTTTTGCTCGTCAGGTTCAATTACGAGCCAGTGCTTCAATCCTTGCCCCGCTCGTTGGTTTCATTAGGACATCAGATTTTGCAAATCCGTTGGAGCGAGGAAGGGGCTTGGGAAGTTTTGGCGAGGGTTGGCAGCAATGTATCTTGACGGAAATTTTCCCGATAAAATGACGGCAGCGGTCAGGACATTTTTCACTGGCAGTAAGGAAGTTGGTTGCGGCATAAAAGAAGCAGCTTTTTTCAGAAGAAAGTTGCCAAGGAAGGGATGAACAATGGAAGTCAAAGAGCG
>FMJZ01008199.1_pt1 | contig 10431 bp, 9 predicted proteins | sample 1987881 | NCBI WGS metagenome assembly FMJZ01 (sample SAMEA4378227, study PRJEB15110) | soil metagenome | biome: soil; feature: Field; material: Soil | place: India | collected 2015-03-11 | depth 0 m | reverse complement strand
ACTATATAATGCCTGCCTCCTTCAACTTCTTCAACTTCCGGGGCCCGAAGCCCATATACTTAAGGTAAATGTACTCGTTGTCATAGCCTACAGGTCGGCAGACCCACTTCGTCCGAATGGGTGTCTCCGACAATTTGTATTGCGCCTGAGCAACGATGACCTCACCATACACGGGGTCCTGAACTGGAGTAAAGATTCCCCGATCCAGCCAGTTCGGGTCGCGCATGGTCTCCTCTGGTGGGCAAACGGGCGCCACGACCGGGGCAATGGGAGCCAAGCGGCCCTTCTGGGCGTATTCCACAGCCATCTTCACCAGTTCTTCGGTGGTGTACTTGCTGGTTTCAGCAAAGACTATTTCCGCCCATTTCAACTGTTCCTCTCTTGCCGAGAATTCCGCCAGGTCCGTCCAGTTCGCCGCTCCCCAATCATCCCATTTCCCCAACATATCGGCGAAAGCCTGCCACATCTCCAATCGGAGGCCACCCAGAAAGACGGCGCCGTCTCTGGTCGGCGCGAAGCAATACAGCCAACCGCCCGTATTCAGATTGCCAAAACGCTCGCTCACCACCCCCGCTCCCTGATACCACACGGCGGCCCAGTCCTCCAGAGAGGCATAGGATTCGGCTGTGGCGACATCCAGAGCCTGTCCTTCTCCGGTCAACTCTCTCCAATGCAGGGCAGCCAGGATGCCGACTGCCATAAACGTTCCCGCCACAACCCAACCGATCCAGGGGCCGGCTTTGGTGGGAACGGCCCAGGGGCACTCATCGTAGGTCTTGCCCTCCGGCAGCATCTCGCCCGTGTCGTACTGGTTTCCCGATCTGGCCTGGATGATATTGTCGTAATCTGGCATCCGACTGCGGCTCCTGGGCCCGAATTGTCCAAACGGCGTAATGGAGGCGTAAATCAGCCTGGGATTTATCTCTCTCAAGACCTCATAGCCGATGCCCCACTCATCCATGACCCCTGGTCTGAAGGTCTCTATAAGTACATCTGCCTGAGCCACCAGGCCCCTGAGGATTTCTCTGGCTTCCGGTTTCTCCAGATTCAGGGTGATGTGGAACTTGTTTCTGCCCTCAGACAGATAATTGAGGCCCTCGCCCTTATAGAGTATCCCGTAAGGGGTACACTTCCTGATGAAATCACCCCCCGGCGGCTCTATTCTCAGCACTTCCGCGCCAAACTCGGCCAGGAGGGAAGAGCAGTAACAGCCCGCGAAGGACTTGTAACTCAGGTCCAGGACAGTAATATCGTCCAAGGCCTCGGGCTTGGTAGACGCGATCCTGGGGTCATCCCGCTCTCTGATCCAATCTGACCAGGCTTGTTCTGCCATTTCTGTCCTCCCTTCTCCTCGTAATCCCATAGAACCAGAGTTCATTCTCTGGATATGATCAGGCCGGCCTTGCCGTCCCAATCGGGGGGCGGTCGGCGCCCGCGTACCTGTGCCCATTTGCCCAGTGCGCCGCATTCGTACAACCGCCTGATCTCGTCCTCGTTCTTGCCCAGGATGTATTTCATTACATATTCGTTATCAAAGCCCACCGGCCTGACGGACCACCTGACCCTCGGTGGCGTCTTGGACATCATTACAGGGAGTTCATAGTCCAGGAACTCGCCGAGGAGAGGGTCGTCAACCTCTGCCAAAAAACCGCGCTCCCGGAAGTGCTCATTCTCCACGACGTCCTTGATGGAGCAGACACGAGACGCGGCGAAGCCATACTCTTCAGCCAGGCTCTCTATCTCGTCAACGGTCCTGGTTCTTGCCCATTCGGCGATAATCCTGAGAATCTCGGTGGCGTTCTCCTCCTGCAGGCGAGTCAGGTGGTCTTTGAATCTGGGATCATCAGCCAGTTCGGGCCTACCCATCGCGGTGCACAGGCCTCTGAACTCCTCTGTATCCGGCGCGGCGATTGCCACAAACGCGTCATCCGCACAGCGAAACGTGTCGGCAGGACATATGGAGACATCCCGATTCCCTGCAGGCCCGGCTCCCTCACCCGTGATTTGCTGATAGGGCCAGACCCAGGACATCGCCCGCATAATGGCTTCGGACTGCGATAATTCAATGTACTGCCCCTTCCCGGTCCGGTCCCGATAATGGAGGGCCGCCAGAACCGCTACCTCACCCAGCAGTGCGCCGTAACTATCGCAAATATACAGGCGGTTCTTCAGCGGAGGCCGTCCGGGGAAACGGGAAATCCACGCGTATCCGGACATCCCCTGAGCCGCGCCGTCGTTGCTGGGCCGATTTTCCTCAGCATACTGACCCCATTGACCGAAGCCCGTCTTGGAAATGTAGATGATACCCGGATTGATCTCCCGAATCTGCCGGTAACCAATGTTCCATCTTTCCATCACTCCCGGTCTCAGGTTCTCTTCAATAATGTCAGCCTTGGCCGCAAGTTCCAGAAATATCTGCTGGCCTTCCGGCTTATGCAAATCCAGGCCCAGCCAATACTTATTCGGGTTTGGGCGAATCAACGAGGTGCTCTGCTCCTTGAAGAAATAGCCAAAGGGCACCAGGCTGCGCAATGTATCTCCCAGAGGCGGCATTTCGCACTTGATGACTTCGGCACCCAGCCTTGACAGGAAACCCGGTCCAGATGGTCCCAGCAGGAGAGTGCATACCTCCAGCACCCGAATGCCCTTCAGCGGCAGCGGTTTGGAAAACCTCGTTTCTTTATAATTCCCCCAGGTACTTTCTGCCATAATAACCTCCACCCCTTTCTATAGATGTGCTCCTGTCACAGCCAGACAAACGAACGCCTCTATCCCACACTGGTTTGATATACCCTTAACGCTTCTGTCGATACTTCCGCACAATGCATCCCTGTCGCGCCTCAGGATATGGGGAGATGCAAGGCTCCCTTTTACCCCTTTCCCCATCGCGGGGGACCAGGGGCAAGGGGGATAAGGGGTAAAAGCCCAGGAGCAAAAGGCTACGGCTGGATTCAGAGGAGCCAGGTGTTTGGGGCGGCAGCTTTGCCGCCGCCCCAAACCCTATCCCCCGACAGGCCTCATATCGGCTGCCGGTCGGGTGGATAGAAGGCCACCGACAATTTCCGGATGATCGCACCGGCAGGTGTGTTGTGGATATTCCCGTCTTCACCAATGGCAAAGAACTTACCTGTGCTTCTCATCTGATCCCAGTTATAGAAAAACACGGTGGAAACGGGCAGGCCGAACTCCCGAAAGGCGAAGATGTACTGGTTATCGTCGAACTTGTAGATGGTGGACATATCCACATCCGCCTGGCCGCGCAACGGGCCGACGATGCAGTGCCAGGCATATCGCTCCGAGTTCAGATAGATGTGCTCAAAACACTGCGTGGGGCTATAATCATAAAGCCCCCGCAAACCGATCAGGTCTCGCGTGGGGGCCGGCTTGCGCCCCGTCGGCGGGACACTCGGATCGCCAAGTACGCCAGGCGAGAACTCGTGTACCGCGCGGGGCTCTCTGCCCACGTCGCCTTCCCGCATGATCGTGCGAATCCCCAGCACCTGCCGCGTTTGAACGTTGACGATGAAGGTCTGCGACTCGCGGGGTTTCCGGACAAACGTCATATCAATAAAATAGGTGTTCGGTGCCACCTCTATCACTTCACACCAGTCTGTGCCGGACTCCCCGTCACTTTGCCAGATGACCTTGTTGGGCTCCACAAATTGGAGTTCAAAGGCTTTCCCTGAGTCCAGCGTAATCTGGAGCGTCTGGTTCACCAGCGCGTCGGTTGGGGGAAGACGATAGGCTGCCACCTCCGATGCGTAGTCCTCGTACTTGTAGTTGGTGGTTCCTTCCTGTTGTGGCATGGGTCTCCTTTGCAAAAGGTGCGGATTGATCTGAATAAGTATCGCTTTCTCACACCCCCCACTTCACCCCGACGCTGGTCAGCGCCGCGCCGGAGACATCCACGATCGCGGCGCCCCCATCCACCAGGAAGACCGCCCCGGTCACAAACGAAGAATCATCGCTGGCCAGGTAACTGCAAATGCCCGCGATCTCATCGGGATGCGCCGTCCGCCGCAGCGGAACCATTGAGGAGATGCGTGCAAAAACGTCGTCCAGGCCCGTCCCGAGCGCTTCTGCCAGAGGGGTGAGCGACTTTTCCAGCATGGCCGTCCGGGTGCCACCCGGGCAGACAGCATTGCAGCGGATGTTGAGCGGCCCGAAATCCAGCGCCACCTGCTGGGTGAGCATAATAAGCCCGGCCTTTGACGTGCAATAGGCCGGCATGCCAGGTAGACAACGCAACCCTCCCAGAGAAGCGATGTTGATAATAGAACCACCGCCCGCTTCAATCATATGCGGTATGGATACCTTCATCAGATACATGGGGCCGGTGAGGTTGGTCTCAAGGACTCTATGCCAGAGTTCGGGGTCTATGTCCACGACGGTCGTGCCGCCCGGATCTATGGCCGCGTTGTTCACCAGCACGTCCAGTTTACCGGTGAATCCGAGCGCTGTATCCACCATACGCCGGACGTCTTCCAGGTTGGTGACATCTCCAGCGCATGTCATAACGGTTCCCGCTGGCAGCGATTGGGCCACCTGATCCAGCATCTCCTGACGGCGGCCGGTGATGCAGATTCTGGCTCCATCGGCGACAAACCGTTTGGCGATAGCAGCGCCGATGCCGGTTCCCGCTCCGGTAATGAGCGCCACTTTGCCATCCAGTCTCATTTTCTGCTCCTGTGGGTAGGCTACATTCCCAGATACGCTCGCCGGATATGGTCACTTTCCAGCAAGTCGGCGCATGCCCCTTCCATACAGATGTGACCGTTTTCCAGCACGTATGCCCGGTCAGCGATTTCCAGGGCGCGCCGGACGTTCTGTTCCACCAGCAGGACGGTTACCCCCTGCTCACGAATCTTCTGCACAATCTCAAAGATTTCTCTCACCATCAACGGGGCCAGACCATACGAGGGCTCGTCAAACAGACACAATCGGGGCCTGGACATCAAGGCCCGGGCGATTGAGAGCATCTGGCGTTCACCGCCACTCAGTGTTCGGGCCAGTTGTTGCTCCCTCTCTTTGAGCCGGGGGAACAATTGATAGACGTACTCTAATGCCTCGCGGCGTTGCCTCCAGGCGCGGTAGAGATACGCACCCATTTCCAGGTTCTCTCGCACATTCATGTCGGGGAATACCCGTCCGCCCTCGGGCACGATGGAAATTCCCTGAGCCGCGATGGCGTGAGAGGGCAGGCCGTCTATGCGCCGGCCCAGAAAGGTCACGCTACCGGAAGCCGGGCGCACCAGGCCCAGGATGGAATTCAGAAGGGTTGTCTTTCCGGCGCCATTAGAACCCACAATGGCAACGATTTCCCCTTCCTGGACCTGAAGGGACACGCCCCACAATACCTGTATCTTGCCGTAGAAGGTGTTGAGATCCTGAACTTCCAGCATAGGGTTATTCTCCCAGGTAGACCTCAATGACGGTTCTGCTGGTGGCAATCTCCTGCGGGGTCCCTTCGGCAATCTTCTCGCCGTGATGGAGCACCATGATGCGGTCGCACACACTCATAATGGCCTTCATCACGTGCTCCACCATAAATATGGTAATCCCTTGCTCCCGAATCCTGGACACCAACTCTATTGCCTGAGCCACCTCGGTTGCGTTCAATCCGGCCATCATCTCATCCAGAAGCAAGAGTTCTGGGTTGGTGGCAAGCGCCCGAGCCACCTCCAGGCGCTTCTGGTTCGCCAGGGTCAGGCTCCGGGCTGGCAGGCTTTTTACAGCCGATAGCCCTACAAAATCCAGCCATTTCTCCGCTTCCTCCAGTGCCTGGCCCGTCCTGTGACCGTCAGATTTCCCGAACAATATCCCCATCAGCACGTTTTCCAGAACAGACATGTTCGGGAAAACTTTAACCAGTTGAAAGGTTCTGGCGATTCCTTTTCTACAGATCACATGGGGCTTCAGTTTGGTGATATTTTCACCTTTGAACCGAATGGTTCCCGATTGGGGGGTCAGAGCGCCGGAGATCAGGTTGAACAGGGTGGTTTTACCGGCGCCGTTGGGGCCGATCAGGCCCACGACCTCTCCCTGTTCTACGTGAAAATCTACATTTAAGACGGCGGCAAGCCCCCCGAAATACTTCGTCACTCCCTTCCCGTCAAGCAAGGGCATCTTGACCTCCCGCCATTCGTTTCCGTATTTTCATCACCAACCCGACGAGCCCGTCGGGCAGGTACAGAACCGTCACAGTCAGGACGATGCCAAAAATAAGCATATAGTAATAAGGGAATCGGGTGATCAGGATTTCCTCCAGGTAGGCAAAAATCGCTGCGCCTAAGATAGGGCCGTAGGACTGCCCGATGCCGCCGAAGATAGCCATCAGGACAGACATAAACGAGTAGAGCGGGTTGAAGGCAATATACGGATCAACGTATGTCCATCGGGTCGCCATAATTGCCCCGGCTGCCCCCATAAAGATTGCGCTGATCGCAAAGGTAACGGTTTTGAGCGCGTTGACATGAACGCCGATATGGGCCGCTGCCTCCTCGCATTCTCCGATACTCCGCAGGGCCAGCCCAAACCGGGAGCGCCGGATCAGATAAGTAGCCAGCAATAACAGAACAAGGATAATGAGCATAACGTAATAAATCGTGGTGTTATCCACCAGAATCACAAACCGCCCTCGGGTGCCCGTAAACCGAATCTCGTACCACAGCCAGAAATTCTTGATCAGTTCTACCAGTCCAAAAGTAAACATGGCGAAATAGATGCCCCGCAATCGGAGAGTCAGAGCGCCGATGAGAAGAGCAAGGCAGAAACTGATCAGACCGCCAGCCAGGATAACAGCGGGTAGGGGAAATCGGGTCCCCAGAACGGCAGAGGTATATATGCCGACCCCGAAGAACGCGGCTGTTGCCAGGGAGATGTAACCGGTAGGGGCAGAAAAGAGAGCCCAACTCATGGTCAGAACAATGTACATCAAGATGCTGGTCACCAGAATGACGATGTAGGTTGGAGCATATAGAGGGAAAATGGCCAGCAGAACCAGAAGGATGAGTATCAGCCCCAGAGGCCACATCCGGCGAAGGTTTGTTCTGGTGTTCATCTCTATCTCCCCAGGATGCCCGTCGGTCTCACCAGCAGTAAGAGGATGAAGATAATGTAGTACGCTACCAGGGCTAGCCCTGGTTCAAAGAAGGTAACCACACTCCCAATCAGGCCCAGGATAAAGCCGCCAATGAAACTGCCGGGGATACTGCCCAGCCCGCCCAGGACCACTACAATGATGGCAATGATGGTGTATTCAAGCCCCATCACGCCATGAACGGGATAGCACATGCTGATCAGTACGCCGGCAATAGCGGCCATCGCTGCACCCAGGCCGAAGCACAGAGCCAGCACATTGTTAATGTTGACCCCCATAAGTCCCGCGGTGGCGGGGTCCTGGGCTGCTGCCCGGATAGCTTTACCCGTACGGGTGAGGCTCAGGAACAGGTAGAAAACCAGGCCGATCACAAGAGCCATCCCGAAGGTCAATAGCCGGTTGGCGCCGAATAGCGTTCCCAGAAAATGGACCGGTATAACCAGATATGAGTACCCTCTGATCTCGGGCCCCCATGTGAGCAGGGCGATGTTCTGAAGGATGAACATCAGGCCGAAAGCTGCCAGCATGGAGTTGCTCTCAAAAACGGCTGGCGATGCCGATGAGACCAACAGCTTCTTGAAGAGAGTTCTGTGAATCACAAAACCCAGGATGAAAGCCGCAGGACCACATATAGCAAGGGATAACAGCGGGTTGACGCCCAACGCCGTGTACAGGGCCCAGGTAGTCAAACCGCCGAGCATAATGAATTCGCCGTGAGAGATGTTCAGAATCCGGGCAACCCCGTACTGCAGACTGAGGCCCACGGCAATCAGGGCATACAGACCGCCCATCAACAGACCAGTAATTAGTACCTCTATGATTTTGATCGTCATAGGTCTTCTCCGGCCATATCATTGGTGGCGGAGCGCAATCCATTGCACCCCGTAGCCTGCCAGGTCTATGAAGATTACAGCGATAGCAAGAGCGCAGGCTGCCTGAGAGGTGGAGCAATACCCCCAATCAGGGCCCGCTGACTTAATCCTCTCAGACAGCCTGCCCTGGCATTCACCCCGCTATCAGGGTACTCCTGCCTTTTACCCCTTCGGCCACGGGGGCTTGGGATAGACGAATTCCGCCGTTGCCCACTTCTCCGGCCCGACGACTTCGTACACGCCGTTGATCCACTGGCCGATTTCACCGGTGTGGCAGTCCTTAGAGAGCAGGCCGTTCTCAAACCAGGTCTCCCCCAGCACCGTTTGGAAGCGCTCTGTGGCAATGATGTCGCGAATCTTTTTCTGGTCCAGGGTACCAGCCCTCTCTATAGCCTGCTTCCAGATTTCCAGGCCAGCCCAATAGAGCGGATGCCCCCAGTAGTCGTGGACGTCCATCGGCTTGCCCGCATACAGTTTCTCGGCCAGCGCCCGGGCAGCATCGGACTGCTTGGGGCTGTAGGACGTGAAACCGATGACCCCTTCGGTGGCGGGGCCGAACGCAGTATAGTAGAACCCGAAGTTGACGCAGGGACCGCCTACCCAGGCCTTGGGATTGAAATCCAATTCTATGGAGAGCGCGGTCGCGGGCATAACCTGGTCGGGATAGGCAAAGCAGCAGAAGACGTCTGGGTTTGCCGCCTTCGCCTCCCGGATGATAGGCGAGAGGTCCTTCATATCCGGCGGAATACTCTTCACGCCGACGATGTTAATGCCCGCTTTGGGGAACTCAATGCCCGCCACGCCGGAGTACTCAATGCCATGGAGGTCGGCAATATAGGCGATGTAGGCCGTCTTGGCGCCTTTTTTGGATAGCAACTCAGCGAGGACCGGAATCTGGTACCAGTCGGAGAAGCTCAGGGTGACAAACACGTAGGGCAGGCTGGGGAGCATGTCTCTGATGGTGGTGGCGCCCCCTTCGGCGGTGATCAGCACGTACTCGTACTTGTTGGCAATGGGGGCCTGGGCGAAAATGAACGAGGTGCCGCACGCTGGCCAGAGGAAGTCCACCTTGTCCTCAACGATCAACTTCTCCGTCAGCCTCGTCATCGTGCCCACATCGGTTTTGTCGTCGTAGATGATCAGTTCAATGGGCAGTTTCTTGCCGTACTCCTCCACATAGACCCCACCGGCATCGTTGACCTCCTTGACAAAGGTCTCATAGACCGGTCTGAAGGCGGAATTCCCAACGATCGCCTGCGAGCCGGAGAGGGGCCTGGACATCCCGACGACGATTTTATCTTTGGCAGGCTTGGGGGTCACTCTCGGGCCGCATGCGCTCAGCGCCAACCCAGCACCAGCCACAGCCACTCCCCGAAGGAACTCCCGACGGGTCCAACCTCTGGTAGCCATCTTTCCCTCCTTTCAAACATTATAGAGAGCATTAAGGGGTTTGCAAATGAGCTCCGGGTCTGCCAGTTTATGGGGTCATTCGCATATACACCTCCTTTCGGAATGGACGTCTTTAAAAATCAAAGACACTGTCCAGTTCCTCGTCGCTGATGACGAAAACTGTGTTGTGAGGCGGGAGGGGCTCTTCGTAGAAGAATCGGGGCAGTCGGTCGTCCTCTTTCGTGAACCCGGCTTTCCGGTTGAACTCCCGCTCCGCTTTCAGCACCCGTCGGCCCAGGCCGAAAGGAAATTCCCCTGGGTCCAGCGGCTTGCCCAGTTTGGCGCTGATGACCTTGCTGACCACCTCAAACCCTTCCGGGCTCAGCAGAGAGACAGCCGCCATAAAGCACAACCCCAGCGTATCATAGGCGGCAATCGCAGTCTGGAGGAATCGGGAAGTCTCTACCTGCCCCTCCGGGCTCAGCGGGTTCAGCGCGCCCATCAGGTACGCCCCGACTACATTCCCCGCCGTGTGGTCCGCCCCCATCGGCGAGGTCGCGTAGGTCACGCCGTTCCCCAGCATCGCCCGGGGGTCGTAGGCCGCGATGGTCTGCCCCTTCACCGCGGGGACCCGGGGGTTGTTGAAGTACTTGCCCACCGCAACTCCGCCGCCCCCCAGAATCCGGCCGAACTCCGTGCCCCTGCCGATTTCCTCCACCATCTCCAGGACGGCTTCGGCATCCCCGAACTGCCGGTACCCGGCATCCATTGCTACCGCGATGGCCACCCCGGTGCTCATCGTGTCTATCCCGATGTTGTCGCACATATAGTCCAGCCGGGCGATCACATCCAGGTCGGTGATCCCGGTCATCCCGCCCATCGCCCAGATGGTCTCATACTCCAGAGAACTGGTAACGTACTGGCCGTCTTTATCCACGTAGACGTTGGAGCAGTGGATGATGCACTGGGTGCATCCCAGATGGGTGGGATTCCCGCCCCGCTGCTGGATGATTTCGGCCATCCGCTCTCCACAGATGTTTTCCCAGCCGTCCAGTACTCCCTTCCGCGCAT
>FMJZ01015700.1_pt1 | contig 10436 bp, 9 predicted proteins | sample 1987881 | NCBI WGS metagenome assembly FMJZ01 (sample SAMEA4378227, study PRJEB15110) | soil metagenome | biome: soil; feature: Field; material: Soil | place: India | collected 2015-03-11 | depth 0 m | reverse complement strand
CAAATCCACCCCGCTGGATATTTCAGCCCATGAGAAACCCCGTTCGGCACTCCTGCTAGCGATCGCTGCCCTTGTCACGATTTTTCTTTGGCAGATTCCCTTGGGAAACTATCTGCTGTATCCCTTTACAATCTTGGCCACATGGTTCCACGAGATGGGGCATGGCCTCACGGCGATGCTGTTGGGCGGCTACTTTCGGGAATTGGTCATCTATCCCAGTGGTTCAGGATTTGCGCGCTATGGGGGCGAGGTGCTGTTGGGCAATTTGGGACATGGCTTAGTTGCCATTGGCGGACCCCTAGGACCCGCGATCGCTGGCAGTCTCTTTATTTTGTCGAGCCGCTCTCATCGGGCCACAGATATTTGCCTCAAAGCCCTAGGAATGATTATCCTCGCCTCAGTGGGGCTGTGGGTGCGATCGCTCTTTGGCATTCTCTTCATGACATTGGTGGGGATTGCCATTCTGCTGGTGGCCTATCGCGGCAATCGCTGGCTCAGGGGGATTTCGATTCAGTTTCTTGGGGTACAGGCTTGTATTAGCACATTTGAGCAGGTGGACTACCTCTTTACCTATGCCATTCCGGGGGGGCAGCTTTCCGATACAGGGCTTCTCCAACGGTACCTCTGGCTTCCCTATTGGCTATGGGGGGCGCTGATTTCTGTGATGACGTTGGGGCTGTTGCTGTGGAGTCTTCAGGTGGCCTATAGCCGGTCTAAGTAATGCCCCAGCGGTGTCGCCAACGACTGGTCGATTCACGGTGAGCGGTTTGCTGCTCCGCTTGGCGGCGCGATCGAATCATCTCCGCACTGTCCCGCAGCTGCGGATCGCGGTAGGGAATACCCGCCCGGGTTTGCAAATGTTCCTGCTCCATCAGCGATAGGGGAATAAGCTGATCTGCTTGCCAGCGAGCCACGGTTCCCTGTGCCCACTCATGACTGTGCTGGGGGGCAACAATCGGCAGCGTCCCAAGGTGTAAACCCGCCTCCTGCAAAGCGGAACGAACGGCAGCAGCGCGACAATAGGTGGCCAAATGCCCCTCAGGTGCTAAACACTGAGCCACTAAGCTGAGAAACTCTACCGTCCAGAGTTGCGGACAGCGCTGGGGTGAAAAGGGATCAAGAAAAATCGCATCTGCTTGGAATCCTTGGCGAACAAGGTCTTGAATGGTTTGGCGGGCATCGCCAATTAAAAGCTGTGCCTCACAGTGGGGGGTGGCTACCTGCTGTTGCTGAGCTAGTCCTTCAAGAATCCCTTGAACCGATGCTGACCAAGGGGGCATGACCGCTAAAGCTGCTTGGGGAACGCCCAGATCCAGTTCTAGGCCGATAACGGTGACCTGACAGGTGGGATTGTGGTGCCAAATAACCTCTAACGCAGCGGCTGTGTTGTAGCCCAAACCATAGCAGATGTCCAAAAGTCGCAGATGAGAAGCTTGGGCTTTACGGGGCAGATCGGTGGCGATCGCGAACTTTTCAAAGGCTTCTTGGCGCGCTCCCCCAAGGCTGTGGAAGGTTTCGCCAAACTCTGGAGAAAAAAATGTAAGGGAACCGTCTGCCGTAGGTCGAGGCTGCCAGATTGAGTTCAAGGCAGGAGCTAAGTTTTGGGAATAGGCCATCACTGCATTTGCGTGGGGGTCTGCGGTTGGGGGGCAGGTGGTCGGTTCATGATCATAACGCCAATTCCCACGATCAAAAGAACAATGACGATCCCGCCCACAATCAGCAGCCAAGGGGGAGAGGATTTGGGGGCTGGCACGGGTCCTGGACTCGCCGCCCCGGGTTTTGGGGGTGGAAGATTCAGTGGTGCTTCGTGGGGTGGCGGCTGATGGCTCAGCTCTTCCTCTGCTTGGGTAATTGTTGAGGTCATGGGCACAGCCTTAATGCTGTGATAGTTGACGCCCTTCAAATACTTGATAAACTCCGCCTCGCCCATTGACACAGTGGCATAGTGCGCCTTGACGGATCCGCCAAAGTTAATTTCATCTCCATCTTTTAGCTCATGGCTTTGCACCCGCTGGCCATTCACTAGGATACCGTTGGCACTGGGCTTACCATCGGCATTCCCATCCACCACGCGATAGCGATAGCCATTTGGTGAGGGAATCCGCAGCAGCAGCGCGTGTTGCCGTGAGACACCGTGACCATGAATCACGATCGCATTGGTGACATCACGGCCAATGGAGTAGGTTGCCGCATCCAAAGGGATCGTGCGCTTACCCGTTTCATCCTCAATGTTGAGTAGATGGCGCTCACGGCTATCACTCATGGGAACACCTGAGACTGAGATCAACTTTTACCCACTATCTTAGCCTGAGTTGCAAACAGCTGTATTGCACAAGTTTCTAAATTAAGTCAAAGGAAACAGACGTATTGGGGCTAGGGTCTGCAGTTGTTGCCCAAGGCGAAAAGCTTGGGGTTCATAGAGTTCGAGGGTGAGGGCAGCAGGGAGTTGCTGGATAAAAGCGCGCGATTGCGGCAGGGGCAAACCCGCAATTTTTGTAATTAAGTTGCCAATTTCTAGGACAGCTTCCGCATTGCGGGGGAGCCCCACCCACAGCCGCCACTGGCGGCGAGGCGCCATTTTGCCCTGTTCAATCCGCCGTAGGCCATCAATTGTGGCTAAGACAATCAGGCGATCGCCCGTAGCAAGTTGCAGTGTGTCACTGGGCAAAAACTGCTGACTGGTCTCACCGCCGAGAAACTGCTCATGGCGATTGTAGAAAATGGGGATGACTGCATACCCATAGGCCACTTCACCAATTAACTTGCCCTCAAGGGTGTCGCCGGCAGTAACGGTGTAGTCAGCAATCAGTACCGTCTGCTGATCAATTTGAAACAGACCCAGCATTGTTTCGCCAAAGGCAGCACCAGCAAAGGCCTCAGCAGCAAGGGCATAGGCACAGAGGGGGCGGGCACGGGGTAGGAGATCCCGCAGATCATTAGTGAGGCTGGGATCATGGATGCCAATGACCAACCCAATGGGGGACTCGCGCTGCTCCGTGGCTTGGCGGGCAATTAGGGCTGCCTCTAGGTTCAACATTTCATCAGCAGTGGTGAGAACCACACTTTTAGCGGTCTCCAAATGGGCTTGGGAGAGCTTTTCTGGAATATTGCCAAGGAGCATGGGCAGGTCTGCAAAAAGCTGAGTTTGCTCTGGGTTGTCCACGAGTAGAACAAGGGGTTGACGGAAAGCACGTAGGATTTGCACCACCTGTTGACCAATGCGATCTAACCCAACAACGATTACGTGATCCGCCGTGGGCAGGGGGGGACGTTTCTTGAGAAAGTCAAACCGCGCTTGCAGCAGCTTTTCCGCCAAAAGTCCCAAGATACCGACAATAAAGAGGAGACTGACGATCGCCACCAGAATACAGACCACCAGCAGCCACGGGGGAATCGGATCGTTTTCTAGGCCGCCAAAGACATCGCCAAAGCCGCCTAGCAGGAGAATAAACCCAGCAGCAAAGGCCTTTTGCCATGTGAGATCGGGGACGTTGTGGCGCAGTAGGATCGCGGTCAAAAGCCACAGACCACTGCCAATCCAAAGGCCATTGAAGATCAACTCGCGGGAGCGATCGCCATGGATCCACTGCCAGAATTGTTCTGCTTGCTCAGGCAGTTGGCGCACCTGCTGAATGAGGCGCTGGATGGGATTGGGGTCGGGGATAGGCAAGGATTTCACCACTTCCACCCGTTCAATCCAAATGGGGCGATCGCCCACCTCAAAGCGCAGATCTGGTGGCCAATGGTTAAAGAGGCGGTGGGGACGAGTCGGCTGGAAGATGGAGGATTGGGAATGACAGGCGCGAATACTAATCAGGCGTTGGTGACGGCGCCGCCAGCGGTGGGCAGGCGTACCCACGAGGGGACTCTCAGCGGTAATCGTTTGTTGCAGTACCCGAAACTGCTGACCCTCAATCGTAAACGCAGCAAGGATGTTTTCCTCAAGGGCCGCAAGGGCGAAGGCAGGAGCCGGCAGTTCCGTGGGATTGAGCGCCACAAAGCTCCCCAGTTTCTTCTCTAGGAGTGCGTTGAGATTATCGCGACTGGAGCGCACCACAAGATGGACGTCGGGATTTAAGCGCCGAGCCACAATCGCCGTCGCAATGTTGGTGGCCTCATCACTCGTGACTGCCAATAAGGTACGACAGCGATCAATCCCAGCCGCTTTAAGAACCGCCTCCTGCCGACAATCACCGATGATGACAGGTTCACTGAGTAACTCCGTCAACTGGGGAATTTCCCACTCAATGTTGGCGTGGCGTTCAATGGCACAAATCTCTATGGCCAAATGCTCACCTGCAAAGCGGCGCAGACTTTGGGTACACAATTGCCCCAAACTGCCAAGGCCGCAGACAATAAAGCGATCGCAGCTACCCCCCTCTCCCAACTGTATGATGGACGCTTCTGCCGAGGAAGTAGACCACGATTTCCACCAATAGGGAAAGAATTGATAGGGTTCAGCCACAAACAGAAGGAGACTTCCCTCGTTCCACTGCTGCCGCAGGAGAGTGCCCCACTGGGTGAGGCGGTCAAGGTCAACCTGAGTGGACTCAATCCAAATGGCAAGGTGGCGATCGCCGACATCAATGAACCACCTTGCACTGCTACCCAATAGTTGGTGCAGTTGGCGGTCAATGACATCTTCAAGGCTGGCCATAGCCTCCTAGCCCAAATAGGAGAGTAGTACCTCTTTCTCCAACTGACGACCGATCACCACTAGACGGGTTTGGCGTGACTCTGCCGCTTGCCACGGGCGATCGTAAAACCAGTCTAACCGCTGGCCAACTCCTTGTACCACAAGACGCATCGGCTTGCCCTCAATGGCTGCAAAGCCCTTAATACGGTAAATGTCGGGTACCTGTAATAGCTGCTCAAGGGATTGACGCAGGCGTTGCAGATCCCAAGCCCCCAGCTCTAAACAAACCGCTTGAATCTCCGCGTCGTGGTCATGCTCCTCCTCAAAGTCATGGTGGCTGGGTCGCTGCCCCAAGTTCTCCTCAACCGCTGCATTAAATCCCAGCAGCAGATCCACCGACACCTGTCCTTGGTGAGCTGCCAACAGCTTAACCCGTGGGGGCAATTGACGGCGCAGTTCAGCGATGAGCAGCTCCACCTGATCGGGAGTCAGTTGATCCGCCTTGCTGAGAATCACCAAATCGGCACAGGCCAGTTGATCATTAAAGAGTTCCTCAAGAGGCGTATCTTCATGCTCGAGGTTCGGGTCCGCCTCCTTTTGGGCAAAGAGCGCCTCTAAATCTGCACTCACTTGACCCGCTGCCAAGGCAACACCATCCACGACGGTCACAACCCCATCAACAGTAGCCGCATGGCGTACCTCCGGCCAACGGAAGGCCATGACGAGGGGCTTGGGCAAGGCCAGTCCCGACGTTTCAATGACAATGTGATCGATCTCCTGCCGCCGTGCCAAGAGGGTCTGCATCGTTGGCAAAAACTCCTCCTGCACTGTACAACACAGACAGCCATTGGTGAGTTCCCAAATGCCCGCCGCGCGATCGCAACAGGATTGCAACAACTCGCCATCAATGCCAACATCGCCAAACTCATTGACAATCACGGCAATACGCCTGCCGGCGGCATTCTGGAGCAAGTGCCGAATCAGCGTGGTTTTACCACTCCCGAGAAAACCAGTAATAATCGTGACTGGAATTTTTGCACTCATTAAAAAGCCTCAATGTTAGGAAAGTCTTTGAGTTGATGGGCGGCTTCGCCACAGGTTCGTGGTGTTGGAAACACCTTTTCGGGGTTGGCGAGGCGTTTTGGATCAAAAGCAGCGCGCACCTGCTGCATTGTTTCCAGATCTGCTGGACTAAACATTTCACTCATAAAACAGGCCTTATCACTGCCAATACCATGCTCTCCAGAGATACTTCCCCCCAAGCGCACACAGAGCTTGAGAATTTCCCCCCCCAAGGCCTCTACTTCCGCAAGGGCACCGGGAACCGATTGATCGTAGAGAATCAGAGGATGCAGGTTGCCATCGCCGGCGTGAAAGACATTGGCAATGCGATAACCACTGCGCCGACTTAGCTGCTCAATTTCCTTGAGGACAGTGGCCAGTTGACTGCGGGGAATCACCCCATCTTGGACAAAATAGTTGGGACTGAGGCGACCCGCAGCAGCAAAGGCGGCTTTGCGACCCTTCCAAAGGCGGAGCCGATCTTCGGCCTCTGTGGCCACGGTAACTTGGCGTGCCCCCTGTTCATAGCAAATGCGCGTCACTCGCTCCTGTAAAATCGGCACTTCAGCATCTAGGCCATCCACTTCCACAAGCAGCACAGCGCCAGCATCGCGGGGATAGCAGTTGGTGGCCACGACATCCTCAACGGCATTGATACTGAGGTTGTCCATAATTTCCATGCCAGCGGGAATGATACCAGCGCGAATAATGGCGGAAACCGTTTCCCCGGCCGCTTCAATCGTGGTGAAGTCCGCCAATAGCACGGCGATCGCCTCCGCCTGTTTGAGAATGCGCAGCCGAATTTCTGTGGCAATACCGAGAGTGCCCTCAGACCCGACAAAAACCCCCATGAGATCATAGCCGGGCATTTCTGGGGCTGCACCACCGAGTTCAACAATCTCACCATTGGGCAAAACCACTGTCAGTCCCAGCACATGATTCGTGGTCACGCCATATTTCAGGCAATGGACACCGCCGGAGTTCTCGGCCACATTGCCGCCAATGGAGCAAATAATTTGACTCGACGGATCGGGGGCATAATAGAAGCCCTGATCGGCCACCGCTTGCGTAACCCACGCATTAATAACCCCTGGCTGCACTACCACCTGCTGATTGGCCAGATCAATGTCTAAAATCTGGTTCATGCGAGAAGTGACGATGAGAATCCCCTCAGTGTGGGGCAAAGCACCCCCCGATAGCCCTGTCCCTGAGCCACGGGCAACAAAGGGAATCCGATAGCGATCGCACACTTTGAGGATCGCTGAGACCTGTGCAGTGGTTTGGGGGAGCACGACCAGCTTGGGCCGCTGCCGATACAGGGATAGGCCATCGCATTCATACACAAGGGCTTCTGCTGCATCACTGATGACGCTCCCCTTGCCGACAATGGCTGTTAGCTCCTCTGTGACCCGCTGCCAAGGGGTAATTTGCTGTAGTGTGGACATCCCCAGTGCTCTGAAACCGCCTTCTCTTATCCTAAATTGGCTCCCCCTTGAAAAAATGGGGGCAGGGGGGATTTGACATTGCTTTACTGAATAGTTATAAAATTATATTTAGAACCACTAGGCTGAAGTAGTAACTGTTTTAAGTCTAGTTTTAGGTCTAGTTTTCAAGCTGGACGAGTCCCCTCACACTTTACCCCATAAAGGAGTCCGCTATGCTATTTCGCCAACTCTTTGACTACGACACTTGGACTTATTCTTACCTGATTGCTGATGAAGCCACAGGTGAGGCCGCCTTGGTGGATAGCGTCCTTGAACAGGTGGAGCGGGATGTGCAGTTAATTGAGCAATTGGGGTTGAAACTGCGCTACTGCCTCGAAACCCATGTCCACGCCGACCACATTACCGGGGCGGGCAAAGTCCGCGAACGCACAGGCTGCAAAACCCTTGTGCCCGAAAATGCCCATGTGGACTGCGCCGATGGCTATATTAAAGACGGTGAAGTGATTCACGTCGGGAGCATTCCCATTCAGGCGATCGCCACCTTGGGGCACACCGATAGCCACATGGCCTTTTTGGTGAATGGCACCCACCTGCTGACGGGGGATTCCCTCTTTATCCGTGGCTGTGGGCGCACTGACTTCCAAAGTGGCGATGCAGGTGCAATGTACGATGCGGTAACACAGCGGCTCTTTACGCTCCCAGACACCACCTTGGTCTATCCCGGCCATGACTATCGCGGTCACACCGTTTCCACCATTGGTGAGGAAAAACGCTTTAATCCACGCTTTGTCGGTCGCGATCGCCAGCAGTTCATTGAATTCATGGCCAACCTGAACCTGCCGGATCCCAAGAAAATCATGGAAGCGGTGCCCGCTAACCAACAGTGTGGCATGGTTGCCGCTGCCGTCTAGTCTTTTGACCCCTGATTGTTAGCCAACCCTAAGTAACCGCTTGAGAACCAATGACTATGACCCCAACAACGACTGAATCTCCCCTCATTTCTGCGGCCGAACTGCACGATGCCCTGCAACGCCAGCAGGTGCTGCTGATTGATGTGCGTGAGCCAAGCGAATACAACAATGCCCACATTCCCGGAGCGCTACTCTGTCCTTTGGCCAATGTGAAGGAACTTGAACCCCCCTGTGACACCCCAGTGGTGCTCTACTGTGAATCTGGCCGGCGATCGCGCATGGCCTACGAAACCCTTGCCAGTCGGGGCTTCAAAAACCTGAAAAACCTTGAAGGGGGCATTCAACGCTGGAAACAGGGGGGCTATCCGATCACGGGTGCGGTTAGTGCGCCCATCAGCCTGATGCGGCAGGTGCAAATTGTGGCTGGCAGTCTGATTCTCACGGGAGTGATCTTAGGCTTTACCGTCAATCCGGGATTCTTCTTCCTGTCGGGCTTTGTCGGTGCTGGTTTGGTGTTTGCTGGTGTCACCGGTACCTGTGCCCTAGCACGGGTGTTGGCACTGCTGCCCTTCAATCGCCCACAGGTGAAATAACCCATGCTGAGCTACTGGATAGGGCATGGTCTGGCGATCGCCATCGGCTTGAGTCTGGGTCTATTGGGGGGCGGCGGTTCTGTCCTTGCCCTGCCAGTGCTGGTCTATGTCATGGGCATTGAAACCAAGGTCGCAATCCCGATGACGCTTGTGATTGTCGGCAGCGTCAGTTTACTGGCAGTGATTCCCCAGTGGCGGCGTGGCTACGTTAATTTGCGTCTAGCACTGATTTTTGGTTCGGCCACCATGATTGGTGCCTATCTCGGGGCGCGACTGGCAGCCTTGCCTTGGATTACCGATACGGTGCAACTCTTACTCTTTGCCGTTGCCATGATGGTGGCAGCAATTTTAATGATTCGGCGGCAACAGCGTCCCCCTGAACTCACCCCGCCGCAAAGTTCCCTTGAAAGCCAGCTTTATGCCCCCCCAGTATGTAAGTACTGTTGGCTGTGGCTGCCCACAGAAGGCATTGGTGTAGGTATTCTAACGGGGTTGGTGGGAGTTGGCGGGGGCTTTGCCATTGTGCCTGCCCTTGTTTTATTGGGGAAAATTCCAATGCGGCAGGCGATCGGTACCTCACTGCTGATTATCACGGCTAATTCAGTGGCTGCGGTTTGGGGCTATCTCGGCACTGTTAACTTAGATCCACGCTTGACCCTGACGCTAACCTTAGCAGCCGCCAGTGGTTCTCTTATCGGTAGCTACCTCAGTCAACGCATTTCTGCGAAGCGACTTCAGCAGGGCTTTGGTTACTTCTTAATTGGCATTGCGGCCTTTGTGATCCTGAAAACCCTACTGGCACCTCCCCAGCGCAGCAAAAGCTCTTCCCTGCCGCCGCGGCACTACCTTACTGCATCCCTGCCTGCAAGACAAAGCCGGGCCTAAGACTCTGTTTCAGGAGCCTCTGAAGCACTCTGCTGTTGCCCAATTTGATTGAGCAGCGAAAGAACGCGACTGCCCCGTTCGAGTGATCGATCCTCAATAAACACGACCTCCGGTGTCCGCCGCAGCCGAATGCGCTGCCCCAATTCCCGTCGCACAAAGCCTGAAGCCGCCTTCAATCCGGCCATCGTTGAGCGGCGTACCTCATCGGTACTGTAGATACTGACGAAGATCTTAGCGTGCTGCAAATCACCGGAAACTTCCACATCGGTGACACTGACCATGCCCGCCCCCACGCGCTCATCGCGGATTTCATACATTAATAACTGGCTGACTTCCCGTTTGATTAATTCTGCTACCCGTGCCACCCGTCGTTCGGTCGCCATGGCGGGCCTCCTTTTCTCGGTTGTTGGCAAAAACTATCCTGCACCTCCCCTATCTTATCAAGACAGCTATCGCTCTGTTTCTGGCTGGCGGGCGATCGCTCAAGACTTCTGTTGCATGCTCTAACCCAAGGGTATAGTGAAGGCTTCCTGCATCGCTGCAGGCGCAGGCACGGTCTTGTCTTCCAGCGTGATGCACACATACCAGCCATCCGCTTGCCAGTGGCATCAGGAAATAATTCTTTCGTTTGTTTCAGTTGTGCCGCTTGAGAATAGTAATTTGAACATTCAGGAATCTCACCAATGGGTTGAGAGACCAAGGAGCATTGGTCAATGAAGCAGCGAGTGCGATGCAACCAATCCAGTCTTTGTCCCAAGCAGTAGTTCCAATGTCGCCGCAGCAGCTCTAGGCATTTTCAGGGTAGGGCTTCTTGGTCGTTGTTGGATTGGATGCGGTACTCATAGGTGAGAATCATGCAGCCAATTATAGGAGTGATGTGGGCAGGCTAAAACCCCTCCGC
>FMJZ01036295.1_pt1 | contig 10445 bp, 9 predicted proteins | sample 1987881 | NCBI WGS metagenome assembly FMJZ01 (sample SAMEA4378227, study PRJEB15110) | soil metagenome | biome: soil; feature: Field; material: Soil | place: India | collected 2015-03-11 | depth 0 m | reverse complement strand
TCTATCTTTGTTACCCTCATTTTTATTATTCCCCTTCTTATTTTTTTAGGATACAGTATACTATAGTTTCTATTTTTCAACCAAATAAAGGCACATCATATATTTTTCATTTTTTGCAAAAAAGGGATAAATGAAGCTATAGAAGATGTATTAAAGGAGATCTCTTAAACCATCGCCAAAAAGATTAAACCCTAAAACCAGTAAGACTATGGCTAATCTCGGAAATATTGCACTCCAAGGGGCAATAAGCATAAATCTTCTAGCACTACTTAACATATTTTCCCAAGATGGATATGGAGTCTGAACTCCTAATCCTAAGAAACTTAAAGCAGATTCTAATAAAATACTTAAGGATAAACACAAAGAAGTTTGAACAATTATTGGAACGAGGATTTTGGGTAAAATATGCCTCAATAGTATGTGAATTCTACTTCCACGTGTGAATAAAAAATTCATTATATCATGTATTAAAAATCTTTCCAGGATTCATTATTCCTTTGGGATCAAATACCTTTTTAAGTTCTTCCATTAGTGAAATTTGTTTACTTTTTGAAAGGTGAAGAACTCTTTTCTTCAAAAAACCAATTCCGTGTTCTCCACTAACTGCTCCTCCCAATTCTACTGCAACTATAGATATTTCATCTAAGATTTTTTCCTGAATGGGATACCATTCTTCAGGAGATAAATCCTTAGGTTTTAAAGGAGCAGAATGGATATTTCCATCCCCTGCATGGGCTACATTATGTATTTCCACTTTATATTCCTCTCCTATTTCCCTTATTCTCTTTAGCATTTCAGGAATTAGGGATATAGGGACTACAGCATCTCCTAAAACTATATAAGGATCTACAGCTTTTATTGCTTCTAAGTAATTTCTTCTAATTCTCCAAAGTTTTTCACTGGCAAAGGGATTTTCTGCCACAAAAACTTCTAATGCTTTCTCTTTTAAACATGCTTCTCCTGCTCTAATATATGCTTCTTCCAATTGATTCTTGTTATTTCCATCAAACTGAAGGATAAGAAAAGCTTCTGCTCTATCCTGATATTCCCATTTTTCCTTTGTATATATACTTGAAAGATAATAAGATCCATGATCTATAAATTCTATGGCACAGGGTAAAATTTTGCTCTCTGATATAATCTTGGGGACCGTATAAATAGCAGATTCTATGGTGGGGAATGGAACAAGAAGATCTACAGTATATGGGGGAAGGGGAATAAGATTCACAATAACTTTAGTAAATACCCCAAGGGTTCCCTCGGATCCAATAAATAAATTTAAAAGATTGTATCCAGAAGAGTCTTTTCTCCTTTTTCCACCAATATTTATTATTTCTCCTGATGGTAGCACTACTTCTAATCCGAGAATATGATGTCCCGTATTTCCATATTTTATAACCTTGCTTCCACCAGCATTTGTAGCCACATTCCCTCCTATAAAGCTTGTCTCGACACTCATGGGATATCCAGGATAAAATAAATCTTCTTCTGCTACTTTTTTACAAAGATCATTAGTTACTACTCCTGGTTCAGAGGTGGCAGTAAGATTTACCTTATCTATTTCTAATATTTGATTCATCTTTTCAAAGGATAAGACTATTCCACCATAAAGAGGAATTGCTCCACCTGCTAATCCACTTCCTGCTCCCCTTGGAGTTACAGGGATAAAATTTTCATTAGCAAGTTTTAATATTCTCAAGACCTCTTCTGTAGATTCAGGTCTTACTACTACTTCAGGTAGATGGGCATAGACTTTGCTTGATTCATCCTGAGCATATCTTTCCAAATCTTCATCATTTGTTAAAATATCCCTTTCTCCACAAATATTTATTAATTTATCAATAATTTTCTCATTTACCTTTTTAAACATCCTTTTTCTTCCTTCCTTCCAATTTTTTCTTTAAGAGGGAGAGAATTTCTATTGCATCTCCTACAATTCCCAAATCTGATACTTGAAATATGGAAGCATCAGGATCTTTATTGATAGCAATAATATTTTCAGAATTTATCATCCCCGCAAGATGTTGGACTGCTCCTGATATTCCTACTGCAATATATACTTTGGGATTTACTGTTTTTCCGCTTAATCCCACCTGATGAGAATATTCTATCCACCCCATATCCACCACCGAACGGGAAGCTCCCACCGCTCCTCCTAAAAGGCTTGCAATATCAAAGAGAAGATTAAAATTTTGGGGATTTTTTAATCCCTTTCCCCCAGAAATAATAATTTCTGCATCACTTAGTAAAATTTCTTTTTCTCTTTTTCTAAAACTTAATCTTCTAGTTCTTGGAGAAAAATTCTCTTTGATATTATGAATAACTATCTCTCCTTTTCTATTTATGTCCTTTAAAAGAGGCTTTTTACCCTTAGGTCTTACCGTTGCCATTTGAGGTTTATGTTCTGGAGTTTTTATAGTGGCAAGAACATTTCCTCCAATAGCTGGCCTTGTCTGAAGAAGAAGACCTGTATCTTCCTCTATATCTAAATGGGTACAATCCGCAGTAAGTCCTGTTTTTAATTTTCCTGCAAGATAAGGCATGATAGTTCTTCCCTGGGTAGTGGCACTGGATAATATAATTTCAGGATTTTTTTCCTTTATAAAGGGAATCAAAATTTTAGAGTAATTTTCTACATTAAAGATCTCAAGCTCACTATTTTTAAAAAACTCAACTTTATCTGCACCATAAAAGATAATTTCTTCTAATTGATCTTCTAAGTTATTTCCTAACACTAATACAGAAAGAATTCCCTTTAATTTATCTGCAAGAAATCTTCCCCACGCTAATAATTCATAGGTTACAGAATGAATTTTTCCCCCTCTTACCTCAGAAAGAATAAATACATCTTTCATAAAATCCCTCTTTCTTCTAAAAAGTTTAGAAGGATATCCACAGCTTTTTCAGGATTTTTTTCTTTAATTCTTGTTCCTTCCCTTGAAAGTTTTGGGTAAAAAATCTTAACTACCCTTGTAGGAGATCCCAAAAGTCCCACATCCTTCTCAGAAGTCCCTAAATCTTTAAGGGTTATTATAGGAATTTCTGTTTCTCTTGCCTTTAATTTTCCAGCTAAGGTGGGAAGCCTTGGATCTGAAATTGCTTTTATCACTGAGATCACACAGGGTAAAGAAGAAAATACTACTTCCTTTCCTTCTTCAGTTTCCCTTTCTACAATAATATAATCTTTTCCTATCTCGTTAATTTTACTTACATAGGTTAATATGGGAAGATCTAATTGAGCAGCAACGCTTGGGCCTACCTGTCCTGTCTCTCCATCGGTGACTCTTTCTCCTGTAAAAATAATAGAAAAATCTCCTAATTTTTCTATAAATGTGGAGATAGTAAAGGAGGTTGCCCAAGTATCTGCACCTGCGAAGGCCTTATCAGAAAGAAGGAATCCTTTATCACATCCCATAGAAATTGCTTCTTTTATTGCCTCTTTTGCCTTTGGAGGTCCCATGGAAACAACTAATATTTCTGTGCCTTCCTTTACCCTTTCTTTAACTTGTAATCCTGCTTCTATAGCATATAAATCTAAAGGATTTATAACTGCCTCTACTTCTTCTCTTTTCATAGTCCCTGTTTCCTCATCCATTTTTACTTTATCAGTAGCAGGAACTTGTTTAATAAGAATTACTATTCTCATAGTTTTCCCTCTAACTCTTAATTTATATAGACATTATGACATATATACATCATGATAAAATGTAAGAAAAATTCCAAGGGAGAAAAGAAATTTGGAGGAAATTATGAAAAAGATTGATGAGCTTATAGAAAAGTATATAGAAAATAAGACCTTTCCAGGGGGAGTTTTATTGGTGGGAAATGGTAAAGAAATCTTATTTGAAAAAGCTTACGGATACAGGACATTATTTCCCAAAAGAGAAGAAAATTCTTTAGATACTATATATGATCTTGCAAGTCTTACAAAAGTTATTGCCACAACTCCTGCAATAATGAAACTTTTAGAAGATGGAGAAATAAGGCTTTGGGATTCTGTAGGAAAATTTTTAAAGGAATTTTCTGATGAGGAAAAATCAAAGATAAAAATATTTCATTTTCTTACCCATACCTCAGGTCTTCCTCCCTATCCTAATGCTTGGAAGTACACTAAAAACCCTGAAGAATTGGAAGAAGAACTTTTGAAAACAAAACTTTCTTATAAAACAGGTGAAAATTGTGTTTATTCTTGCTTGAATTTTATTTTTTTGAAATATATCGTGGAAAGAATAACGAACACTTCCTTTGAAAAATATGTAAAGGAAAATCTATTTGACCCCTTAAATATGAAGAATACAATGTTTCTTCCTAAGGATGATAAAAGAGTTGCTCCTACCTCTGAAAGGGATGGGAAGATTTTGAGAGGAGAGCCCGATGATGAATTAGCATATTATCAAGGGGGAGTAAGTGGAAATGCAGGGCTTTTTTCTACCGTGGAAGATCTGTATAAATATGCAAGATCTTTAATAAATCAAGACTCTATGATCTTCTCCCCTTATACTATTGAATTATTTACTAAGGAACATATATCTCTTGAAGAAGAAAAAGGAGGCTTGGGATGGATGATTAAAAGTATATCTTCTTCTTGTGGAGATCTTTTTAGCGAGAAAAGCTTTGGACATACGGGATATACGGGAACAAGTCTCTGGATTGATCCTTTTAAAAAACTAATTGTTATCTTCCTTTCTAATAGAACCCATATATCCCGCGAAAAAAATTTAGAGCAGATGATAGAATTTAGACCAAGACTTCATAATTTAATTGTAAAATGCTTTCTTTAAAATTTTTCTACAAGAATAGGATATTCAGCTACAACTTTTTTTTCTAAATAAACCCTTACTGTGTACATTCCTGCCTTTGGAAATATAAAATCTATCAATTCATCATATATTGCAGTTATACTCCTTGGGCCTGTTTCAAAGGTTTGAGGCTCCGATACATAAATTACATTACCATCAGGATCTAATATTTCTATGTTTTGTGAGAATTCTCCCTCTCCTGAGTGCCATCCATTAACTATAATAAAATCATCAGCAGCAGGAAAGCTATTGAACATAAAGAATTCAAATACTCCAGAGATAGTTTGAAGTCCATTCTCTTTTTCATATACCTCTATTGCAGGTAATGAAAAGAGCAATGAAGGAAGTTTTGATTCCAATTCTAAGAGAATTTCCTGACCAAATAATCGAATAAATAATGGCACGCTAGCTACTACCTCTCCGTTTAATACCATTTCTACCCAATAAACTCCAGATCTAGTAAAAATTGTATTATTAAAGTCATGGGAAAGATAATAGGTTTCATAGTCCTTTTCAAAGATAATTTCCCCTTCGCCGCTTTCATTTACAATATTACCTTTAGAATCAACAATTTGAGCTTTTATTCTATGTTCTCCAACCCCAAACCAACGGGAATATACCATGAAATTGTCTACTGCTGGGAAATTTCTAAAATTTATAATACTGAATAAACCATCAAGTAAAGTTAAGCCGTACTCATCCTCAGATATATCCTCCACAATAGCAAATCCTATAAGATAAGCCTCGTTTTTTTCTTTTGCAAAGGCAGTATTAATAAGAAAAAATAGGGAAAGGGGTAAAATCACAAGAGTTAGAAGTTTTTTAAGCATTTTGTTATACCTCTTTCTTTCAAAACTTTTATGCTATATTATAAACCTAAAAAATAATTTTTTATATGTGATTGATATCACATATAATGGAGGGAAAAAATGCCAAATGTTGAAATTAGAGGAGCCATAAGGGTTTGGGAGGAAAATCCTTTAACCGCTAAGGAGCTAATTAGTAAAAATCAAGAATTAATGAAGAATCTCTTTGGAGATAATGATATTCCTGTTGCAGTTAGAATTGAAAATCAAATAGAGAATCTTAACTATTTGATCGATGATGATGTTAGATTAGATTTTATTAGTATAAAAAGTAATTTTGGAAGAAGGGTATGGGAAAGAAGCTATATTTTCCTTTTGAATTTAGCTTGTGAGAGAGTGTTTCCAGATTTGAAAGTAGTTGTGGAACATTCTTATCACAAAAGTTTATATGGGAGGTTTAGAAATTACATTCCAAAGCAAAAGGATTTAGAGCTTATTGAGGAAAAAATGAAGGAACTGGCAGAGAAGGACATTTCTATAGAAAAAGTGATTGTTTCTAAGGAAGAAGCTTTGAAGATTTTTGAGGAAAGAAAAGAAGAAGATAAGATAAGACTTTTAAAGTATATATCCTATTCTAAAATTCCATTATATAAAGTGGGAGATCATTATGAATATTCCTATCTTCCTTTAGTTCCCTCTACAGGATATCTTAAAACTTTTTCTCTAAAACTCTATCAACCTGGATTTATTCTTGTTTTACCCGATGATAAAGATTTATCAAAGGTAAGTGAATTTAAGGAGATTGTTAGATTGTTTCAGGCTTTTTATGAGTATAAAAATTGGTTGGAAATATTGGGTTTGGTAGATGTGGCCTCTTTAAATTCTGCTATAGAGAGGGGAGAAATTTCTGATGTTATAAAGGTTGCAGAGGCTCTCCATGAGAAAAAGATTGCCCAAATTGCTGATGAGATTTGCTCAAGGCTTCCCGATTTAAAATTGGTTCTTATTGCTGGTCCATCCTCTGCAGGAAAAACTACCTTTAGTAAACGATTACAGATCCAGCTAAAGGTAAATGGAATTAAGCCCCAGGTAATTGAAATGGATGATTACTTCTTACCTCCCGAATCTATTGGAAGGGATGAATTTGGAAATTATGATTTTGATAACCCAAGGGCATTAGATATAAAACTTCTTAATGAGCATTTAATAATTCTTATGAATGGAGGAGAAGTGGAACTTCCCCAATATAACTTTCAAAGAAAGAGAAGGGAAAAATCGGGGAAGATAATAAAATTAGAGGAGAGAAGCCTTATTGTTATGGAGGGAATTCATGGTCTAAATCCTGAAATTACCTCATGTATTCCAGGATATATGAAATATCACATTTTTGTTAGTGCCTTGACCCATCTAAATATTGATAATCAGAATAGAGTTCCCACTACCGATGCAAGATTGATGAGAAGAATAGTAAGGGATAGTATATTTAGAGGATATGGAGTCCTAGATTCCATAAGGCAATGGCCATCAGTGAGGAGGGCAGAAGATCTTTATATATTCCCAACCCAAGAGAGAGCAGATGTTATGTTTAATTCTGCATTGGTATATGAATTTTCTGTTTTGAGAAATTTTGCAGAACCCATGTTAAGGGCAGTTCCTCCTTATTATCCAGAATATCCAGAGGCAAAAAGGATATTAGATATATTATCCCATTTTCTTCCCTTATCTCCCACAGGGGTTCCCATGACATCAATTCTAAGGGAATTTATAGGGGGAAGCTCCTTTACTTATTAAGTTTTTTCATTTCTCTAGTAGTTATAATATCTATTCCCAAATTAAATATATTTTCCAAGACTTTATATCCTGAAGGGATGGGGGCAGTTAATTCTACTTCTGAAAGCTTCTTGAGAAGGGGAAATATATAATCCTTGGGGATAGGTTTCGATGTTTTTACTGGAATAACAGGATATATACCATTCTTTATCTTAACTGTTGTTGTTAATATTCTTTTTGGATTTCTTATCTCTTCTTTTGCATACTTAATTCCCCTCTCACATTTATTCCCTGTAATTTTTAATTCTTCTTTTTCTTCTATAAATAAACTACAGCCTAGGGGACAAACAATACATGTTAATTTCTTCATTTTAACCCCTCCAAAACAAAATTGATCTCTTCAACATTCTCTAATATACTTGAGTTTACTTTTATAACAAGCATTTCAGCGGGTTTTACTATAGGATATTTCCAGGTTTTTAATATTTTTTCCTTCTCTTTAAGGTAGAGAGTAGAGTCTTCCTTAGGATTTGATACTCTAAAATAAAAGGTTATTTCAGGTAAAATTATAGGATAAGAAATATATTGAGGGACCACTAACCTTAGGTTTCCACTAATTTTTACAGGTAATTTCTTTTCCCTTTTGATTTCTCCTTTTAAATATTTTTCTGCTGATTCTCCTGCTAATAATCCTTGTAGACTTACATAATCTACTAAGTCATTTACTAATAAAACATTACCACAAGCAAAAAATCCTTCCTTTTCTGTCATTAAAAATTGATCTACAAAGGGGCCTCCTGTTTTTCCATCCAATGAAATCTTAGCCATCTCCGATAATTCATTTTCTGGAATTAATCCCACAGATAAAAGCAAGGTATCACAAGAAATATACCTTTTATTTTCTAATATAGGATTTCCCTTATCATCTATGGGAGCAATATATACACCTTCTAATCTTTCCTTTCCTCTAATTTCCACAACAGTATGACTTAAGTATAAAGGAATATCGTAGTCTTCCAAGCATTGAACTAAGTTTCTTGTTAAACCTCCTGGATAAGAAAATTTTTCTACCACCCCAATAACTTCTGCTCCCTCCCATTTTAATCTTCTTGCCATTATTAATCCTATATCTCCGGAGCCTAAAATAAGAATTTTTTCACCAGGAAGATAACCTTCTATATTTACAAATCTTTGGGCAGTTCCTGCAGTAAAAATTCCAGAAGGTCTTGTTCCTGGAATTGCTAAATTTCCTTGAGTTCTCTCTCTACATCCCATAGAAAATATTATGGCTTTTGCTTTTATCTCCCATAGATCCTTTTCATTCACTGCTAAGATTCTTTTATCAGGAGATACCTCTAAAACCATAGTTTTTGTCCATGCCTCTATATTGTCTAATTCATTAATCATTTTTACCCATCTTTCTGCATATTCGGGTCCTGTTAGCTCTTCTTTAAAATATAAAAGACCAAATCCAGGATGAATACATTGATTTAATATTCCTCCCAATTCCTCCCCTCTCTCTAAAATAAGAACCCTTAACCCCCCTTTACCTGCAGAGAAAGCTCCTGCTAATCCTCCTGGACCTCCTCCTATCACTGCTATATCAACTTCCCTTTTCATTTTTCCACCTCACCTTATTTTCTCCAAAAAGAATCTTGGAATTTCCTCCCTTTAGTGTGAAAAAATTCATAGATTTTCCCAGTTCTTCAGAAAGAATTTTTAGAACATGGGGAGTACAAAAGGCACCATGACATCTTCCTGTTCCTACCCTTAATCTCTTTCTTAATGCTTCTAAGGTTTTTGGAGTTAATGGATGTCTTATAAATTCTATTATCTCCATCTCACTCACATATTCACATCTGCAGACTATATGTCCCCATTTTGAATTCCTTTTTATAATTTCTTCCCTCTCCTCATTAGTTAAATCTCTAAAATATAAGGGTTTTTTACTCTCCTTTTTAGCTTCTTTTTTAGGAATTAATTTTTCTTTTTCCCTTAGCCACTCTTCTGCGATCTCTGCTATAGCTGGTGCAGAGGTAAGCCCTGGTGAATCTATTCCTACAATATTTAAAATTCCTTTATGGGAATCAAATTCCTCTATTAAAAAATCTTTATAATTGCTACTTGCTCTTATCCCTGCAAAGGTATTTATTACTGATGAGAAGGGAATATTGGGAACTAATTTTTTAGCTTTTTCCCATACTTCCTTAAGTCCTTCATAGGTTGTAGTTTTATCGTCCTTATCATTTATGTTTTGAGCGTTAGGCCCCAAGAGGATATTTCCTTCTACTGTGGGAATCACAAGAATTCCTTTTCCTAAGGGGGTAGGAGTAGGAAATATAGTAGAAGAAACTAAATTCTCCATTTTTTTATCTAAAACAAAGTATTCTCCCTTTCTTGGAATTATTTCAAAAGAAAACTCTATTCCCGCCATTTTCATAACCTCATCCCCATTAACCCCAGCAGAGTTTATAATATATTTTGTAAAATAAGAATTTTTATTGGTTTTTACTATATATCCTCCTTTTTCCTTTGTTATTCCTTGGACCTCCTCTTCTAAATGAACTTCTACTCCATTCTCCCATGCATTTTCTAAGGCAGAAATTGCTAAAAGATATGGTGAGGTTATTCCTGAGGTAGGAACGTAAAGTGCCATCTTTACCTCTGGATTTATATTAGGCTCTCTTTTTAAAAGATTCTCCCTTGATATTATCTCTAATCCTAAAACTCCATTTATCCTTCCCCTCTTTTTCAATTCTTCTAATATTTTTATTTCCTCATCATTAAAAGCTAAAACAAAGGAACCATTTCTCTTAAAGGGAACTTTTAATTGGGAACAAAGCTCAGGGTATAATTTATTTCCCCTAACATTCGTTTTAGCTTTATTGGTATTTGGCAAAGGATCATAACCAGCATGAACTATTCCACTATTCGCCTTGGTAGCTCCCGTGGCAATGTCACTTTCCCTTTCTAAAAGGAGAATCCTTAGAGAATAGAAGGATAATTGTCTTGCAACTAAAGTCCCTACAATTCCCCCTCCAATAATAATTAGATCCATAATTAGCTTCCC
>FMJZ01058658.1_pt1 | contig 10450 bp, 17 predicted proteins | sample 1987881 | NCBI WGS metagenome assembly FMJZ01 (sample SAMEA4378227, study PRJEB15110) | soil metagenome | biome: soil; feature: Field; material: Soil | place: India | collected 2015-03-11 | depth 0 m | reverse complement strand
GATGCCAATATCGAACTGCGAAAAAGAAACAAGAAGCTCATTGAATATAGAGACGCTCAACCAGCTACTTCAGAACCAGTTTTACTGGGTATTACTGCTGCTGCATTATCCACCGAAAGCTTCCTATCGGCAGCATCATTCCAAGAAACTACGAAGGTGTTAACAGATGCTGCAACCGAAGCAAAAACTGACCACTTGCTCGGTTTGAAAGAAAATGTTGTGATTGGTCATAAAATTCCAGCAGGAACTGGACTTAAAGAATTTAGAAATATTGTTCTTACAACACCAGAATTTATTACAGAAACAAGAGTAACGACAGAAACAAGTAAGGTGAAAAGTAAAAAAACTATTGATTAAAATATTTTGAAATATTATATTGCAAAGCTAAATTTTTATAAAATGGAGATATAGATTTGCCAACAATAAATCAATTAGTTAGACATAATAGAGTTAAGGTTAAGAGTAAGAGCAAATCACCAGCTCTTCAGGGATGCCCTCAAAAAAAGGGGGTCTGCACAAGAGTATATACTACAACACCGAAGAAACCAAATTCAGCACTTCGCAAAGTTGCTCGTGTGCGCCTATCTAATGGTATTGAAGTTACTGCATATATTCCTGGAGAAGGCCATAACTTGCAAGAACACTCAATAGTTCTTGTTCGAGGTGGAAGAGTCAAAGATTTGCCTGGTGTTCGTTATCACATAATACGTGGAACTCTTGATGCGGCTGGAGTAAACGATAGAAAACAAGGCAGATCAAAATACGGAACTAAAAAAGCAAAAACAGCAAGTAAATAGTTATGAGAAAGAGAAGAGCAGAAAAAAGAATTTTATCACCAGACCCAATTTATAATGAGATACTTGTTACTAAGCTAATAAATTATGTGATGAAGCGTGGTAAAAAGAATGTTGCCAGAAAGTTAGTGTATGGCGCTTTTGATATTATTAAAGAAAAGACAAATAAAAACCCATTAGATGTATTCCTTAAAGCTGTAAACAATGTTAAGCCAATGATTGAGGTAAGAAGCCGTAGAATAGGTGGTGCAACATATCAAGTTCCTACAGAAGTAAGACCTGAAAGGCAAATTGCACTTGCTCTCAGATGGATAATAAATTTTGCCAGAGATAGAAAAGATAAATCTTTTGCTACTAAGTTAGCGGCTGAATTAATCGCAGCATCGAATAATGAGGGTGCTTCGGTTAAGAAAAAAGATGATACTCATCGTATGGCTGAAGCTAATAAAGCATTTGCTCATTTTAAATGGTAAGGTTGGAGAATTAAATTTTTATGCCTAGAGGATTACCGATAGAGAAATTGCGAAATATTGGGATTATGGCTCATATTGATGCCGGTAAAACTACTACAACTGAACGAATCCTGTTCTATACTGGTAAAGTCCATAAGATGGGTGAAGTTCATGATGGGTCTGCTACGATGGACTTCATGGAGCAGGAAAGAGAAAGAGGAATAACTATTACAAGTGCTGCGACAACTTGTGAATGGAAAGGACACAGAATTAATATTATTGATACACCAGGCCACGTTGATTTTACGGTTGAAGTTGAGAGATCATTAAGAGTTTTAGATGGAGCCGTTGCTTTATTCTGTGCAGTTGGTGGCGTTGAACCTCAGTCCGAAACTGTTTGGAGACAAGCTGATAAATTTGGTGTACCAAGAATAGCCTTTGTCAATAAAATGGATCGAGTGGGTGCGGACTTCTTTAATGTAATTCAGATGATGAAGGATAGACTAGGTGCAAATCCTGTACCTATTCAAATTCCAATTGGCGAAGGTGATATGTTTACTGGTGTTATTGATCTGATTACTATGAAAGCTGTAATGTACACTGAAGATCCACTCGGAACCAAATTTGAAATATTTGAAATACCCAAAGATCTTGAAAACTATGCTAAGGAAAATAGAACTAAGTTATTGGAAGCAGTCTCGGATATTGATGATACCTTGTTAGTGAAATATTTAGAAGGTGAAAAAATCACCGAAGAAGAAATAAAAAAAGTTATAAGACAAGCAACGATAAAGAATACAATTGTTCCGGTCCTTTGTGGTTCGGCATTCAAGAATAAAGGTATTCAATTATTGCTTGACGCGGTAATTGATTATTTACCTTCACCAGCTGATCTACCGCCTTTAGTTGGGCATCATCCCCATTTGAACGACTTAGTTACTCGAGAACAAACAGAGGATGAAAAATTCACTGCATTAGCGTTTAAAATTATGAGTGATCCGTATGTCGGTCGATTAACTTTTTTTAGAGTTTATTCTGGTAAAGCTACAGCAGGCTCATATATTTATAACTCCAATAAAGAAAAGAAAGAAAGATTAGGTAGACTGCTGCAAATGCATGCTAATCATAGAACGGATATTGAAGAAGTATATGCTGGTGATATTGCAGCTGCCGTTGGATTGAAATTTACGAAGACCGGGGATACACTTTGTGATGAATCGGATCCGATTATTCTTGAAAAAATGGAATTTCCTGAGCCAGTTATTCAAATAGCAATTGAACCTAAAACCAAAGCTGATCAAGACAAATTATCAGAAGCCTTGAATAAGTTAGCCGATGAAGATCCTACATTCAGAGTTAGTGTTAATGAAGAAACAGGACAAACTTTAATAGCCGGGATGGGAGAGCTTCACCTCGAAATTTTAGTTGACCGAATGAAAAGAGAATTCAAGGTTGAAGCAAATATTGGAAGACCACAAGTTGCATATAGAGAAACTATTTCCAAGAAAGCTCAAGCAGAAGGTAAATTTGTTAGACAAACTGGAGGTCGTGGTAAATATGGGCATGTGTGGATTGAAATTGAACCTAATGAAAAAGGTAAAGGTTACGAATTTATAAATAAAATTGTAGGTGGTGTAATACCAAAAGAGTATATTCCTGCAGTCTCTGCAGGCATAGAAGAAGCAATGAGAAATGGTGTATTAGCTGGTTATCCAGTTGTTGATGTTAAGGTTACATTATTCGATGGTTCTTATCATGAAGTTGATTCCGATGAGTTGTCGTTCAGAATAGCAGGTTCTATCGCATTTAAAGAAGCTGCAAAGAAAGCCTCGCCAACACTGTTAGAGCCAATTATGGAAGTTGAAGTAGTTACTCCTGAGGAATATTTAGGTGATGTGATGGGTGATTTAAACTCACGACGTGGAAAGATCGAAGGCTTTAGTGCAAGAAAAGATGCCCAAGTTATTCGTGCATTAGTTCCTCTGTCTGAAATGTTCGGATATGCTACGATTTTAAGATCTATGACTCAAGGTAGAGCATTATATACAATGCAGTTTGCGTTTTATCAAGAAGTACCAAAACAGATTGCTGATCAAATAATTGAAAAATCAATCGGAAAAGAAGGAATTATAGTCTAAGTTTAATCTTTACTAATTAAAAGGAGAAACAAAAATGGCAAAGGAAAAATTTGATCGTAGTAAACCTCACGTGAATGTTGGAACAATTGGTCACGTGGATCATGGTAAAACAACTTTAACTGCAGCAATTACGATGGTTCTAGCTAAGAAAAATTTAGCTCAAGTAAGAACCTTTGACTCAATTGATAATGCACCAGAAGAAAAAGCACGTGGTATTACCATTGCAACTGCACACGTTGAGTATTCATCTGAAAAGAGACATTATGCACATGTTGATTGCCCAGGACACGCTGATTATATAAAGAATATGATTACTGGTGCAGCACAAATGGATGGTGCTATCTTAGTTGTTGCTGCAACCGATGGACCAATGCCACAAACAAGAGAACATATTCTTTTGGCTCGTCAGGTTGGTGTTCCTGCTATTGTTGTCTTCATGAATAAAGTCGATGCAGTTGACGATCCAGAGTTACTTGACTTAGTAGAAATGGAAGTTAGGGAATTGTTATCTAAATATGAATTCCCTGGCGATGAAATTCCTGTAATTCGAGGAAGTGCTTTGAAAGCTATGGAGAAAGCTGTTTTACCAACAACTTCTCCGGATGAACCTGAATTTAAATGTATTTGGGATTTAGTAGACGCATTAGATAATTATATCCCATTACCACAAAGAGAAATCGATAAACCATTTTTGATGCCAGTTGAGGACGTTTTCAGTATTACAGGACGTGGAACAGTTGCAACCGGTAGAGTGGAGAGAGGTAAAATAAAATTAAATGAAGAGGTAGAATTAATTGGACTTGGACAGCACAAGAAGACAGTTGTAACAGGTATTGAAATGTTTAGAAAAGAACTTGATGAAGCTATCGCAGGTGATAATGCTGGATTACTTCTTAGAGGTATAGGTAAGGATGAGATAGAAAGAGGAATGGTTTTAGCAAAACCAGGTAGTATCACACCACACAAAAAATTTGAATGCGAAGTTTACGTTCTTTCAAAAGAAGAAGGTGGCCGCCATACACCATTCTTCTCGGGTTACAGACCACAGTTCTATTTCAGAACAACTGATGTTACTGGAGTTGTAACCTTACCAGAAGGTGTTGAGATGGTTATGCCTGGCGATAATGTAAGGCTCACAGTAGATCTAATTTCTGAAATTGCAATGGAAGAAGGATTGAGATTTGCTATTCGCGAAGGCGGTAGAACTGTTGGTGCTGGTGTTGTTACAAAAATTCTTGAATAAGAGGTGATATAATTTTATTAAAAGGAGATTTAAGAAGTGCAAAGTCAAAAGATACGAATTAAATTAAAATCATACGATCATAATCTCTTAGATAAGTCAGCTGAGAAGATAATTAAAACTGTCAGAAGTACTGGAGCTTTGGTTTCTGGGCCTATTCCTTTGCCAACAAAAAGAACTGTATATACTGTTCTTAGATCTCCACATGTTGATAAAAAATCACGTGATCAATTTGAAATTCGTTCTCATAAAAGATTAATTGATATACTAAACTCAAACAATAAAACAATTGACTCATTAATGAAACTCGATATCCCTGCGGGTGTCGATATTGAGATAAAAGTAAATGCATAGTTGGAGATTATAATGATAGGTCTTCTAGGTAAAAAAATAGGAATGACACGAATTTTTGACCAAAATGGTAATGTTATTCCGGTGACGATTGTTGAAGCTGGACCTTGTTTTGTTACACAGATTAAAACAAAAGAGAACGATGGTTATTATGCGGTTCAGTTGGGATTTGATCAAAAGAAAATTAAGAGTACAAACAAACCATTACTTGGACATTTTAATAAGGCAAGTATTACACCTAAGAAATTCTTGGCTGAATTTAGAGACTTTGACCTGAAAGAGTTAAAATTAGGACAGCAAATTCTAGTTGATATCTTTAATGAAGGTGAAAAAATCACGGTTCAAGGGATTTCTAAAGGAAAAGGTTTTCAAGGTGTTGTGAAAAGGCATGGATTTGGCGGTGGATCTGTAACTCACGGTCAGAGTGATAGACTGAGAGCGCCTGGTTCGATTGGTGCTAGCTCATTCCCAAGCCGTGTTTTTAAGGGTCAGAGAATGGCTGGTAGAATGGGCGGTGCAAAAGTCTCTATTCGTAATCTAAAGATTGTAAAAATTGACAAAGACCAGAATTTAATCTACATAAAAGGTGCAATCCCTGGTCATATTAACGGTTATGTGAAATTGATAAAGAAATGACAATGAAAATTGATGTATACAAAATAGATGGTACATTAGCCGGACATCAAGTAGAATTGAATCCGGAAATTTTTGCTGTGACACCAAACGATCACGCAATTTATTTAGCTGTAAAGGCTTACCTTGCAAATCAAAGACAAGGCACAGCGAAAACAAAAGAAAGAAGCGAAGTGCGTGGTGGTGGTCGTAAACCATGGCGACAAAAAGGCCGTGGTACAGCTCGAGCAGGTTCTATCCGTTCACCACTTTGGGTTGGAGGTGGAACTGTTTTTGGACCTAAACCACGTGATTATGAAATGAAATTGCCAAAAAAAGTCAAGTTATTAGCTCGACTTTCTGCTTTAACATATAAAGCTCAGAATAACCAAATAATTGTTGTTGAAGACTTTGACTTCGAACAACCAAAGACTAAAGAGATGTTCAGTATCTTAAAAGCACTGAATATTAGCCAGAAAAAGACTTTACTTTTAACAGGATCTTACAATAAAAATATCTACTTATCAGGTAGAAATATTCCAACATTGAATGTGCTCGAGGCTTCCAAAGCCTCAACTTATGCAATTCTTAATAATAAAGTCTTAATGATTCAAGAAAGTGCCTTGAAATTAATAAATAATAAATTTAGCCATGAGTAAGAAAATTAACGAAATATTGATTCGACCTTTATTGACCGAAAAGATTACCGCATTGCAGGATCAAGGTGTTAATGTTTACGGTTTTGTTGTTTCAAAAGGTGCTAACAAGATTGATATAGCAAATGCAGTTGAAAAAAAGTTTAATGTTAAAGTTATAAATGTTCGAACTGTGGTGCGCAAAGGAAAAGCAAAAACACAATTTACCAGGTCTGGTCGATTTACTGGTAGAAGAGCTACTATTAAAAAAGCCTATGTAACTTTAGATAAAGGCCAGAAAATTGATTTCTTTGAGAACATATAATTGCAAGGATGAACAATAATGGGACTTAAAAAATTAAAACCAGTTACACCATCACAAAGATTTGCAATCTTACCAGACTTCTCAGAAATAACTAGAGTTGAACCTGAGAAATCCTTACTTGAACCTTTGAAAAAATCGGGTGGTAGGAATAACTATGGTCGTCTAACTTCACGACATCGTGGTGGTGGACATAAACGAATGTATAGAATCATTGATTTCAAAAGAGATAAGCGAAATATACCTGGTAAAGTCTTTTCAATAGAATATGATCCAAATCGTTCTGCTAGGATAGCATTGATACATTATGCTGATGGAGAGAAACGATACATTCTTGCACCAAATGGTTTAAAAGTTGGCGATACAATTATGGCTGGCGAAAACGTTGAAATTAAACCTGGAAATGCAATGCCGCTTGGTATTGTACCTTTAGGAAGTTTTGTACATAATGTTGAAATGAAGCCTGGCAAAGGTGGCCAACTTGCAAGAAGTGCTGGTACTTCAGCTCAGGTTGTAGCAAGAGAAGATAAATATGTACACTTAAAACTTCCATCAGGAGAAGTTCGTCTAGTAAATGTAAATTGCTATTGCACTTATGGGATAGTTGGAAATGCTGATCACGAGAATATTAGTTTGGGTAAGGCTGGAAGAAATCGATGGTTAGGTTGGAGACCTTATGTGCGAGGTGTTGCAATGAATCCAATTGATCATCCTAATGGAGGGGGTGAAGGAAAAAGTAAATCTGGCGGTGGTTGGCAGCATCCTACTTCTCCTTGGGGTCAATACGCTAAAGGATTAAAAACTCGCAAAAAGAAAAAATTATCGAATAAATTTATTGTCAAACGAAGGAAATAGTGTAAGAGGAATTTATGCCAAGATCTGTTAAAAAAGGTCCTTATATAAATGAAAAGTTACTAAAAAAGATTAGAGCTCTAAATGAGGCTAATCAGAAAAAAATGATAAAGACTTGGTCGCGTGCATCAACTATTTCACCAGAATTTGTGGGACATACAATTGCTATACATAACGGTAAGCAATTTATTCCTGTGTTGATTACTGAATACATGGTAGGACACAAACTTGGTGAATTTGCTCCTACTCGAATATTTAGAGGTCATCCAGGAACAAAAGCGGAAAAAGCAAGCAAAGCAAAATAAGTTTGATAAGGTAATATATGGAAGCAAGAGCAAGATTTAGATTTATACCAACATCGCCACGAAAAATGAGAACTGTAATTGATTTGATTCGTGGAAAGTCTGTTGAAGAAGCTTTAAGTATTTTACATTTTAATAAAAAACATGCTGCTAGAGATGCTGAAAAAGTCCTGCGCTCAGCTGTTGCTAATTTAATGAATAAGGTTGAAGATGGTCGAATTGAAGTTAGTGACCTTTATGTTAAGGAAGCTTATGTGGATGGTGGGCCAATGTTAAAACGTGTTTTACCTGCACCGATGGGTAGAGCTTATCGAATTAGAAAAAGATCTAATCATGTAACTATTGTTGTTGCACAAAAAGAAACAAAATCATAGGTGTATCTTTGGGACAGAAATCTAATCCAATTGGCTTGAGAATAGGTATTACACGAGGTTGGGATTCGAATTGGTATGAAGAAAAATCCTTTGGCCCAAAACTCGTGGAAGATGTCAAGATTAGAAGCTACATAAAAAATAGATTAGAGAACGCAGGCGTTTCTAAAGTGATTATTGAAAGAACCGCCAAAGATCTAACTATTACAATTCATACCTCTAGACCAGGTGTGGTAATTGGCAGAAGTGGAAAAGATATAGCTCAACTTGAAGCTGAATTGAAAAAATTATTTGATAAGGAAGTTAAAGTTCAAATTCATGAAATTAAACGACCAGAGCTTGATGCGGAGCTCGTTGCAAAAAATATCGCTAGACAAATTGAAAATAGAATTTCACATCGACGAGCTATGAAAACTGCAATTACTGCAGCTATGAGAATGGGTGCTGAAGGTATAAGAATTAAATGCGGCGGACGGCTTGCTGGTGCAGAAATGGCTCGTTCTGAACAGTATAAAGAAGGTAGAATTCCTTTACACACTTTTCGAGCTGATATCGATTACGCTACTGCAACTGCTCAGACCATTTATGGGTCAATTGGTGTTAAAGTTTGGATTTGCAGAGGCGAAATTTTTGGTAAACCAGGTGAAAAAATTGGAGCATAAATTTTATGTTGATGCCTAAAAGAGTTAAATATAGAAAAGCTCATCGTGGTAGAATGAAAGGTAAAGCTACTCGAGGTAATACCGTAGCTTTTGGTGAATTCGGATTAAAAGCGCTTGAGCCACATTGGATAACTTCAAGACAGATTGAAGCATGCCGTGTTGCACTTGCTAGGAAGATGAAAAGAGATGGTAAAATTTGGATTAGAATTTTTCCAGATAAACCAGTAACCAAAAAACCACTTGAGACCAGAATGGGTAAAGGTAAAGGAGCACCAGAATTTTGGGTAGCTGTTGTTAAACCAGGGAGAGTTATGTTTGAGGTCGCAGGTGTTGATCCTAAAACTGCACAAGAAGCTTTAAAATTAGCAGCTCATAAGCTACCAATTAAAACTAAAATCGTCACTAGAATAGATTACAAAGCAGAATAGGTGTGAGTATGAAGTTATTCGAAATCAGACAGATGACTGACGAAGAATTAAGAAAAAGAATTATAGAAGAAGAAAGCAATTTAGTTGATTTAAGATTTGCATTAGCAACAAAGCAATTAACTAACACAGCCAAAATAAAATTAACTAGAAGAGACATTGCAAGAATGAAAACCGTTCTTAGAGAAAGAGAATTAGGTATAGATAGAAAATCCGGTTCTGGAACAAAGGAGGAGAAATAAGAGATGACAGTAACTAGAGGTAAAAGAAAAACCAGAATCGGAAAAGTAGTAAGCAACAAAATGGATAAGAGCATTGTCGTAGAAATTGAAAGGCGAGTTGCTCATCCTATTTATAAAAAATATTATAAGAAAACCACAAAATTAATGGCTCATGATCCAAACAACGAATGCCAGATTGGTGATATCGTCGAAATAATGGAAACGCGTCCTTTGAGTAAAAGAAAAAGATGGCGATTAGTAAAAATTCTTGAACGAGAAAAATAAAATATATAGAGAGAGGATACAGAAATGATTCAGGAAGAAACCAATTTAGTTGTTGCTGATAATTCAGGTGCAAAAAAGGTTAGATGTATAAGAGTTCTTGGTGGTAGTAATAGAAGATATGCAAGTGTTGGAGATATTATAGTCGTGTCTGTTAAATCAGCAATTCCTGGTGGTGCTGTTAAAAAAGGTGATGTATCTCGTGCAGTAGTTGTAAGAACTAAGAAAGAAGTAAAGAGAAAAGATGGAACGTATATTAGATTTGATGAAAATGCTGCGGTTCTTCTCGACAACAAAAATGAACCACGTGGAACGCGAATTTTTGGTCCCGTTGCTCGTGAATTAAGAGAGAAACAATTCATGAAAATTGTATCATTAGCTCCTGAAGTATTATAAGAGGTTTTGAATGAGACTTAAAATCAAAAAAAATGATAACGTAATTGTCATAGCTGGTAACGAAAAAGGAAAAACCGGTAAAGTACTTAAGGTTTTTCCGAAAAAACAACGAGTTATCGTTGAAGGTGTAAACATTGTAAAAAGACATACCAGACCATCACAAAAAAATCCGCAAGGTGGTATTCTTAAAAAAGAAGCCCCCATTCATATTTCTAATGTAATGATTTTAGACCCGAAAACGAATGAAAGAACTAGAATAGGATCAAAAATTATTTACGATGAAACTACAAAAAAGAAAAAAATTGTTCGTGTAACTAAAAAATCTGGAGAAATGATTTAGGTTTAAAGATGGCAGATAAAAAGCAAAAAAAACAAGTTCAACAAGTAGCTCAAAC
>FMJZ01051880.1_pt1 | contig 10450 bp, 7 predicted proteins | sample 1987881 | NCBI WGS metagenome assembly FMJZ01 (sample SAMEA4378227, study PRJEB15110) | soil metagenome | biome: soil; feature: Field; material: Soil | place: India | collected 2015-03-11 | depth 0 m | reverse complement strand
TGAGGGTTTATCGTGCGAATGGGAAATAATAAAAGATATTAAAAAACATTATAACTTTGGATAGGAGAATTTTGATGAACGAATTTTACAACTATGCTCTTGAAATTGCAAAAAGAGCAAAAGCAGTTTCTTTAGAAATAGCTTCAAAAGGAACAAAAGAAAAGAATGCTTTACTTGAATTTATAGCAGAAAATATAGAAAAAAATAGTAACTATATTATACAAGAAAACAAAAAAGATATTGAGTTCGCAAAAAATGCTGGTAAACAGAAGGCTTTCATTGATAGACTCATTCTTGACGAAAAAAAAATTAAGTCATTAAAAAATGCAATTCTTGATATTGTTGCTTTACCAGACCCTGTCGGAAGTGGGAATCTTATTACAAAAAGGCCAAACGGTTTAAAAATAGAAAAAATAAGAGTGCCTATAGGTGTGATTGCAATGATTTATGAATCCCGTCCGAATGTAACGAGTGATTCAGCGGCTCTCTGCCTCAAATCTGGCAACACAGTAATTCTAAGAGGAGGAAAAGAAGCAATAAATTCAAACAAAGCAATAGCAAATGTTATAAAAGATGGCCTTAAGAAAATGAATTTTCCAGAAGATGCTGTTATTCTTATCGAAAACCTTGAATATCAGGTTGTTGATGAATTACTTAAGATGAATGAATATATAGATCTTGTTATACCGAGAGGTGGAGAAAGTTTAATAAAATCTGTGACCGAAAAATCAACTATACCAGTAATTAAACATGACAAGGGTGTATGCCATGTGTTTATTGATGCAAGTGCAGATAAAACAAAAGCAGAAAATATAGTAATAAATGCAAAATGTCAGAAACCTTCAGTTTGCAATGCGATGGAAACACTTTTAATCCATAAAGAATATCCCTACGTTAAGGAATTAATTAAAAAACTTTTAGATAACTATGTAACTGTGGTTGCTGACAAAAATATAAGAAATATATTCCCTGAACTTGAAGAAGTAAAAGAAGAAGATTTTTATAAGGAATATCTTGATTATAAACTTAACGCAAAAATAGTTGAAAATGTTGAAGAAGCTGTTAATCATATAAATAAATATGGTTCTCACCATTCAGATTCTATAATAAGTGAAAGCTATCATAACGTGCAGTATTTTCTTGAAAGAGTAGATAGTGCCGCAGTATATGCCAATGCCTCAACAAGATTTACAGATGGTGGGGAATTCGGTCTTGGAGCAGAAATGGGTATTTCCACCCAAAAACTCCATGTTCGTGGTCCAATGGGGCTTGAGGGACTTACTACCGAAAAATGGATCATTTATGGAGATGGACACATAAGAGAATGAAAGAAAAAATAGGGCTTTTTGGTGGTTGTTTTAATCCACCACATAACGCACATATAAAGATAATCCATAAAGCACTTAATTATTTTGATTTTTCAAAACTTATTGTAATGCCAGTATACATTCCGCCACATAAAAATATAGATGATGGCTTTTCACCTGAAATGAGATATTTTATGACTGGCGTTTCTCTATACTATTTTTTTCCAGAGGAACTTGATAAATTTTATAATCCTTTATGGGATAAAGAAAAATGGCAAACTTTTAAAAATTTTTATGAAAAAAATTTTAATAAAAATCATAACCCAAAAATTATACTATCAGATTATGAGATAAAAAAAGAAACAGTTTCCTATACAATAGACACAGTAAAATATCTTAAAACCATTTATGAAAATAGTGAAATTTTTGTAATAATTGGAATGGATGAGGCAAAAATTCTTGAAAGCTGGAAAAATTATGAAGAATTAATAAAACTTGCCAACTTTGTGGTCGCAAAAAGGCCCGGCTTTAATGAAAAAGAAATTTTATCCCACTTTAAATTTCTACAAACATTTCCTTTTGAAGAAACAAATTTATCTTCATCGATTATAAGAAAAAAGATTAAAAACAAAGAAGATATTTCAACATTAGTCCCAGAAGTGTTGAATTTATTAATACAACATTTTTTATAAAATCTTTTCTTAATATAAATTTTATATTCAAAAATTATGAAAAAATTTAAATATTAAATTATTTTTGACATTTTAATTCTTTTAAATTAAAATAATTATCTGACTTTTGTAAAGAAGAGGTATTTTATGGATACAAGAAAATATTTATTTACTTCCGAATCCGTAAGCGAAGGTCATCCTGATAAACTTGCAGATCAGGTGTCTGATGCTATATTGGATGCCGCATTATCTCAAGACCCAGACTCAAGAGTAGCCTGTGAAACATTTACAACAACAGGAATGGTTCTTGTTGGCGGAGAAATCACTACAAAGGCAAATTTCAATGTTCAGGATATAGTAAGGGAAACTGTAAGAGAAATTGGTTATGACAATCCACTTTATGGACTTGATTGTAATTCTATGGCTGTAATAAATGTAATCCAGAAACAATCCCCAGATATCGCACAGGGAGTTTTAGGTCATGGGCTTGAAGAGTTTAAAGGACAGCAGGGAGCAGGCGATCAGGGAATGATGTTTGGTTATGCAACAAATGAAACAAAAGAATATATGCCAGCTCCTATAATATTTGCACACAATCTACTCAAATACGCATCAAAATTAAGAAAAGAAAAACAAATAAAATGGTTAAGACCCGATTCAAAAAGTCAGGTTACAATAGAATATGAAAACAGAAAACCTGTCCGCATAGACACAGTTGTTTTATCACATCAACATGATGAAGATGTATCATACGAAGAGATTAAAGATACAATAATAAATAAGATAATAAAGCCTGTCCTTGATCCTACAGGACTTCTCGATAAGAATACAAAATATTTTATCAACCCAACTGGAAGATTTACTGTTGGTGGTCCTCATGGTGATACTGGACTTACAGGTAGAAAGATAATAGTTGACACATATGGTGGAGCAGGGCATCATGGTGGTGGAGCTTTCAGTGGAAAAGACCCAAGTAAGGTCGATAGAAGTGCAGCATATATGGCAAGATATATTGCAAAAAATATTGTTGCTTCAGGCGTTTGTGATATATGTGAAATTCAAGTTTCCTATGCAATAGGAGTTCCATTCCCAATTTCAGTTTATGTTAATACATTTGGAACCTCAAAAGTTCCAGAAACAAGGATTGAAGAAGCAGTAAAGAAAGTTTTTGATCTTACACCAGCCGGAATAATAAAAACTCTCGATCTCAAGAAACCAATTTATAAGAAAACTGCTTCATATGGACACTTTGGAAGAGATGAATTCAGCTGGGAAAAAACTGACAAAGTAAAAGACTTATTAGCTCTTTTGAGTTAAAATAAAAAAGAGGGGGTAGAAACCCCCTCTTTTTATTTTCTTATCTTTAAGACCTCACCCTTTTCCCAATCTGCATATGTAAAGATTGGAATATCAACATCTTTCTTTATCGGATTAAACCTTTTCTTACCTCCGACCTTATCATATACAAAACCAGCCAGAGCCTCAAAGTAACCAAAAATAGCAAGCCCTCTCGGATAAAGATTCAAATTATTGCCATAAAAAGTCTCAAAAAACAGATAAATATCTTGAGAATTTGTCGTCAATTGCCAATCCCAGTAATTTTCAGTAAGATGAGAAAGATCAATTCCATAATAAGAAGCAACAATATCTCTTAACATATTCATTGAAATCCACCCTACCTTATTTGAGGTGCTTGCAAGTCCCACCTTAACATCATGAGATATAGTTTTTGCAATATATGTACTGTGTCGACAACCATATTTTGTAAGAGTCCTATAAGTTGACTCAATTATATCCTTTTTAATCCTTTCTTTATTCAAACCAACATTAAACCCAACCATTTCAAGAAGTGCAATACCATTCACTGTATAAATATGATAGGCATCCCATCCTTCAAGTTCACCTGACAATTTTTCTTTCGTCCATGGATCAATAAGCCCATCCTTTGTTTTTGTAAGAGTTACAATGTAATGATCGTTTAACCACCCTTCCTTTTCTATAGTAGAGAGTGCATTTTTTGCAAATCTTTTATATCCTGAAAGTTCTTTTTCTCCAAGATAATTAAGAATTTGTATTCCAGCCTTTATTGCGGCCATTGCTTTAACACCAAGATAAATTTGTTCTTTACCAAACTGTATAGCTGGTGAAGCATCGTCAATCGTATTTGCACAACAAAGGTCTGGTATACCATTTCCACTCGTATCACAAGCAAGTATAAAATCCATAAGTTTTTTAATAAAATCTTTGTGTTTCTTTATGATATTGTCTTTACCTGTTCTTCTCCAATGAGAATAGGCCATAAGTATATAATTTGCATTTTCCTCTACTTCCATTTCATGTGGATAGTACTGTCTATCAGCATTTGCAAGGACGCCCATATCATGAGACAAAAATAAAGTCCCCTTTCCTCTATCACCAATGACACTTTCTCCTGGTTTACCAAAATCAGGCCATTCATCAAGCTCCATTTCAAGCAACTCTGGCCATACTGACAAATAAAAGGGTGATTGAGTATACTCAACATCTACAGTCGAATGGAAAAAGCATGAACCTTCCCACACAGAATACCAATCTTTATTCTCCAATCTCACATACCATGTGTCATAAAGCCAAGAATGTAAAGTCATAGATACAAGATTATTTAAAGAAGAACCAAGATTATGAGATAAGAATATATTATCAACATTGATTGAATTTTCGACAACTTTTTTGTAATTATTTTTTCCCCAACTTACAACCTCTTCAAGATTTTTAAAGAATTCAGTATACTTGAATTCTCTTAATTTATCTTTGACAAGAAGAGTCGGTCTCTCAAAATCAGCCCAGACTAAAACTATCTTTTTATTATCATTGGTGGTGATATTTTCATAAAATCCATCTTTTTCATAATTTCCTTCGATTATAGCAATAGTATTTTTCGTCTTTCTTTCTTCAATAATTGGTGTAGTGTTTTGTGCAAGTAGTCCTTCTTTTGTTTCTGGAGGTCTTCTGATTGTGTGATTATAATGAACATCAAGTGCCTTTTTACTTTCATTATATTCAACAACAAAGTCTTTTGACTTTATTTTAAGAAAAATCTTGAAATCAACATCCTTAATTTTGACTGGGAACCATCTGAAAGTATTTGAAAGTCTTTCCACCTCAGCTTCAAGATAAACAACCGGGATAGTTGAAAAAAATACATCTTTTGGCTTGAAAGGAATTCTGAAAGTAAGTTTAAAATGTAATCCACTATCAGGATCTATCCCTGTTAATCTCATCGTCGTCGGGGTAATCTTTTGATCATGAAAGAAAAAATATTCTTTATCCTTACAAAGTGGAAGATATATTTTTCTGCCTTCAATCTCAATTCCAGCTTCAATTTCAAAAGGAAAAGTTTTTATATCATTTGATTTAATGAGATAACATTCTTTATGGGCTGGATTAATCCCTATACCGAATCTACTTCCAAAAACTGTCAAAGCATCTGCTATCAAATTCATAATAACCTCTTTTATTTAGATTTAACTAAAACTTCTTTTAATCTATTGTAAGCAGGTTTTGGATTATATTGTTCATCAAATATTAATGCATTTCCAAAACCCGAAAAATAAGAAGGCACCCAGCTATATCTATCTGACAATCCCCACATTATAAAGGCACTGCCTTTAACTTCGAGAAAAATCTTCATTAACTCACCGTATATCCTTGCCTGTCTTCTCAAATCTTCCTCAGTATAATTTTTTGGGATTCTCACATCAAGCTCAGTTATCTGAATATCAAGCCCAAGTTTCTTAAATCTTTCAAAGTTGGCTCTTATAGAAGCATAATCAGGCTCCCACCTTCCATCAAGATGAAATTGAAAACCAACTCCATGGATAGGAACCTTCTTAGCAATAAGCCCCTTTACCACCTCATAAAGTTTATTTGATTTTGGATTTATATCTTCAATATTGTAATCGTTAATATAGAGCTTAGCCGAAGGATCTGCCTCATTAGCACATCTAAAAGCATGCTCAATATATTCATCTCCAATTATAAGTTGCCATATACTTTCTCTCAACTCTCCATTATCTGCAATTGCTTCATTTACAACATCCCAGTCCACAACCTGACCTTTATAATAAGTCATTACATTTGAAATATGAACCTTCATAGTTTCTTTCAATTCTTCTGGAGTAGTCCCCGGTTTTGCAATCCAGTAAGGATTCTGCAAATGCCATATGAGTGTATGCCCTCTTATTCTCATATTGTTTTCCTTAGCAAAGGCAACAAGTTTATCAGTTTTCTTGAAATTATACACCTTTCTTGAAGGATGAATATTTTCCCATTTAAATTCATTTTCTGGAGTTATATAGTTACAATTCTTTTTCACAATCTCAATAAATCTTTCATCATTAAGTTGCCCCTCCGTTATTGAGGTGCCTATATAGATACCCCTCTTTTCAGCAAAAAACTTTAGCCCTTCATTAGCAATAGTCTGACTATCAAATTCCTCTTTCACACTTGCTTTTTTCTCAGAAGATGAACACCCAATAACGAGAAGCAAAGCTAAAAGAGTAAGTAAATAAAACTTCACTTTACCCATAAAAATCTCCTACATAAAAATTTTGGGTTAACAATAACCCATAAAGCAAACTTTTTAAAAGTTTTTTTAAAAGTTATTAATACAATATATATTATATAGTCCTTTTTCAGGAAGTCAAGTAAAAAATAAAATAAATTAAAAAAATTGTTTTAAATAAAGAAACTGGACATTTTGGCTTATATGAATTAAAATTATTTATGGCGGTTAATTTAATATTTTTTAAAAGGAGAAATTTTTGACCAAGACAAAAAAGTTGATTTTTTTAACTATTTTAGTCCTGAGTTGTACAAAAAAAGAAAGCACAGTTAAAGAAGAAAAACAAAAGGAAGAAAAGGCTGTAATTCCATCTACTACAATTTCATACAGAGAATACAATAATATCTATTACAATAACTTATTACAATTTATTTCAAATAAGGCCTCAACAAATATCAATAAACTCTATCTTGAAGCACTTTCAAATGAATTTGACCATCTTTCATTATATAGAAAAAACAAACTTGATAAAGCAATCTCAATTTATAGTACCCTCACCAATTTAAACGAAGAGGAAGCTACTTTCATTAATCAACGTAAAGGAATTTCAAGTTATAAAAAGGGAGATTTTGATAGCTCTTTTAATATTCTCACAAATGTCTTTGCTCAGCTTGAAAAACAAAAAATAAGAAACGATGAATTATACTACTACCTTGCTCTTAATTATATTTATAAAAATGACATTGAAACATCTCTCAAACTTATAAAACTATCTAAACCCTCTGTTTTAACTATTGACAGTATGGGCTTTAACTATCTTGTCGCAAAATTATCTTTATGGAATAATAATACAAACGAAGCTAATACCTATTTAAATAAAGCAATAAATATTGATAAAAAATTATTTGAAAAAAGATATGGAGAAGAAGCAACCACAATATTTAAAAATATTTACAAAGAAAATAAAACAGAAAACAATAAAGAAACTTTCAAAATACTCTTTGATTTGCCAGCTATTTATAATCAAAATAAAAACATAGAATATTTTTATGATATGCCTTCAATTGTCTCAAGACCTATCATCAATCGTTTCAGAAACTATATAACAAATGTTATCTCACTACAAAATAAATTTTATTGTTTCTATGAAGATTTTTACTTTAAAAATGAAACAAATTCTTTTCTTTTAGTCACTGCCATACCATCAAAAAATACAACAAGTATAAAAGGAATGCAAATAAAAGAAATATTTTTTGCCACAACTCCATTCATTATAATTTTTGATATAGTCAAAAAAACTATAGTGGAAACAAACATAGTTTCAAATATGATTATCACAAATAATGTTGAATTAACAAACTCGGAAAGAATAAGTTTGCCATTTAACTATCTCTGGAAGATTGAAAAAATAGAATTCAATAATGATGAATTCTGGGACTATCTGATTATAGGTTTAAACAAGACCAATGAAATCGTCTATACTATATTTGATCCAAAAGCCAACAAACTCAATCTTATTAGAACAAACTACATAAAAAATTATAACTCATACTTATTTATCTCTAATAATAACATTAAATTATTTGAATGAGGAGAGAAAGATGTTTGCATATTTAGTCCATCCAGATATAAATCCAGAAATAATTCATTTTTTTGGTCCTATAGGCATAAGATGGTATAGCCTTATGTATATTATCGGGTTTTTGTTTGTCTACTATTTTATAAGATTTTTGATAAAGAAACAATATATAAAGATTACTGAACTTATGCTTTCAGATGTACTTTTTTATGCCTTTCTTGGTGTTATAATTGGAGGAAGGCTTGGTTATGTTCTTTTCTATAACCTTCCCTACTATCTTTCCAATCCACTGAAAATATTTGCCGTGTGGGAAGGGGGAATGGCCTTTCATGGTGGATTTTTAGGTGTTGTTATAGCCGAAATAATCTATTGTGTTCAAAAAAAGATAAACTTTTTTGATCTTATGGATCTCTTTGCCATTCCAGTGCCTGTGGCTCTCGGGTTTGGAAGATGGGGCAATTTTGTAAATCAGGAATTATGGGGTCGTCCTACCACTCTTCCCTGGGGTATGATCTTTCCCAAAATGCCACAGGAAAATTATTTTCATCTCAGTGAACCGTGGGTAAAAGAATTTGTTAATAAAATAGGGCTCGAAGTCCTACCAGGTCAAAAACTTGTCAATTTACCAAGACATCCCTCTCAACTTTATGAAATGCTACTTGAAGGCTTTTTGCTATTCGCTGTAATGCTTATATTTATGAAAATAGGTAGAAAAGAAAGAGGATTTTATTCAGCTATATTTCTTATCGGCTATGGTTTATCAAGACTAATAGTAGAGTTTTTCAGAGAACCCGATAAACAACTAGGCTATCTATATGGAGGCTGGCTCACAATGGGTATGCTTCTATCACTGCCTATGATAATAGCAGGTATTATACTTGTATCTTACTCTCTTGTAAGGAAGGAGAAAAATCTCCTGTGGGCAAAATAAAGGAACTTAACTATTCTACAGTTGTTAAAATTGCTGCTGGTGAAGTTATTGATAGACCCTCTTCTGTTGTAAGGGAACTTATAGATAACTCTCTTGATGCAAACTCAAGTCAGATTTCTATTTTTATTACTGAAGGTGGAAAGGAATATATCGAAGTGGCTGACAATGGAAATGGAATGGATAAGGACGATCTTCTTCTATGCACTAAAAATCACACTACAAGTAAAATAAATAATTTTGAAGACATTGATCATCTCTTATCTCTCGGGTTCAGAGGAGAAGCCCTCTCAAGTATTGCCGAAGTCTCAAAACTTCAAATAATATCAAAAGAAAAAAATTCCTTACTTGCACACAAAATTACAATAGAAGGTGGTAAAATTATTAAACTCGAAGAAACTTCCCGTGCAAATGGCACAAGTGTAATAGTTAAAGATTTATTCTTTAACATACCAGCAAGAAAAAAGTTTTTATCCACAAGTATTACAGAAACAAAAAATATAGAAAAGGAAATAATTAAAAAAGCCCTTTCTTATTTCAAGACCAGCTTTGAATTCCATAGTGATGGCAAAAAAAAATTCATAACACCTCAAAGAAACTCATATCTTGAAAGAATAAACGATTTTTATCCCGACTGCACAAAAGACTTGATACAGATAGAAAAAACAGAAGAAAATTTTTCGATCATAGGCTATATTTCAAAACCTGCATTTATAAGAAACAACAGGCAATACGAATATTTTTTTGTGAATAACAGGCCAGTAGAATGGAAAAACTTTTATTTCATAATAAATAGTGTATATGAGGGAATAATCCCAAAAGGTTACTATCCTGCTGTATTTTTATATATTTCAATAAATCCAGAAAATGTAGACGTAAACGTTCACCCGATGAAAAAAGAGGTTCGCTTCAAAGATGAACAAAAAATTACAAAATCTATTAAAGAAGCACTCGAAGAGTCATTAAATTTTTCAAAAACTTACAACATAGAAGAAAAAGTCGAATTTACACCATATGAAGAAAGGATAAGCAAAGCAATAGAAACATATTTTACTTCAAACAAAGAAGAAAAAACAAACTATCTTCCATTTGAAGAAGTAAAACCTATTATTAAAAAAGAAGAAAAGCAAAAAATTTACAGTCTTAAATTTGTAGGAAATATTTTTAACACCTATCTCATATTTGAAGAAAATGATAATCTCATCTTTTTAGACCAACATGCTGCCCACGAAAGAATAATGTATGAAAAACTGAAAAAAAATTATGAAGAAAAATTTTTATCCTCACAGGAACTCCTTGTCCCTCTTAAAATAGAACTACCAAAAATCTATGTAGAAGATTTTTTAACGAATATTGAAACTATTAAGGCTTTTGGATTTGAAATAGAACATTTTGGTGAAAATACTTTTATTGTCCGAAGTG
>FMJZ01033891.1_pt1 | contig 10454 bp, 8 predicted proteins | sample 1987881 | NCBI WGS metagenome assembly FMJZ01 (sample SAMEA4378227, study PRJEB15110) | soil metagenome | biome: soil; feature: Field; material: Soil | place: India | collected 2015-03-11 | depth 0 m | reverse complement strand
CGCCGGTCGAGATGCGACAGATGCGGCTGGATGATCTGCCCGCCGTATTTGAGTTGGGCCAGAAGCTTTTCACAGCAGCAGAGTTGCCCACGTTGTACCGGAGCTGGGACGATGACGAGCTGCTTCAGCTTTTCAATGCGAGCGAAGACACGTGTTTTGTGGCAATAGCCGGCGAGCGAGTCGTGGGTTTCACATTGGGCAGTATCATGGAAAAGCCACACAGCGCATGGCGCTATGGCTGGCTCGAATGGCTCGGCGTTGCGCCCGGATACAAACGGATGGGCGTGGCAACGCGGCTGTTGAATAAGCTCACAGATGTGTTCATCGCGCGGGACGCGCGCATCATGCTTGTGGACACAGATGAAGAAAACGTCGAGGCGTTGGCGTTCTTCCGGAGACACGGTTTCGGCCAAGAAAAACGGCACGTGTACCTGTCGCGCAACCTCGATGATCACCCGCGCAATCCGGAGCGCAGGAACGGCCGGGCTAATGACTGATCGAGGCTGCAGCAGCGCATCACTTGCACGCACTGCCCAAACCGATGTCAGGGGGACGTTTGGGCGCTTCTATCCCGGCAGGCTTTAAGCCGCTGTGGGCTGCTTCTTCGCGTAAAAACTTGCGCAGCGCGCCAACGCATCGACGCGCTAACTAGCCGGTCACGGCTGCGACTTTAGCGGCTCTTGTGCGGCAGAAGAACCGTGCCCAGCGCATCCGGAGACACGGGATTGCCAATAGGCAACGGTAATACGAAATTTTTGGTCCAGTTGGACCATAAATTTTGGATTTCGATTTTCGTACTTTGCTCAGTCTGTTGAACCATCTTTTGCAGCAGCACCGAGCAAAATCGCTGGGCACACGTCCGGTAAGAAGTTCCCACGCTAATCCATCGGCCAGTGAGGGTGATCGTTTGAGCAAGCAGTTTTACAGGTTCGCGACCCCGGCTGCTTCGGATTAGTTCTTTCGCCCGTTGTTTTTACTATGCCGCGTTTGTAGCTGGGACGACACGACAGCCGGGCTTACTTTTGCGTCCCGCTTTGCTGCTGCATATGTTTCATTATCTGCTCCTGCATCAGCGCCTTTAGGCTATCATATTTTTTGTAATCGGTTGGCGGGTCGAACAGCGCAGTGTCGGGTTTGGCAAGCTTAACGTCTTTGTAAAGCCAAGTGACAGTGTTCCCATCGTCGGCGGTCTCGATGCGGACCGGAAAGTTGTCAAGGTCACTCGCATTCCACACGGTGAACTCATGCTTGCGATCCTGCTTGTCGGTGACAACAACTTTGTTTTTAACGCATGCACGGCCCTCGATGGTTTCCTTGCCTAGTTCGGTTACCTCGGCCTCGAAATCGGATTCAGGCCTGGTTGCCTCCGGGTCCTTTAGTGGCTGCGCCACATAAGCTTTTAAGCCCGGATAAATCATGTACATTATCTCTTTGTCGGGGCGCGAGATAGTGATTGTTTTGTCCATGCCCATTTGTTTCATGCTGGCCGCCGCGTCGGGTGGTATGCCCCCGCCTTTCATCTCGGCCATATCCATTTCGAACCGCGCCTTGTCATCCGATACAATCATCTTGCCCGGCATGACAATTGTGTTTACCCCCTGTTTGAACTGCATTTCAACGTTCGCAGTGAAAGCAGTGTGTTTTCCGAAGACTTTTTTCATGCTGCCAGACATGCTGGGTCCAGCACCCGGCCCTCCCATTCCGCCCGCGCCCATACCACGTTGAGCGGGCTGGGCTAGTGCATACATCAGGCTGAAACACAGTACAATTGGTAAGACACCTCGGATGGTGATTTTAATTTTCATAGAGTTTGCTTGTTTAGGTTTGTCACCATCCAACACCAACCAAAGGCAAATAGCCAGAGAAAAATGCGCGGCCTCCCCTGACACAGACCAAATATACCCAGCGCAAGCTCTGAACGGCGGTAGGGCGTCTGTTTCGCCAAAGCTTTACAAATAAATCCGGTTGAGGTTTGCTGGCGCAGATGCAGTTTGTCACGTGCAGGGCGTTGAAACATCTGTTTTGGTTGTGCGCGTTTGTTCTGGCGCTGTGTTTTGTGTGCTGGCTGATCATGATCCGCATGCCGTCAAAGAGTTTCCGTGGGCCGCTGCCCCAGTTAACAGCCGACCAGGTCGCGTTGCGTGACGCACTCAAGCGTGATGTGACGGTGCTTGCCAGTGAGATCGGCGAGCGCAACGTGTTTAATCCTGCCAAGCTCAAAGCCGCTGCTGAATACATCGCAAACGCGTTTGCCTCCGCTGGTTACGAGGTCCGGCGTCAGGCCTACATGGTCAGTAGCGAACGTTGTGAGAACCTGTACGTCGAGATCAAGGGCAGGAGGGGCCCGGACGAGATTGTTGTTGTGGGCGCGCATTACGACTCGGTTTCGGGCAGTCCGGGCGCAAATGACAACGGCAGTGGTGTGGCGGCGTTGCTTGCCCTGGCGCGGGATTGGGCGGGGCGTACACCCGAGCGAACATTGCGATTTGTGGCGTTTGTGAACGAGGAACCGCCTTTTTTCCAGACCGAGCAAATGGGGAGTCTCGTCTACGCGAAAGAATGCCGCAACCGCGGCGAACGGATCGTCGCGATGCTCAGCTTGGAGTGCATAGGGTATTACAGTGACACGCCCGGCAGTCAAAAATACCCGCCCCCGGTCGGGCTGTTTTATCCGAGCCGCGGCAACTTTATTGGGTTTGTTGGGAACGTGTCGAATCGGAAACTTGTGTACCGGTGTGTGGGTGTGTTTCGTGCAGCCGGGCAATTCCCGTCCGAGGGCGGTGCGTTACCGGAGTTTTTGCCTGGGATCAATTGGTCTGATCACTGGTCATTTTGGCAGGTTGGATATCCGGCTGTGATGGTTACGGATACTGCGCCTTTCAGGTACCCGCATTACCACGAGGCCGAAGATACACCTGACAAACTCGATTTCGACAAATTAGCGCGAGTTGTGAGTGGACTTAGGCATTTGATTGACGAACTGGCAAATCAGTAAATGATTTTTCTTGAATTTGACAAACAGACCGATGGAGTGGAGTGTATGCAAAAAACGAAAGAGCCCATTATGAAACAGGTCAAATACTTGGCAGCGTTTGCAGTGTGTGTTTGCGTTGGCTGGTTTGCTCTTGCTGAAGGCGGCGCCCAGCCGAAAAGCAAGGCGGTTTGCAGCTCCGCACAAGTTGCATGTACAAACAGCATGTCGGGTTGTGCTAAGACTAAGGCAAACTGTCCTAAAGATTGCAAATCAGATTGCTGCAAAAAGAGTTGCACTAAATCGGACGATAAAAAGGCAGAAAAAAACCAAGGTTGTGCCGGCGCACAGAATTGAGTGAGGGTTACTGAGGGTTAAGGTTGGTTAGGGTCGGATGGCAAGGTTGGCGCGGTTTTTGCTGTTTATCGGACCGGGGTAGTCTCCGAGTGGGCAACTGCCATGCAGGTGTGGTGTAGCTATTCGGAGACAGCAAATGTTGAACATTGGGCGAGCTAGAACCGTCAAATGTTCAAGGGAAAACGCCGGGTCAGCTAGGGTAAGATGTACTGGCCTGGCAACAATGGGAACAACAATTCCGCCGGCTAATCTGCGCTGACGGAGCAACGGTAGCTGCTATGAGTAAGAGGACCGAAACAATAACTGAGGCCATCCGTGATCCCAAACTTCAATTCCGGAAGGTGAACCAACAGCCGAAAAAATCGCACAAACATCGCTATGAACGGCGCAAGATCAAAGAATACCTACATCTGGCCAGCATGATGATGGAGGAAACTGTTTAAGGACCACCAACAACTATCAGGGCAGCTCGGGCAATTCTTCTGAGCTGCCCTTTTTGTTTATACTGCGCGATTTTTGTCTATTGCACAGAGTCAGTTATTGTGATTGTGTGCGACCGCTACCGAAAGAACCGCACGCAATTCATGGTGCGGGTGTCTTGCATATGCGGGACGTAACTACAAAATGACGCATCTACATTCTCAGACTAGTTTTCACCCTCCTAGTTTAAGAGGGCCGCGTCAGGGGCCATCGAAAAATTCCCGCACGAGTTGAGATTTGAGAAAGCTGAAAAAACTCCCATCGAAGCCGCAAACCCTGTATTTAAACCGCATGGCATCACCGCTAACAGGCAGATGGGTTTTAATTACCGGTGCATCCAGTGGGTTCGGTGCAACTGCAGCGGTAGCATTTGGCAGCAAGCACGCCAAACTGTTGCTGGGCGCAAGGCGCGTTGAGAAACTCGAAAAAGTCGCGCAACAAGCGCGTGAAGCGGGTGCAGCCGAGGTTCATGTCAATTTCCTTGACGTGTGCAGCACTTCGAGCGTGGCAAAATTCATCGAGTGGGCAGAAACAAAAATTCGCTCAGGGCAGTTTGATTCGAAAAACCTGCATGTATTGGTTAATAACGCAGGGGGCGCGCACGGATTGGACCCGGTTGCCGATGGCAAAGACACTGATTGGGAGACAATGGTGCAGACGAATCTGCTCGGTGTGCTGCGAATGACACGTGCTGCACTACCGCTAATGCCACATAACACAGGCGCAACAATCATCAATATCGGTTCGATTGCCGGACACGAAGCTTACGAGGGCGGCTCTGCATACTGTGCTGCAAAAGCCGGCGTACGCAAAATAACGGAGGCGTTGCGACTTGAGTTATGCGGCACCGGCATACGCGTTTGTATAATCGAGCCTGGACTGGCTCAAACCGAATTTTCAATTGTAAGGTTCAAAGGTGACCTTGAGCGTGCGCGCAAAGTTTACGATGGCACAGTGCCGTTGAGCGCAGCCGATGTTGCCGAGGCAATTTTATGGGTGGCAGAGCGCCCTGCACACGTGAACATTGATCAGATGTTGATCAAGCCCACCGACCAGGCAGCCATGCACAAGATTTACCGGCGCAGTGTTTGAGGCTATTTTTTGCGGGCTGTTATCAATGGAAAATCATCCGTGCGGAAAGGTGTGGCTGGCAGGCCTTCCTTGTTCCAAAGGTTTACCACTGGGTAATCTGCCCAGCCGAACCGCACCGCGACCGGTTGTTGTACTTCTGGGCTGCTGACCTCGATCGAGTCTTTCGAAATTATCTTTGCATTTGCCCAGACGAACTTTTTGTCCTGACCGCAAATGGCGAATCCTTTCAACTCGCCGTCTCTAGCTTCGAGCCCGCTGCCGGCGTGGTCAAAACGCAGGATAACCTTGTTCCCCCTGATTTTCATTTCTTTGAAGACTGGCCCTGAATAAACGATTCGTTCGCCATAGGCAATGCCGCGTGCAGCAAGCGCAAGCCGTGTGCCAACCGGTTCTTTTTTGCGTGGATGAATATCTTTTTCATCGCCAACATCGGTTATGACAACCATGCCAACTTTCGGCAGGATTTTTGTGGCAAGCAATTGTGCTTCGCGCAGTTCTGCCCATGAACTTTCGCCTGGCGTGTTCTTAATTGCTTTGTAAGGCGCAAGTTGCACGCACAAGAAAGTGAAATCACCCTGGCCCCAGTCGTGTCGCCAGTTGCGGATCAGATCAGCAAACAAACTGCGGTACTGCTCGGCGCGTTCCGCGTTGGATTCGCCCTGGTACCAAATGACACCTTTGATCGCAAACGGTATCAGCGGCGCAATCATGCCGTTGTAAAGCTCAGTCGGACGCCACTGCGGTGGTCTTGGTTGCCTGGTTGACCTGTCGCTTTGCTGCCATTTAGCGAGTGCTTCTTCGTAGTCGCGATACGCTGTGGCATACCCATCGAGTATTTCGGCCTTGTAACGCGGATTTGACGCCAACGCTTGTTCGCTCATCCAAACCTCTGCCGGTGACCCGCCCCAAGAAGAGTGGATCAAACCGACGGGCACACCACGCGCAGCTTGCAAGTCGCGCCCGAAGTAATAGCCAACCGCAGAAAAGCCAGCTACTGTTTCAGGTGTGCACTCGACCCATGTGCCGGCCACATCGTTTGTGGGTGTGGTCGTCTTTGTTTTACGTACGGTGAAAAGTCGCAGATTCGGATTTTTGGCTGCGGCAATGGCAGCTTCGGCATTGTCGGTTCTGTTCAGTGGCCATTCCATGTTCGATTGTCCGCTGCAGAGCCACACCTCCCCAACCGTCACATTCGTGAATTGGATAGTAGCGTTTTTGGTGCTAACGGTTAACACATCGGGTCCACCGGCCCGCAGCTTGCGTAATTTAAGCATCCATTTACCGTCCTTTGCCTTGGTTGAAATCTTTTGATTGCGAAACGTCACTGTGACGGTATCGCCATCATCTGCCCAGCCCCAAACTGGCACCTGCGCGTCCTGCTGTAGCACCATGTTGTGCGAGAAAATCGCAGGCAGACGCAGCTCAGCCCGACTTGTTATTATACAGAACAACAGCGAGGCAACAAAAACTACAGAACTGAATTTACGCAAGTTCATGTGCATACTTCAACCACGCCAACCACAAATCGTCAACACCGAAAAATTTGATAAGCAACAAGTTTGGGGGGCCATTCAAAATCCGCGATTTGCGCGCCATAACAAGATTGCTCCAACTGCTTGAAAAACAAAATTTGGGAGCCAGACGATCATGTGCGGTTGCCATTCAGGTCGTGTCTCGAGTGCCTGGCCGAGCGACAGAAAGCTGTAGTAAACCAGCACAAGCAAAAGTGCAACTGCAACACCGACGTTCGTTTCGCGCCGGTGCATGCGGATGCCAAGTGGTATTCCAACCAGTGCAAAACCAATACATGCAAATGAAAATGACACCTGCTGGTTCATTTGCACGCGCAGCGGCAGTGTAAGATCGGCACTTGTTGTGTTTACGGCCTGTGTGCGCGACACTGGTCCGGGGGTGATTCCATCAGAAGCGTGCCTGGGCGCGGTGGTCTGGGCCTTTAGTTCGCGTAATTCAGTGCGGAGTTGTGGGAAGGTCATATCGCTTAGGCTCACACGCGGTTTACTCGCAGTTGGGCCAGCGAGTTTGATTTCAAAGCTCCACTCTCCAAAGAAACCTGGCAACCACCTGTCGTTTGCCAAGGTCACGCATCGTGCATTGAGTAGGTTGAGCCGTAGCGATTGGTTGGTTGCGTCAATAATGTACGACCCGCGTGCGGCACGAACTTTTGCAGTTACGTTTGTTTGGTCGCTTACGAAGTAAACCAGCACGTCTTTGAGCTGGCCGCCGTTGTCTGCTCGTTCGTTTTTGCCCACGTAGAAAATGAAACCCGGGAAATCACGCACAAATCTGCGCTCGGGCAGAACCGCGCCTGCCATTTGAATACGCGCTTTTGCGAGCAGTTCTTTGTATGCTACGCGACTGCGCGGGCCGAGCCATAGATTGACCACCGCACAAACTGCACACAGCAACACGCTCAACACAAGAATCGGTCTTGCCAGTGCAATCACGCTAATGCCGCTTGCACGTGCGGCTGTCAGTTCGCCGTCTGCGCTGGCCCGGCCAAACACAAGCAACGTGGCGGTCAACAGGCCCATCGGCAGTGCAAAAACGAGCACAAACGGGATCAGCAACCCGATCGCCTGCAGAACAAGTCCTACCGGAAGCCGGCCCGTAACGAGCAAGCCCAGGATTTCCTTAAGCACGTTACCCACAAGCAAAACGAAGGTAAACACTGCAACTGCCAGCAAAAGCGAGGCGATAACCTGGGTCGTCAGATACCTGTGCAGCGTTTTCACTTGACCAACAACAGCCGGATGGGCCACCAGCGTTTGGTGGCTGGGGGCGGAATCGAACCGCCGACACAAGGATTTTCAGTCCTCTGCTCTACCAACTGAGCTACCCAGCCGCCCTGTCACCCGGGAAGCATCCGGGGCAGTTGAATTGAACTACAGAACCGCGTGGTTTGCAAGCTGAATCACAGCTTGGCCAGTAATTCACGCAACTTTGTCGGCTCGGTTATGGGCGGGTCGAAAGTATCGCCTACACAAATGCATGCTGCAGGTTGGCCTTCTTTTGAAAGTCTTGCAGCTGCTTGAGCCACAGGGCCGGCTGTTCCGAGCACGACCCTGTTCGGCCCGTAAACCGAATGCGCCGCATGCAGCAGTGCGCGTGTTTTTTGCGCCGTCGGCTCACCCATAATCACCACGCGGGTTGGCTCATCGAGCCAGAAATCCAGCGCCTGTAGCAAATACGGCACCGCGTGCGGCACATCGTTCATGTGCGCTGCAAACAGACGCAGCGTTGTCTCGGCGGGCGTTTTGAATTCGTCCCTGCCGGTTATTGCGGCAAGCTTGAGCAGCCCGAGCGTGGCCATTGCATTACCGGAAGGTTCCGCTGTGTCTGACGCATCCTTGATCCGCAAAATCAGGTCCGGTGCGTCTGGTACGCTTTGCCAAAACCCACCAGTCTCAGCGTCGTAGAACCGCTTGATCATTGCTTCAGCAATGGCAATTGCAAATTCAAGTATCGCAGGATCAAGCGTGACCTGGTACAGCTCGATCACGCCGTCTAGCACAAACGCATATGCTTGAAGCAACTGCACGGTGTCGTGTTGCCCATCACACCAGCGATGGAACAGCGTGCCTGAAGAATTACGTGTGCCGTAACTAGTTTGCTTGTTTGACGCGCTCGAGCGTGTTGGCTGCCAGAGGTGTGTCTGGATAAACTTCAAATTTTTTTGCGCTGCAGCCAGATATTTTTCGTCCCCGAGCACGCCGTACGCGTGCGCAAGTGCACCCAGCATCAGGCCGTTCCACGAAGCGAGGATTTTTTCGTCACGCAACGGTCGTGGGCGGCGTGCACGTGCATTGAGCATTTTTTCTTTAGCTGCCGCGAGCGTTTTGATTGCTTGCGGCTCGCCGAGCAACGGATGCCGCACGCACAGCACGTTCTGGCCCAGTAACGGTTCCGGATGACCGCGTTCAATGAAATTGCCTTCGTCGCTCAGCCCGTAGTAGCGGTCAACAACATCAAACTCTTCCGGTGTAAGCAGCTTGCGCAGTTCTGCTCTGGTCCAGCAATAAAACTTGCCCTCGTGCCCGTCGCTTTCGGCGTCTTCGGCCGAGTAAAAACCGCCCTCTGAATGTGTCATGTCACGCAGTACATAATCCAAAATTGCCCGGGCAACCTCTGCAAATCTGTCTGAATCATTTTGCGTAAGCAGATGCGCATCCAGATAAACACGCGCGAGTTGTGCGTTGTCATAGAGCATCTTCTCGAAGTGCGGTATCATCCAGGCTGCATCAACCGCGTACCGCGCAAACCCGCCCCCCAATTGGTCATGTATGCCGCCGTCGGCCATTTTGCCGCAGCTAAACAACGTCATACGCAAGGCATCGTTGTCGTTGAACCGTTTTGCGCAGCGCAACATCAGACCCAACAAGCCCGGCTGTGGGAATTTCGGGTGTCCCCCAAACCCGCCGTAACGCGCGTCGAAGTCCTGCTTGAACACTCGCGCAGCGTTTTTCACTAGGCCGTCGCTCAATATCACACCCATTGGCACCAGGTCGGCTACCGCAGCTTGGAGCTGTGCATGAATTGCTTCTGCAGAAGCCTCGACTTCAGCTCTGTGTTCGCGCCAGACACTGTTCACTTGTTGGAGCACGCGCATGAAACTGTGGCGGCCACCGCGCTCGGCTGGCGGGAAATAAGTCCCGCCAAAAAACGGTTTACGGTCCGGTGTCAGAAACACGTTCAACGGCCAGCCGCCTGTCCCGGTTGCAGCTTGCAAAAACGTCATGTAAACATTGTCAACATCAGGCCGTTCTTCACGGTCAACCTTGATGCACACGAAATTTTCGCTCAGAAACGATGCCACCGCAGGGTCAAGAAACGACTCGCGCTCCATTACATGACACCAGTGGCAGCTCGAGTATCCGATGCTCAGAAAGATTGGTTTCTTTGTAAGTTGCGCGGTTTGAAACGCCTCCTCGCCCCACGGATACCAGTCAACCGGATTCGTTGCGTGTCGGAGCAGGTACGGTGATTTCTCGTTTTTTAGCCTATTCACCTGGTAAACTTACCCTGCTTCATCCGGCGGAGCAAAAGAATTCTTCCTAGAGAAAATTCGCTGAATCACCCGCTGTAGAGCAAGTGCCACACCCGCCCATCCAACAGGCGCGTGTTGGACACGAACCCGGCCTTTGACCACGACAACACTGGTTCGAGCTGTGTAACCGTGTGTTTTGTGTGCATTAGCCGATTACCGTGCAGAACAGCAAAATTTGCGTCGTAACTTCAGCGGCAGTTGATTAAGCTGTCGTTGTGTTGACACCTAAACCGTGGCGACTCGAGGCACTGGTGCGTTTGTTGATAGGGGTAATTATTTGCGTTTTCATGGGGTCTGTGCTAGCGGGTTTGGCCGAGTTCAAATCCGAGAGCGCAGGCCTACGCACCACAGCGTATTACGGCCTTAGCGTAGGTGCACTGCTTTGCGGTGCAACTGCACTGGCTCTAGCGCTGCGCGGTGGACCGGTCGAACCCGCAACATCGAGGTTCGGTTGGTTGTTGATCTCGTTTTTCTTGAGCTTGAACCTGG
>FMJZ01004435.1_pt1 | contig 10460 bp, 10 predicted proteins | sample 1987881 | NCBI WGS metagenome assembly FMJZ01 (sample SAMEA4378227, study PRJEB15110) | soil metagenome | biome: soil; feature: Field; material: Soil | place: India | collected 2015-03-11 | depth 0 m | reverse complement strand
CCCGCAGGCGGGGAGGAATCTGGCTCCCCTTCCCTCGCAGAGAAATGGCTGGGGGTTAGGTTGACATACCACAGGAGACAGCAAAACATTATCATTCTTCTTGTATACCTGCATTTTATACCTGAACTTCAGGACAAATTTTTCGAAAATTCCCTCAAAAAACCTTGACAGTGTAATATTACAGTGATATAATACCCTATGGAAGCACCGCAAGCAGAGAGAAAGGCGGTTCGACCATGACGAACAACGGGCTTTGGACAATTGAGGAACTGGTGCACAGGGCAAACTGGCTACTCCAGCAGGAAGGGCTGATTGTGCCATCGGGCAGGGTAAACAGCGAACTGAGTCTGCGCTCGGTGCGGCTCTACACCACGCTGGGGTTGCTGGACCGCCCCGTTCTGCGCGGACGCACAGGCTACTACACCACCCGACATCTGCTCCAGCTGCTTGCGGTGAAGCGTCTGCAGGCGGAGGGGCTTTCCCTGGTGGAGATTCAAAACCGCCTGCTGGCGATGCCAGATGAAGAGCTGGCGCGCATCGCCGGGGTCTCTGCCGAACAGGTCAAGTCGGCATACTCCCCCTCGGTGGAGGAAGCGCCCCGGCGTTCACGCGCCTTCTGGCGGGTGGCGGAGCCTGTAAGGGTCATGGAGGCTCAACCGGAGCCTGTTCCCGTCCAAGTCAAACGCCATATCACCGTGCACCTGGCGGAAGGGGTGCAGTTAGTGCTGGAGGATACCGGCAAACCGATAACGCCTTCCCTGTTACGGGCGATAGGTCGGGCGTCGGCGCCTCTGCTGAGATTACTCGAACAACACGGATATCCGCACCGAGAGGTGCATGATACTCAAAAGGAGGAAGACGTTCATGCACACCACCAGAAACATCGCGTTGATGGATGATGTTGTGGAGCCGTTGGAAGAGGCAGGGCTGGGGACGCTTAAGACCCCCAATGGCAACCTGCCACTGAAAGCAGTCTCCGTGCACACGCGCATTGCCGGGGTGCTGGCGGAAACCACGCTGGAGCAGACCTTCAGGAACTGCCTGAAGGAAGCGGTGGAGGCGACCTACATCTTCCCTCTGCCCACCAACGCCGGCGTCACCTCCTTCACCATGCGCGTGGGCGAGCGGGTCGTGGAAGGGGTGCTGGAAGAGCGCCAGAAAGCCCGCGAGCAGTACGATGAGGCGATTCGGCAGGGCTATCGCGCCGCCATCACCGAGCAGGAGCGACCGAACGTGTTCAGCTTGCGGGTGGGCAACCTGATGCCCGGCGATGAGGCGCACATCACCTTCAAGATGGCGTACACCCTGCAGGTGGACAGCGGCGAGGTCACCTATCGCTTCCCGCTGGTGGTGGCACCGCGCTACATCCCGGGCTTCCCGCTGGAAGACGACAACGTGGGCGATGGCGTTGCGCCGGACACCGACCGCGTGCCCGATGCCTCGCGCATCTCGCCGCCTGTGCTTCTGCCTGGCAGTTCGTCCAGGCGGACAACACTCAGCGATACCGCGCCATTGAGTGGCTATCGCATGTTGATGCAAGGGGCGGAACGGAGGTACTGAGCGCTCTGATGGACGCAGTCCAGCTCCTGCAGTCCGCCCGCCCCGACGCTCTGCGCGCCATCGTGCTGGTGACCGACGGTCAGGTCGGCAACGAGGACGAGATTATCTGCTGGATGAACCAGGCGGAGCAGCGGATGCTGGAGCTGTCGCTGAAGTACAGGGTGCTGTGCCGACTGACCGCGTATGTGGCGATAGACCGGTCTGAAAAGGTCAACGAGGGCGGCGAGGCGCTGCGCATTGTCCAGCCGGTGGACGCGCCTGAGGGCTGGGAGATGTTTGAACGCATTGGGTTGGACTCGGATACGTCACTCATTTACGCAGCACCTGAATATGACATAGGACGTGACTACGATATAAGCGGAGAGTGTGACTACGAGATACCACGTTACGGCGTCGAGTCTCTTATCGAGCCGGTGGATGACCTGCGATCTTTCGAGCAACACCTCCTCGGGCGCACGCTACGCGCAGGTTTCGCACGGACAAGCCAGCCAACACCAGAGGAACAGACACTGCAGACGCTGAAGCAAAGCATAGAACGGCTCAAGTCGTGGAGGCGATGGCGAGACCTGCAGCATCTGGTGGGGTGGCTGGTCGCCGAGATGCAACAGATTCTGCGTTATTGGCTGAACATCCTGCGAGGGAACCGCCGAGCAAGCAACCTCGTGAAGAAGATGGAGGCTCTGTTCAACAGGCTGGACAACCTGCAGGTGCAATCCTGCAGTGAGAAGGAGTTCAGGGAACTGCTCGACCAGTGCCACGACGTGCTGGACGACCTCATCCACCAGATCCGACAGGGTCGCAGGCAAGGTCGCTGGTGGTAATTACGCTGAGGAGCTGCCTCTGCGGAGGCAGCTCCTCGACTTTCGATTCGCGAATGCTCAGGGATAAGGTAGCTATTTCCCCGATGCCCGTTGCTGTAGCCCTTTGAAGAAGTTGTTCCAGTATTCCGCAGCGCGCTGACCGAACGGTCCCATCTGCGGGTTGGGCTTGAAGGGGTTGAAATCCTTCATCCGCGACAGGTCAGGCATCTGCATACGTGCCCCACCTGGACCGCCCGGAGCACCCGGTCGTGCACCCGGAGCTCCCGGTCGTGCACCCGGCGCACCTCCTGGTGGGCCACCCATACCGCCGGGGCGCATTCCCATACCGCCGCTTGGACCACCGCCAGGACCGCCTCCAGGTCCGCCCCGTCGATTGCGTCGCTCGGCTTCGAAGCGTGCCAGCGCGTTCAGCTGGTTCACCGTCAGCGCCGCCTTAATCTGCTTGAGCGCATTCTTCGCGTCGTCCTGGGTCATCTTTGGCTTATTGCGCAGGGGCTGTAAGACCGCCAGAATCTTCTTTGCCTGCGCAGGGGTCAATTTGTTCTTGGGGTCTCTGTCCAGCATCTCCAGCCCGCGCAGGGTGCTGGTCAGCTGGAAGGTATATTTGTGCGCCTCCCGCCACTTGCGGAACTCTTCCATCCGCCTCTGCATCTCAGGGGTCATCTGGAATCCCCCCGCGCCCGGAGGCGGCTGGGCAACGGCAGCCATCGCCGCCATCACCACGAATACACCGATGTACAGTGTCACTCGTTTCATCATCTCTCTTGTTTCCTCCCTTACCCTTCTGGGTTATTCGTATCGCAATGCCTCTATAGGATTCAGCGCTGACGCCTTTTGCGCCGGATAGATGCCGAAGAAGATGCCTACCGCCGCCGAGAAACCAAACGCCAGCAGGATAGGCTGGGCGGTAACCTGCACCTGCCACCCTGAAGTGTCCGCCAGAATGTAGGATGCGGCCAGGCCAGCGCCAATGCCAATGAACCCCCCCACCAGGCTCAGCGTCATGGCTTCAATCAGAAACTGCAGGAGGATGTCGCGCCGTTTCGCACCGACCGCCTTGCGGATGCCAATCTCGCGCGTGCGCTCGGTGACCGACACCAGCATGATGTTCATGATGCCGATGCCGCCCACCAGCAGGGAGACGCTGGCAATCCCCGCCAGCAACATGGTGAACGTGCGTGAAACGTCCTCCGCCGTCTGCACGAACTCCGCCTGGTTCATAATGCGGAAGTTGTTTTCCTGTCCCGGATTGAGTCGCTGGCGGCGACGCATCAGGTTTTCTATCTCCTGATACGCTGCGTTCATCCGCTCCTCGCTCACCGCCTGCACGCTGATGCTGTTGATAAAATCCATCCCGAACAGGCGGCGCATGGCGGTGGTATACGGCACAAAGATGATGTCATCGGGGTTACCGAAGCCCTGCGCCCCTTTAGGCGCCAGAACTCCCACCACCTTGAAGCCGATGCCCCGGATGCGGATGGTCTTGCCCAGCGCGGAGGAGCCGTTGAACAGATTGTCATACACCGTCTGCCCGATGACGCACACCCGCGCCATGCTGTCCACTTCGCGCTGGGTGATGAACCGCCCTTGCTGGACCGGATAGTTACGGATTTCAGAGTATTCAGGCGAGACGCCGGTGATGTTGGTGTTGGTGTTCCTGTTTTTGTACTTCACCTGCGCGTTGCGCCGCACCTCCGGCGACGCCGCCCGCACGGATGGACAGCTGCGACGGATGGCGTCCACATCTTCGGGCTTCAGTATCTGCATGGAGCCAAAGCCGCCAAACGCCGCACCCATGCGCATCTGCCCGGGAAACACCACCAGCACGTTCGTGCCGAGCTGCTGGATGCGCTGCATGGTCTGCTCGCGGGCGCCCTGCGCCACTGAAATCATGGCAATCACCGCGCCCACGCCGATGATAATCCCCAGCATGGTCAGCGCAGAGCGCATCTTGTTTGCCAGCAGACTGCGCAGAGCTATCTGGAAGTTTTCCCCGATGTTCATCTCTGTCTCCCTCCCGCTAACGCATGCGCATCGGCGGACCGCCAAACATCGGCATACCGCGAGGCGGACCGCTGCTGCTCTGTTGCGTTTGCGGCTGGATGACCTGCGTCACCACTTCCTCGCCTTCTTTCAGCCCGCTGACGATCTCGATGGTTTCATTCCCCTCCAGACCGATTTCCACATCGCGTCGCTTCGGCACGCCGTTTTCCATCACCTGTACGTAGTACTTGCCGTTGTCTTCCTTGACCGCCTCAGCAGGCACCGCCAGGACGTTCTCTTTACGGTCCACCACGAACTCGCAGGTGGCGTTCATGCCGGGCTTCAGGCGGGCGTCAGGGTTTTCGATTTCCACCCGCACGTACACCACCGTCACGTTCTGCTCCACCACCGCTCGGGGGTCAATGCGGGTGACCGTGCCCTCGAAGATTTCGCTCGGATAGGCGTCCAGCGTCACGTCCACTTTCTGGCCGGTCTCGATGAAGGCGATGTCGGTCTCGTCCACCTGCACGTCCACGAACATGCGGCTGACATCGGCTATCTGCACTATGCTCGTGCCCTGCGAAAAGACGTTTGTGCCAGGAGGAATAATGGTTCCCTCTTCCACGTACTTTTGAATCACGATACCGTCGCGCGGGGCAACGATGGTGGTACTGCGCAGCTGTTCCTGTGCGTTCTGCAGGCTTGCCTTACTGCGCACCTTCTGTGCCTGAGCGGAACGGATGTCTGCTTCCCGGATGCGGTTTTGCAGGGCGTTGGCTTCCGCCTGCTTCAGCGCTGCCTCTGCCTGTTTCACCGCTGCCTCCGCCTGCATGACGTCTGCCTCACGCAGTTTCACCTGCTCGGCATTGGTACGTGCGCTCTCCAGCGCTGCCTCCGCCTCTTCCAGTCGCTTCTGGGCGTTGCGCAGCATCGCCTGCAGGTCACGCTCTAGGGTAGACAGGCGTTTCTGAGCGGTGTCAAACTGCGCTTTGGCGACATCGCGCTGGGTACGCGCCGTATCCACCGCCTGCTGGGAAACAAATCCCTTGCGCAGGAGTTCCTCCTGTCGCGCCAGGTTCCGCTCGGCGTTTTCATAATTTGCCTTCGCCTGCTCGTACTGCGCTTGCGTTTCGGTGCGGGTCTGCGGAATGGTTACCTCCTGAAGCTGGCGCAGGTTTTCCTGAGCGGTCTCGTAGTTCGCCTGCGCCTGCTGAATAGCAGACTGGCTGAGTTTGGGTTGCATCGCCAGCTGTCTGCGCGCCTGCTCCAGCCGGGCTTTTGCCGACTCCAGGTTCGCCCGCGCTTGAGCAACAGCAACCTCGCTTTGCACCGCCTGCAGTTGCAGGTTCAGGCGCGACTGCTCTTCACGCGCCTGGGCTGCCTCCAGGTCCGCTCGCGCCTGCTCATACATCGTCATAGTGTCCGTGGGGTCGATGCGGGCGATAAGCTGCCCCGCTTTCACCTCACTGCCCACGTCTACCGCCAGCTTGGTGACCATGCCGCCCGCTTTGGACTTCACGTCCACCACCGTCAACGGTTGCAGTGTTCCTTCGGCGGTCACCGACTTGGTCACCGTGCCGCGTTCCACCTTTGCGGTGCGATACTCCGGCTTGGGCTGATTGTTATTGCGCAGTCGGCTCCACGCGATAGAGCCACCGGCTACGATGGCTATCAAGATGCCGACGATGATTATCGTTCGTTTCATCCCTGTCCCCCTCCCTCGGAGAATGCATAATCTTTACCAACGGCACGTTGCAACCTCGCATCTGCCACCAGCAGGTCGTATATCGCCTGCACATAGTTGGTCTCGGCGTTGACCAGCGCAACCTGCGCGTTAATCACCTCAATCAGACTGCTGACGCCCTCTTTTCGGCTCTCCAGCGCAGCCTGATAGTTCACCTGCGCGGCTTCCAGCGCTTTACGCGCGGCGTTGAGGCGTTCCTGTGCCTCCGCCCGCGTTAAATACGCCTGTTCCACGTCCAAACGCACCGTCAGCTTCAACTGTTCCATCTGCTGGAGTGCGCTGTCATATCCTGCACGGGACTCACGCACGGCAGCCCGCGCCGCTCCCCCGTCAAACAGCGGATACGAAGCGCTGATGGTGAAGCTGCGCGTATCGCCCGGGTCGGGGTCAATACGCCGACCGTAGGTGAAGTCGCTCTGTATCTGGATCCCTGCCTGGATTTGTGCCAGGCGCAGGCTCAGTCGCTGGATTTCACTGCTGATGCGCTGACGCTGGTAATCGGGCCTCTGCGCGAACGCCTCCTGCAGGTACGCTTCCAATGAACCCAGCGGAGGCAATTGCTCGGCTTCTTTATCGCCTACCTCCGCCACCTGCAAAGGGACCTCCTGACCGATGCCCAGCTCGTTACGCAGGCTTGCCTCTGCCAGGCGCACCTGATTGCGTGCCTGAATCAGCGACACCTGCGCGTTTGCCAGCTCCGCCTCCGCCTGCAGGACATCCTTCTGCGCTGCCACGCCTACCTCTACCTGCGCTTTAACCACGTCCACCGTTTGCTGAGCACGCTGAACGTTCGCCTCAGCTACTTTCTGCAGTGCCATCCGCCGCAGGAGCTCGTAGTAGGCGGTGGTAACACTCAGTACCTTTTGCTGAACCGCCTCGCGATACGCCTGCTCCGCCGATTCCACCGAGCGGCGCGCCTGCGCGGCGGAGATTTCGCGCTGACCGGAATCGAAAATCGTCTGGCGCAGCGAGACGTCCGTGCGGGTCTCATCAATACTGCCCACACGGGTGCCGAAACCGGGCAGCGCCGTACGGGTCTGCTGGTTGACATAGGTCGCCGACGGGCTGATGGTCGGGAAGTAACGTGCCTCAGCCTGCTGTCGTCGCGCCTTTGCCTGTTCCAGCTGGTTTTTCGCTATCGCCACCGAAGGGTGTTTCTGTAAGGCTATCCGTATCGCATCTTTCAGGGTCAGAGGCTGGGGAACCTGCACCGAATCCTGCGCCCACACGGTTGCCGCCAGCATGACCAGGCACAACCACACTCCTCGTCTGAGCATTATCCGTTTTGTCCCTTTCGTCCCATGTTTCTCTCGTAACTTTATTGACGTGAAAAAAGCATTAACGGTTGCGGGAAGTTTATGGTAACCTCTATATGACACCGCCCGCCCAACCTTGGGGGAAAGCAATGATTAACCTACACGCCCTGCTCGCACCAGAATGGGAGAGGCTGTTCCACAACCAGCGGGGCTGGATTGGCTCCGACTGCGCTTATACGGTGCCGCTGGGTGAGGGACGTATCCTGTGGCTTTTTGGTGATACCTACTGGGGCGAGGTGCGCGATGGCAGGCGCGTGAACGCTACGCTGGTCATGGGCAACTCCATCGCCATCCAGCAGGGCAGGGATGCTCAGAACGCTCGCATAGAGTTTCTCTTTGGCAAAGCACGGGACGGCAAACCGACCGCCTTCCTCGCGCCGCGCACGCCCAGGGGCTGGTTCTGGTTTGGACACGGCATGGCAGAAGGCAAACGCCTCTGGCTGTTCCTCACGCACATCGTGCCCACCGGCGAGCCGGGCGTGTTCGGCTTTCGCAGTGCAGGTTCGTGGCTGGCAGAGATACCCGACTGTTCCCTGCACCCCTCCCGATGGCGCGTGAACCTGTATCAGGTGCCGTTTTATTACCGCTCCGAAAAGATGCTTATCAGCTTCGGTAGCGCGGTGTGGAGCGATGGAACATGGCACTACATCTACGGCACGCGCGACGACCGCTCGCATACTCCACTGAAACGCGGACTGCTGGTCGCCCGGGTGCCTGCAGGCAAGCTGAACCACTTTACCCGGTGGCAGTTCTGGGTAGAGGGCGGGTGGAGCCACGAATGGCGCAGAAGTTCCGCGGTCGGCGAAGACATCGGCTCGGAGTTCAGCGTCAGCTTTGTGCCCGGTCTACGCCGGTGGGTGATGGTCTATTCTCCTGCTACCCTCGCTCCTGAAATCCGCATCCGCTGGGCAGAGTCGCCGGTGGGAGCGTGGAGCGAACCGCAAACGGTGTACCGGTGCCCCGACGTGCAACCGGGACGGCATGTGTTCTGCTACGCGGCGAAAGCACATCCAGAACTCTCCGCCCCGGGCGAACTGCTGGTTACCTACGCGACCAACTCGTTTGAGTGGAGCGAGGTGCTGAACGATGCCCGATTATACGTGCCGCGGTTTGTCAGACTGCAACTCTCAGGTTGAGGCGGGCAGGTCGCTCCCTGTGTTGCGCTGGCGAAAGCCCGAAAACCGATGAAAGGTCAGGTAGTTCGCATCATGCTGGTTGTGCGCGCCGCCCAGTCCATCATCATATGCCGTACGCGACACGGCAATCAGGTCATCCCCCTCAAATTGCCAGTCCACGTACTGGAAAGCGTGTTTATCAGGGTCGGGATGGTATAGCAAGATAGAGCGCACCTCCCACTGGCGCAGGTCGCGTGAGCAGGTGAGGGCAAGCGTGTTTCGCGCTCGCTCCACGGGATAACTGCGATGCCTCTCTGGCACAAAGTTTACCAGCGACCAGTAAAGGCGCGAGATATGGTCGTAGCGGATGGTGAACTTTTTGCATCCACCCGGGAAGCAGATGAAACCTGTTCGGGCATCAAAAAGCGCCTGCCTCCCGTCGTCGCTGATAGTGACTATCGCCGCCCTTTCGGGATGGTCGCGGTAGTCCACGCGCAGGATATTGACTATCCTGCCATCGGGCGCAACAACGGCGTTGCCCTCCAGCCAACCTCCGAATCTGCCCCCAAGCCAATCCGCATTTCGCGCCAGCCGATTACTGCATGTCCAGTTCTCCCGGTTCAACAGGTCGGCGTACTCTGGAGCGGACATCATAAACGTTCGGAAATGCTTCGCCCAACCGCCCCCGCCCATTGTATCTTCCATCGCCCGCCACACACGCCCGCGATGTACCACCACAGGCACTGGCGCACAATGATAGCGGGCATCGTCCAGAAGCAGACCACTGCGCCCATCGCGGGGTGTTGTCCATGTCCTGCCTCCATCCACAGAACGACGAATCACCGCAAAGCCTTCCTGTCGGCTCGTGCCCATCAGGTACAGATGCCCACAGTGCACGAACAGTGTTGACCAGAACTGTCCTTCTATTTCCACGCACAGCCGCCACGTTCTGCCCCTGTCCGCAGAGGCGAAAACCAGCGTGCGGTTTTCCTCGGTGCCCGGTCCGAACAGGTCATGCGAGGCAACATACTCCCCTCCGGGTAGCACGGCAAGACTGGGTGAACCAATATACTGCCGGCTACTTGCCGGAGAGTGATTGATGACCACCCCGGGCACCTTCACTTCCTGCATGGTCCGTCCTCCAGCACCAACAGCCTCTACATCCTCTGTCTATTCCCCCTGCAGTTCTGATTACCCTTCAACGTTTTTGCCACCTGTCCTAACTCAGGTCTCAACCTCAGCAGTTTCAGGTCTTGCTTTTTTTTCGATGTGATATGATGGAACCAGAAAAGCAGGTGAGGTTACACACCAAATATCAGTAAGGAGGCTTGGTCAAATGCAGAGGGTGCTGACAGTAACCTTGCTGATGCTTCTGGCGTCCTATGTGTGCACAGCACAACAGCCATACGAGTTCCCCCTGTCGGGTAACCAGCTGTATCCCCTGCGATGGGGACAACAGGAAGGCAGTGCCGATTTGGTGCCGTTCCCACCCGTGCTGGGTCAGCCTGTTTGCGCGCGCAAGGGAAGCACCTTGCAGTTGAGCATCCGATGGAAAACGCAACCGAACCGTATCATCCAGTGGGTTCCCGTGCGCGTGGTGCTCAGTAGCGCCACGACGGGAGAGACGATTTGGGAGCATATCTATTCGGGGAGTAACTGGCTCCCTGCGGATGGGGTTCTCTTCCGGCGTTGCCGGACTATGTGGAGTATGCGACTTTATGGAGCGAGGGTTGGTTGATGGTGTGGACGGGGATTCCGTTTCAGCCGGTGGGGGTAATGCCTTACAGCACGCGCGGTTCTCCTTCGGAGGTATTCGTGGTGCTGGATGAGCCGAAGGCGCCGATGAACCCGGCATGGGTGAGTGTGCTCAGGAAGAGCTGTGTGTGGGCACGGCAGACGCGTACCGCTCCTGTTGCAGCCG
>FMJZ01069020.1_pt1 | contig 10464 bp, 10 predicted proteins | sample 1987881 | NCBI WGS metagenome assembly FMJZ01 (sample SAMEA4378227, study PRJEB15110) | soil metagenome | biome: soil; feature: Field; material: Soil | place: India | collected 2015-03-11 | depth 0 m | reverse complement strand
CGGTGAATACGTTCCCGGGTCTTGTACACACCGCCCGTCAAGCCATGGGAGTCGGTAATGCCTGAAGTCTCCACTTTGTGGTGCCGAAGGCGGGACCGATGACTGGGGCTAAGTCGTAACAAGGTAGCCGTACGGGAACGTGCGGCTGGATCACCTCCTTTCTAAGAGATAAAAATCACTTTCCGAACACGCTTTATTTTTTATAATTAAAATTAACCACACATTTTTATCCAAAAATGTGTCGTTTTTTGTTAGACCAAAATTTGGCTTTGTATTGTATAATAAAGAAATTATTTATAGGAGCGTCATGATTTTTGTGTAACTTATAAATTAGTTTTTTCTTCAGTAAGAGTACTGTCCTTTCTAAATATATACAATAATATGGTTAAACAAGAGGTCAAATACATCTTTTCTTTAACCTATCGATACTGAATTTACCCAAAATATTAGACACTTTCTATTTGTAAAATTTTGTTTGGTAATAAAAAAAGCGCGACTCATTTCTGAGCCGCGCCAGTTATTTGTATACTTTTTATCTGGTAATAATCAGTTTCTTGGTTAACTTATGATTTTCTGCTTGTAGTGTGTAGAAATAGATACCTTCAGCAACTTCGCGATTGTTGTCATCAGTACCATCCCAAGTTAAGGTATGAGTACCCTGAGATAATTTCGAATTGATTAATGTTTTTATTAGTCTTCCAGATGCATCATAGATTTTTAAATTAGTATTGCTCGGTTGAGATAAAGTGAAGGATATTTTTGCATGGCGATAGGATGGGTTTGGTGTATTCAATGAAGTTACCGGGGCAAATTCATTCGTTATATCTTCAATTATACCAGTCGGTCGCATAAGTCGAACGTAGTCAATGTTTATATTATTACCGTAATTCGAAAACGCTAAGATACCAATATAGATTGTGCCCGAAAAGGCGCCAAGATAAACAGTATGTTCACCCCAGTAAGGGACCCCTGGTTCCCAACGACGAAATGCAGCAACTCGGGTGAATGTCGTACCATTAGTTGAATATTCAATTTTCACACTATCCGGACCATAAGTCGGGCCGGCATAAGCCGTATCATGATACATCGCAAATTTCAATGTGCATGGTACTGGGGTTGCGCCACAATAAATTGACGGTGAAATCAACCGTGCCATGTTTCCAGCCGAAGCATTATATGAAGGATAACTTGCCATTGCGGCACCTTCATATGGAGTACAAGTGGGGTTAGTGTTGCTCGTCCTTCGTTCCCAATTATACGAGCCGACAACAGGTATTGCTTGCCAACCAGTGGGTGGAAATGTAACATCGTTAAAACCTTCTAATAAAGCAAATTGATGAATCTGGATAACTCTAACTTTTCGATCATTGCCAGGATTTTGGTCACCAGCAAGATTGGTTCGCACCACTACCGAGCAGGTTCCTGTAATCGTTGGCGTAATAGGTGTAAATGATACTCGAGTAGTCTCACCAGCGGATAAAGAAGAGATTGTCAGAGTTGAAGTAGTAATTTGTCCTGCAGGATCAATTATTGAGCATACTGCTGGAAAGTTAGTTTGCGTAACGGTACCGTAGTTTTTAATTCGGGCGATTGGAGTTAACGGGGTGTTCACAGTATGACTACTGCCAGGCGAATGGATAACATCAACACCGACATCATTCGCAATTGTTGGATAACGGACAAGAGCACGAATATTCCAGTTATAATTTAGTCCTAAACTAACAAGCGAAGACCAAGAGGTCATATCCAATGAAACAAAAGACCTCGCTGGCGTAACCGAAGGTCCAGCATCAGCACCTAAAGGATAGGTACCAGCAGTATGTGTTACTCTGACTGTCAACCAAAAATCAACTCCTGCTTGCATAAACCTGGGCGTGGCAAAGTTAACCCGAACCCAACTTGAAGGTGTTGAAGTATATGAGGCACTATCAATTTTAGCACCAGGACCAGTAGCAGTGCCAGCGGCATGAATATAAACCCAACCAGTGGTTGATACTGCATGGTATTGATAAAAAACACCGGCTTTTAAAGTACAAGCATTTGCAGGCGTAAATCTTACTGCACCGTAAAAAGTACCTCCATTTGTGAGACCAATTCCAGTATAATTCGGCCCATCGTATTTTATTGTATCTTCATTTTGTAGAAATTCTGTTGGTTCAATAATTGACAAAGTGGATGTAGTTCGAGTAGGAGAAACCGAAAGGTGAATTGCTTTTTTGGATTCGGCATGTGCGAAGATAATTACACCGATAATGAGCACTAATATCATTATTTTTTTAGACATTAAATCCTCCTAAATTATTATTAAAATTAAAAAATTCTGAAAAAGACTCCGTTGAAAATGTCTTTTTCAGGATTATTAAGATGTTATTGGTTTGGTTTGCACACCTTTTAATACTAATTAAAAGGGACAGGCGTTTAACTGAGTGCGTTTTTGTATAAAAACAAATCATGGTTACGCATATATTATAACCAGATTAACTATTTTGTCAATCCTTATTCATAAAAGAACTCTGACAAAATCAATATTGGTTCAGAAACATGAAATGCAGAAACATAATTATTGGTTTTTTTCTTATGGACCTCGGCAGCTCTTGAGCATTTTTTCTGACTTCTCTTCATGAACCTATTGTATATTTTCAAAGACGCTGAACTCAAAAAACAAGAAATTCGTTTGTGCACTTCGTGCCTCTTGAGTAAATATTAACTTCTGTCAGGGTTATCTTCATAGGATTATAGGATTTCTACAAAAGTCCCTTTTTGTTGCCCTGAACTTGATTTTATTATTAGCTACGGAGACAAGTTAAACCCGTATCTTCTTGCTTCGCCTTAGTAAGTTATTTTGTGTAATTATAGACTCAGGAAAGTAAAATTTAACAAGCACATAGTACAATTCTGAGCAAAAGCTCGATTGGGACAGTTCCAATACAGCCAGATGAAAAATCTCAATCACTAAGGTTTTTCAACGGATTGGCTTCTGTTCTCCTCGGAATACACATTACTTAGCCGACCGGGACGAACGCATTTTAATGTAAAAAAAACAATAGGAGCAAATGTCATTTTAGAAAAAGCATAGATACTATGGCAATTGTTAAATTGCCCAAGGGTTTTGATTCCAAAATACGTTGAGTTTGTCTTACTTCGCATCAGGTTAATACAGAACAAATGACTTCGAAATCTCTTCTTTTGATAATTATCTGTCCTTCGGTTTCGGAGTGAGCTGGTAGGCTTATAATGTGTATAATAGCAAATAACTTTTCCGACATTTTTTAGCATAATAGTTGACTATTAGTCATAGTTAATTATAATGGTACCTATGCATATTGACAAACATTGGTTTTAAAGAGGAGCGGATTGTGATTTTAATAAACAAAACAATCAGTAAACAAACTTTAATTTTTATTCTGCTCGGTATATTGGTCTTATGCGGAGTACATTATGCATTCGCAACTGATAATCGTAGTTCCAAAACAAAACAAATAGATTTTGAGACCGGAATTGTTGTTAGTGGCTATAATGATGTGCAGATTCCTAAAACGACCGGAACACGCATATCTTTTACCGAGCAACTCAAAACTACCCTCCAGGGATTTTTTCGTATTAGGCTTAGTTATATTGTTAACAAGAAACATACTCTCTCTTTTTTATTTGCACCCTTGCAGTTAAAAGCAAAGGCTGTAGTTAATTATCCAATAAGATTTGAGGATACTTTATTTCCTGCAAATATCAATCTTAATGGTGTCTATCGATTTAACTCTTTCCGTTTAACTTATCGCTATAATTTCTTAAATCAAGAAAGATTCATTTTGGGGTTGGGCTTAACTGCGAAAATTAGAGACGCAGAAATTAGTTTGGAAGGAAATGGTATCAAATCGAAGAAAACTAATGTCGGTTTTGTACCGTTAATAAATTTTAACACTCAATGGAAACTACACGAAGTATTTGATTTGGTTTTGGAGGGCGATGCTTTAGTCGGTCCTCAAGGTAGAGCCGAAGATGTTGCTCTTAGTGGACAGTATAATTTTAACAATAATCTTAAATTAAAAATCGGCTATCGTTTTCTCGAAGGCGGTGCTGATGTTGATGAAGTTTACAATTTTGCTTGGCTGAATTATGGATTGGTTGGAATCGTATTAAAACTCTAATGAGCATTTTGTGAGATTTTTCTTAAACAAAATCGCAATTTTGTTGGTTCGAAAAAAGTGTGTCGAAGATACAAAAATATCTGTCCGATTGTCTTATATTTTTTTAAGGTCTATATATATTCTATGTGTTATGCCTCAATCTGGGATTAAAAGTTTAACCGCTCGAATTTCTTAAAAAGATATTGAAAACTATGGCTAAGGTTTTAGTCACGGGTGCTAACGGGTTTATTGGTAGTCATATCGTCGAAGGATTATTGCACAAAAGATATCAAGTGCGTGTTTTAGTTCGGAAGAATTCTAACCTCCAATGGATAAAAGATTTGCCGATTGAATTTTTTTATGGCGCGATTAGTAATTATGATGAATTATCAGAAGCCGTGGCTAATGTTGATTTTATTATTCATTCTGCTGGTGCGACAAAAGGTAAAACCGCAAAAGATTACATAACAGCCAATATTGTTGGAACCCAGAATTTATTAAAAGCCTGCCTTAATTATAATCCGACGCTTAAGCGATTTATATTTGTTTCCACGATTGCAGCAACTGGGCCGTCGCAGTCTAATTTACCAATATCCGAGAATAAAATCTGCACACCGGTTAGTATCTATGGAGAAACTAAATTACAAGCGGAGTCACAGGTATTAGCGCTGAAGGATAAAATTTCTTCTGTAATTCTTCGTCTCTGTGCCATCTATGGACCACGAGACAAAGAGATACTTGCTTATTTTAAGTTTCTCAAGATGGGGATTAGTCCGATTTTCGGTGGTATGGTTTCAATGTGTTATGTTAAGGATGTGGTTTCGGCAACAATTTTGTGTTTAGAAAAAGAGATTCCGTCAGGAACAATATACCATATTGCTGATGGTGCCTGTTATAGAATCACGGACATTGCTCAAGTTGCGGAACAGATACTGGGTAAAAAGACCTTAAAAATCAAAATTCCGATTAATATCCTAAGACTCTATGCGCATATCGTTAATATCTTTTCTCCAGGGTCTTCAGTATTGAGTCCAGATAAAATTAGAGAATTTTCGCAACCGTGTTGGGTTTGTGAGATAGATAAAATAAAACAAGAACTCGGATTTACACCCCAATATAGTTTAGAACAAGGATTAAAAGAAACAATTCAATGGTATCGAGAACATCGTTGGTTATGAGAAAAACTTGTGCTCAATTAAACTTGATTCGTCGTATTACTTATCTATGGGATTTTTAGATGATTAGCATGCGTAAGACCAAAACATGGGCTCAACCGTTACGAATAAACAATACCATAATCCAAAACGGAAAAACGACATTAAATTTAAACAAAAATCTGTTTACCAATATACGAATTTGCATATCGGATATCAAACTGAGATTCGTCCAAAAGGTTTAAAATCCGTATCAGCTAATAAATATCATTTGATTATCGCGGATATCTTAGGACATTGCGGTTACTCATTTTAATAAAATGAACCGAACAGAACAACTTCAGAAGTTAGAAGAAATCTTAAAAAAGAAGTCGGTGCGTTTGATTTATGATGTCATAAAAGGCGAAGGAGGGTTGTGTCGGGTCCGAAATCAATATTATTTAATTGTCAATCGTAACTTAACTTTAGAACAGAAAATCTCTATATTGTCTAAATGTCTGTTAGTTTTAGAAAATACTACCGGCTCTAATTCTCAAGCTTCTGAAGAAAAACCGCAAAAATCAAATTAAAGATGAAGTCAATAAACAAGTAAATAATTAAACGCAAGTTATAAATCATATAATAGCTTATAGCTATTATAAGGTTTTGGCGCAACCCGATTTATTCAGAGGTTTCTTAGTTCTTTTATTTTTCATCGGTCGCTTTAAAGAACTGTTTGAGATTTTCTAAAAAACGCATAGCGTGGTTTTGTGTAAATAAAACAGTTGTTGGAAGACAGATGGGGTAATTTGCAAATTTAGATTTTTAAAATATAAGTGTTATTAGACTTTGGCGCGACCTGACTTATTTAAGAGGTTTCTTAGTTCTTTTGTTTTTCATTAGTCGTTTAAAGAACTGTTTGAGAATTTCTAAAACCGCATAGCATGTTTTAAGTAAGATAAACCAGTTTTCCGAGACTGATTGGCATAATTGGGATATTTAAATTTTTAAAATGAAATTAGTGAGTTTTTAATTGTGGGCTAAGACTATCACAGTGTTGTTTATATAATGAGATATATTCCGGCTTTACCGGATCAGCTCGAGGTGGAATTATTTTTAAGGGATTGACCCATTGGCCATTACGGACGATTTCAAAATGAAGATGGGGACCTGTTGCTAAACCAGTTGCACCAACATAACCAATAATTTGGCCTTGAGCAACTTTTTTCCCAGTTCTAATTCCTCGACCAAACGCGCTTAAATGTCCATACCGAGATTTAAATCTTTGCGCATGGGTAATTTCGACTAATCGACCATATCCTCCTTTCCAGCCAGCAAAACTAACAATTCCATCACCAATGGCTGAAACTGGAGTACCTTGGGGGGCAACATAATCAACCCCACGATGTGGTCGAACGATTCTCAAAATTGGATGATACCTGCTTTTACTAAAAAATGAACTGACGCGAGAATAGCGTAAAGGTGATTTTAAGAATGTCTTGCGTAAAGATTTGCCTTCGCGATCATAATAGTCTTTATGTCCTTTGGGATCAACATAGTAAAAACCATAATAATCACCAATTTTCCCTTTGTACCGAACCGCAAATATTTGTCCGTAAGCAACCATGGTTGAATCAATAAATTTTTTTTCCACTAAGACAAAAAAGGAATCTCCGGTTTGGGTTTCAGTAAAAAAGTCAATCTCCCAGGATAAGATATCGGCATAGTTTGCTACTAAGTCAGCTGTTTCTCCTTGTTTGAGCATTGATTCGTATAAAGATGAAGTTATTGCGCCATTTACTAATCTGAGTTCAGATTTTATGTGTTGATATGCCATTGCTACGGAGACATTATCACCTTGAAGAAGGATGTGATAAATATCCGCGTAATTTTTCTTATGTTCAATTTTTATTAAAGTGTCGTTCTGGTAAAAGAAATTAAAAGTATCAATTGTTCTAATGCTTTTGAAGGGAAAGTTTACTGCTAAAAGTGATTTGATTATTTTTTTATTGGTTGCCGGAGCAACTTTTGCACGGTTTAAGAGCGTAGATAGAATTTCTCCGGGTTTAATCGTATAGGACTTAATAGTAAGCACAGGCTTTGAAACCGCTTGGGGCTTCTTGGGAGCGCATCCTAAAATCAGCAATATTAATACTAAACATGAAAAGTAAGGGGAAAATAGTCGGTTGCGAACAGGTATATGTTTAGTAAGAGATTGCATAGTTACGGAATTAAACGATAACGGTCGCGTGGAAAGAGACTCGCTTCCCGAATATTTTTAAGATTTAGAATCTGCTGGGTTAAGCGTTCAGCACCAATGGCTAATCCGCCGTGAGGCGGCATACCGTACTTAAAAATTTCCAGATAAAAATCAAATTTTTCCGGATTTAAGCCAAATTTTTTCATATTTTCCACCAGCATAGAGTAATTATGGATGCGCTGACTACCTGTCGTTATTTCTAATCCTTTGTATAACAGATCAAAACCACGGGTTAGGCTGTCGGCTTCAGGCATAGTATAAAAAGGTCTTCCTTGGGCAGGATAATGGGTAACGTAGATAAAATCCGAGTCGAATTCCTTTTTCGCGTAGTCGCAAATCAGTCGTTCACCTTCTGGGTCTAAATCTATTTCGGATGACAATTGCTTGTTATATTTCTCTTTAAGAATTTTAACCGCTTCAGAAAATCTTATTTGGGGAATAGTTTTAATCGTTGGTAGTTCAACTTGATGAAGTTTTAATTCCTCTACACAATTCTTTTTCAGTGTCTCAAAAATATATTGAAGGAGTCTAATTTCCAGATTAATGATATCTTGTTCTGAATCAATGAAACCCATTTCAAAATCAAGGCTAAGGTATTCATTAATGTGACGAGAAGTTGCGTGGTCCTCAGCGCGGTAGACAAAACCAATTTCAAAAACTCGTTCATAACCCGCACCAACCATCATCTGCTTATAAAATTGCGGACTTTGGGCTAAATAGGCGGTTTGTTCAAAATATTGGATCGGAAAAAGATTAGTACCGCCTTCAGTGCCCGCAGAGATGATTTTAGAAGTGTGAATCTGTAAAAATCCTTCAGTTCTCAGAAAATCAGCAAAGGCATGGACAATTTCCGCTTGGACGCGGAATACACTTCCCAATTGAGGATTTCTTAAACTAAATGGTCGATGGTCAAGTATCGTGTCAATTTTAACATTAGTGAATTCTGTTGCCCGATTAACTTCGAATGGTAAAGGCACCTGTGCTTTTTCAATAATTTCAATTTTCGAAACTTCAACCTCGACGCCGTTCGGTGCTTGTTTTTCCAATTTGGGTTTGCCATAAATTGTGACGACACTTTCTCGTTCTAAATCGGATATATCAATTTTCGGGTCTAAGACAATCGTTTGGACAAGACCGGTCCGGTCGCGTAAAATCACAAACTTAATTTTTCCCACAGGTCGAATTTGAAAAATCCAACCTTTAAGCATAATTTCTTCACCAATATGATTTTTCACATCTTTGGCTAAGGTTCTCGTCATATTTTACAAGCATACCTAAAAATACCAAAAAAGTCAAACTGAAAAATGCAATAGGTCTAACACCTACTATCCAGGTTTATGCAAGAAATTAAAGCTTAATGGTTGTGAGAAATAGGCTTTTCAATTAGCAAAAGTCAATCATAAGAATTCGGGCAAATATGCAAAATATATTGCTTCTTAATATCAAAGAGTTAAAAGCCCTTTTCAACTATTTATTACAACCAGCCACGAAAAGATTTTGGATATGAATACGAAACGCCGTTTGAGTATCTTAAAAAGCAGATGCCAAAAAATTTCGTTAGGTAACACGGATAAATGTTAGTTAAAGTATTCGTAGAATTAAGTTTTTAGAAAAGATACAATACCTTAGCATTGCATTATTATGATGACGGTCAATTGTAGAATGTGAGAGAAGATAGATTTTATAAGGCTTTAGAACATTTAACTTAGTCAATATTTGTAAAAGAAAGTTCTGCGAAAGTCCTCTTTTGCTGCCATGAATTGGATTTTTGGTCTCACAACCATTAATTTTATTAGAAAACTTTGAAAGTGTCTCCTCCAATGGCAATCCCAGAGAAAAAACAAGAAATCCGTTTGAGTCTTCTGGATCTCTTGAATAAATATTAACTTTGTCAGAGTTCTCTAAAAAAGATACAAACTTTAAAGCGAATTTCTTGGTCTTTTTCTTGTCGGTGTCGGCATCTCTTGAGCATTTTTCTGAGTTTTTCTTTAGAAACTGCATGACAATACTAAATTTAAGATATCTTTTTACAGGCAGTGTATTATATTTTGTGTAAATTCAATGTTGATAGGTTAAAGAGAGAGGCGTATTCCACTTAATATATTTATAGAGCACCTCTATGAAAGAAAAACGAATATACACAAAAATCTTAACGCTACCTTTTTATAAAACTGAAATATCGGAGACCATATGTTTTCAGGATAAAAGGTTTTTAGTATTTATAACTACTTTCTGCTCGCTGCTTCCTTCGCTCTTATGGTCACCGATTGATACCGCTTGGGTAAGAAAATATAACGGAACAGGCAATGGAGTTGATTATGCTTTGGCGATGGCGGTTGATGGTTTAGGTAATGTGTATGTAACGGTTTAAATACATCCGAAGATTATGCGACGATAAAATATAATTCAGCCGGCGTCATGCAGTGGTGTCAGAGATATAACGGTTTAGGAAAGGGTGAGGACTGGGCGCGTGCGATTGCAGTTGATAATTCCAATAATGTTTCGTCACCGGTGGAAGTCGTGGTTCAGGGACAGATTATGACTATACGACAATAAAATATGCGCAGACAAGTGCAATCGAAGATAACCGCTTATCGCTATCCGCTGACCGCATACCGCTAAAAATCTATCCGAATCCAGCGTCATCGTTTTTTACTATCCATGGACCGCAATCGGCTAACCGCATTTCAATTTATGATGTGAGCGGAAAGATGGTAAAAGAAGAAAAGTTCAAAGGTTCAAAAGTAATCTCATTAGATAATATTAAAAGCGGCGTTTATTTTATTCGCGTCAATGATGAGATAATAAAGGAGAAACTGGTCGTAATGAAATAGATTCAAGATTCAAAGACACCATTCTTAATGTTGAATATTGAATATTGAATTCGCTATCGTATTTTGGATTTTTTCAGTCGTAGTTTTGCCTAAAGGCAATCTGTTCGTTTAGG
>FMJZ01137538.1_pt1 | contig 10465 bp, 9 predicted proteins | sample 1987881 | NCBI WGS metagenome assembly FMJZ01 (sample SAMEA4378227, study PRJEB15110) | soil metagenome | biome: soil; feature: Field; material: Soil | place: India | collected 2015-03-11 | depth 0 m | reverse complement strand
CATAACCGCTAGATACATCATTAAATAGCAAAACACGGGTATAACTGGGGAAACCATAATCTCGTGTGCCAAATCCGGTACCTATGTTCAACACAACACCGCCAAATTGTGTCTTTTGTATGCCAAGGGTTATAAGAATTGCAGCAGCCGTTGGTGTAGTAAGCTCTCCTGTAAGTCCAGTGAATATAACCTGCTTGCCTTCTGTTAGCTTCACGGTTGCAGGCGCAGGTAACGGTATTGTCCCATGCTGTGTAACAATGGTACCTGTTCCACACGCAAATGCACTGTAGTATATAGTATCAATGTTTAAGTACTCAATGCCAATGCAAAACGACAGTATATCTACAATACTATCAATGGCTCCCACTTCATGAAAATGCACCTCTTCCTTTGGAATACCATGTACAGCGCTTTCAGCAGTTGCTAACGTATCAAATATCTTCATTGCATTTCTTTTTACTGTGTCAGAGCACGTGGTGTGTGCGATAATATCATGTATGGCAGCAAGGTTTCGGTGTGTGGTGTCAATGCGTGCGGTAATTCCAGCCTGAGTGCCGTTCATTGCATAGCGTGTAACCTTTGTCGGAGCTATCGTAAAACCACTAAATGGTAATGATTGTAACTGTGTGGTAAGAACCTCTACAGGCAATCCCATATCAATGAGTGCACCAACAAGCATATCTCCGGAAGCTCCTAACTGGACATCACAATAGAGAATTTTCATGACAGGATCCTACAAATTCCGTATAATGCGGTAGGCACAGTACACCGCACCAAAACCGTTGTCAATATTTACAACACTCACGCCTGGTGCGCATGAGTTGAGCATTCCTAACAGCGCTGCCATACCGCCAAACGAAGCACCATACCCAACTGAGGTTGGTACAGCGATTACAGGGCATGGGACAAGCCCACCAATAACGCTTGGTAGCGCGCCTTCCATGCCTGCAATGACAATGATGACAGTGGCATCATTAATTTGTGCCCAGTTGTGGAATACCCTATGAATTCCTGCAACACCTATATCATAAATGGTTTCAACGTTAAGCCCCATAATGAGTGCGGTTTCTTTTGCTTCCTCTGCCACAGGTATGTCTGATGTGCCCGCGGTAATAATGACAAGCTTATGCGGTTTATGCTGTAGTTTTTGTGCGCTGTAGGTAATGACTTTGCCAGCTTCGTTGTAATAGGCTTTTTTGATATGACGCTTCACTTCTTTGAAGTGTTCTTTTGTGGCACGTGTGCCTAAAAAGCTTGTATTACGTTTGAGTAACGCTTTAGCAATATCGGCAACCTGCTGTGGTGTTTTATTCTGGCAAAAAATTACTTCTGGGAAGCCTAACCGCGTGTGACGGTGGTGGTCCAGTGTGGTATGGCCCAATTGTTCAATAGTTATGTGCGATAGCTCCTGCAAAAAGTCCTCTTCAGACACAAGCCCATCTTTATATCGCTTAAGTAAATCGTTAATTGCAGATTGGCTCATAGGTCAGTATGCAGCTATAAGGATGGTTTCAACTTCATCGCGGTTGAGTGCTCGCGGTGCATTGTGTATAAAAGGATAGCTCAACGTAATCTCAGTAACTTTAGAGAAAATACCCTTATTAATATCGAATTGCGACAGCCGTTGTGGTATGTCCGCATCAAGAGCTAATTTGCGTACACCTTCCACCGCTTTAATTGCAGCTTCAATGACTGTGATATCCTTGACATCCTCATCCATTACTTTTGACATCTGAACATATTTACCAGGTGTTGCAGTTAAATTGTATTCCATAATATGTGGCAACATAACGGACATATATGCAGCAATGTCAATATGTGTCAACGAAGAAAGGGACAATGATAATGCTAATGAAACAGAAAGTTGAGCACTGCTAAATGCAATTCCTGCCATAAGTGAAGCCATCATCATATTAAGGCGAGCAGTTTCATTATCACTTTCGCGCAGAGCTGCTGACAAATTTTTAAATATCAGGTCTATGGTCCTTAAAGAAAGAGTATTGGTAATATTATTAATATTTTTAGAAATAACTGATTCAATGGCAATGGCCAGTGTGGCAATACTGTATCTGGCTAAAGTTTCTTCATCAATACCAAAGGACATCCCAGGGTCAAGTATAACTGCTTTAGGAAAAATGTAATTATGGAAAAATGTTTTATGTATGCCATCTTGGATATCAGTTAATATTGTACACGGGGTTATTTCAAATCCAAAGAGTGGATGAACAGGAATACTTATAAATGGGACTGGTTCATGAAGAAATGGATAGGTAAAAAGTTCATGTGCAAAAAAATAATTATTTGTTAAAAGAGCAACCGCTTTTGCTGCATTGATTGAATTTATACTTCCAAAACCAATGATAAGGTCACAATGGGTTTTACGGGCAAAATACACTGCAGTGTCAATGTAATCAGTGTTGTTTTCAGGAATTTCATCATAAACCATGAATGGAATGTTGCTATTCTGCAGACTTCTGGCAATGGGCATGAAAAGATGATTGTACTGGTTAAAATCAATTGAACTGGTAATAAACAATACCCGTGATCCAAAAAGCTGAATAATTGAAGGAAGCAGTGCTACACTATCTGGTTGTGCATAGACTGCGGTTGGAATGTAAAGGTCTGGCCAAATGCCCTCTATGGTTTGTCCATATGTTTTAGACATAAAAAAGCGGAATCCCTGTTCCGCCTTTCTGTCAATTATGCCGGCCATTAATACTAACCTTTAAAATGATGTTTTTATTTACGCAAAAGCTGCATAGCTATTTTTTCAGCAACTTTATCTATAATACGGTCATCATTGAAATCATACGTGCCGTTGGCAATCTGTTCTTTAATTTCGCGTACTCGTTCTGCTCTGATATCGGGTGTCTGTTTTACAACCTGGGCAATTTTTGACTGTTCGGCAGCTTTTTTAGCTTCGCTTGAAATCTCTACCGAGTCACTTTTGTCGGTGGATTTGGTTTTGCCCACAGATTTGGTGTTTTTAGGTTCAACAATATTCTTAATATTCCCAATTTTATCTATAACCATTGTAACCACCCTCTTTTAATCTATGGTAACTATCGGCACTTATTTGTCAAATCTTAAATCAATTTATAATAAATATACATTAATAGTAAAATTAATCAAGTAATTAAATTTAATTAAATCAGTAACTATCGCCTGTTTCTATACTAAATGTACTTCAAAGTATTACGATAACTGTAAAGAATATAGTTTTATAAATGTATACTATCAAGATAAATATACAAAATATAAAATCCTTACTTCTTAGAATTGTAGACTGCTACAACAAATTCACCCTTTTGTGTAAGCGTTTCAGTAATCTCTGCAACGTTAGCTGCATTGCAGTGGATGAATTCTTCAAAATGTTTGGTCATTTCCCTGCCAATAAGTATTTGCGCCTGCGGCATCACGTCAGCAATAGCCTGTAATAGCTTTATGATGCGGTAGGGAGATTCATAAATAACAATAATTGCATCAAGCTGGCTTAGCTTTTGTAACTGGTTTTTCCGCTTTCCGTCCTTTTTACTTAAAAAACCGGCAAAATAGAACTCAGTGGCAGGAAAGCCGCACACCGAAAGGATAGCACTAACAGCAGAAGGGCCCGGCACCGGGATAACAGGAATATCATATTCCCGTGCCAGTGCAACAAGCTGTCCACCAGGGTCCGATATGCCCGGTGTGCCAGAATCGGTGCAGTAGCTAATTGTTTTGCCTGTCTTTAGTTCCTGGATGATGCTGTGCAATTTTGCATTACTTGAATGAGTATGCAGCGAGCGGGTTGGTTTATTGATATTGTAATGGGCTAATAGTTTTGCTGTCTGACGTGTATCTTCACAATATATACTGTCAGTTTCCTCTTTGAGAATTCTTAGTGCGCGCAACGTAATATCTTCTAAATTTCCTATTGGTGTAGCAATAATATAGAGTTTTCCTGACATATATATTCCTTTTGCATTTATTTGCTTGATTTTTTATCACACTATCATAGTAATAGTTTTTCTTTCAAGTATAAAGTCAATTGATTACGCAAGGAGAAAACTCTAATGAACCGTATATATAATTTTGCATCAGGGCCATCTACATTGCCTTTACCCGCACTTGAAGAAGCACAAAGAGACCTTATAGACTATAAGCATACCGGGATGTCACTTATTGAAATGAGCCATAGGGGTAAAATATATGATGAAGTTCATAATGAGGCGATAGCTCTTATCAAGGAACTCCTTGCTGTGCCCGATGATTACACAATCCTTTTTATTCAGGGTGGGGCAACAATGCAGTTTGGAATGATTCCAATGGCATTCTTGCAACACGGTAAAAAAGCCGACTTTGTGGTAACCGGAACGTGGGTAAAAAAAGCGTATGAAGATGCAAAACTCATTGGCGATGCTACAATTATCTGGGATGGAGCCGGTGAAAAATACCGCCGTATACCTCATCAAAGCGAATTGAAGTTTACTCCTGGAACTGAATATGTACATATCTGTTCCAATGAAACCATTGATGGCATTCAGTGGCCGGCAATGCCTGCTACTGGTGGAATACCTTTGATTGTTGACATGTCGTCGGATATTATGACACGGGCAGTGGAGTGGGATAAAGTAAGCATGCTTTTTGCAGGTACGCAGAAAAATTTAGCTCCGGCAGGTATGGCAGTAGTCATAATTAAAAATGATCTCCTTGCAAAAGCACGAAAAGATTTGCCTGCATATCTGCGGTATGATTTGCATGCAAAGGAAAATTCTTTATACAATACACCGCCAACTTTCACCGTGTGGATGACAACATTAACACTTAAATGGGTCAAATCAATTGGTGGTTTGCAACATATTGAAAAATTGCGTGATCAAAAAGCACAACTTTTATACGATGCAATTGATGCAAGCAATGGGTATTATATGTGCCCGGTGGATAAGCTCAGCCGTTCAAAGGTGAATGTAGTTTGGCGCTTGCACAATGAGCAACTTGAGGAAAAATTTGTAAAAGAAGCTGAGAGTGAGGGATTAAGTGGATTAAAAGGTCATCGATCTGTGGGCGGACTCAGGGCTTCTATATACAATGCAATGACTGTGGAGGGCGTTACAGCACTGGTAGAATTTATGCATCACTTTATGCACAAGAATGGGTGACTGCTATGGACGATAGGGCAATACTTTCGGAACACAGGCCATGGGGTTTTTACGAGGTACTATCGGATACAGAAACACACAAGGTTAAACGTATAACAGTATATCCAAAAAAACGATTAAGCCTGCAGCGGCATAAAAAGCGAAAAGAACACTGGTTTTTTGTATCTGGAGAAGGTATTGTCACTCTTGATATGAATGAAATCAAGGTGCACCAGGGTGTAAGTATTGATATTGATGTTAATGTATTACACAGAGCAGAAAACACAGGGAATAAGAACCTTGTATACATTGAGGTTCAGTTGGGTGAATACTTTGGTGAAGATGACATAGAGCGTATTGAAGATGATTATGGCAGAGTACAGAAATAATGTGTAACATTTTTATAGTTTGTTTTTCTTAATGTAAGTGTACAATACATGGTGCCTCAATATAAATCACTCGATGTAATTATATGTAGACAATAATACATAACCATTAGTTGTGATTACAATAATTTATTTTTTACGGAGGACAGCCGTACATGATAAGCGTTCAAAATCTGGTAAAGCATTATGGTGAAGTAAAAGCTGTTGATGGTATTTCATTCACGATCAGGAAAGGCGAAATTACCGGTTTGCTTGGTCCAAATGGTGCAGGCAAGACCACCACGTTGCGTATACTGACAGGATACCTGCAGCCAACAAGCGGTTTGGTAAGTGTGGATGAGTTTCTTGTTAATGAGAATCCAATAGAAATAAAAAAGCGCATAGGCTATCTGCCCGAATCGGCACCCCTGTATCCTGATATGATGGTATGTGACTTTTTACAGTTTATGGCCGATATAAGGGAGGTGCATGATAAAGAAAAAATTAAAGATGTTGCCATTCAGTGTGGCATAACTGAAGTGATGCATAAAAACATTAATGAGCTTTCAAAAGGGTATAAACAGCGTGTGGGGTTGGCACAGGCTATCCTGCATGATCCTGAAATTCTTATCTTAGATGAACCAACTAACGGCCTTGATCCAAATCAGATTGTTGAAATTCGCGATCTTATTAAAGAGCTGGGTAAAGAAAAAACAGTGATACTGTCAACACATATATTGCAAGAGGTTGAAGCTACCTGCAATAGGGTAATAATAATAGATAAGGGTACGATAGTAGCTGATGATGCAACGAGTGAGCTTAAAAGTGCTCGGGGTAAGGATATTCGTATTAACTGTGCTGTGAGCGGTACTTCATTTGAAACTATCAGGAATGTGTTAAAGAATCTGCAGGGTGTTAAAAATGTTACACATATACGTGATGAAGGGGAGTTGTGCCATATTCAGATTTTAACCGGAGCCGATGTAGATATACGCCCAGCTGTATTTAATTGTGTCAAAGACAATGGGTGGACAATGTATGAGATGACTAGAGAATACAGAAGCTTAGAACATGTATTCCGCGAATTAACCATAGGGTCGTAAGGAGGATAAAATGGAACAATTTAAAGAGATAATGAAAGGCGCAAAGCTCATTGCTAAAAAGGAGTTGGTGGGTTACTTTTCTACGCCAATAGGATATATAGTCATTTCTGTGTTTTTAGTAATAGCGGGATTTTTATTCTTCTCAACATTCTTTTTATATGGTCAGGCTGAACTTAGAGCTTATTTTGAACTGTTGCCACTTCTGTTTGCCTTTGTGATACCGGCTATTACCATGCGGCTTTTTGCCGAAGAGCGCAATACCGGTTCCTTTGAGATGCTGATGACATTACCGCTTTCAACCGTTCAGGTGGTTACTGGCAAGATATTGGCAGCAACGTTGTTTGCAGCAATTATGATATCGCCAACACTTCTGTATGCGGTATCAGTTGGATTTGTGGGTTCTCTTGATATTGGACCTGTTGTTGGTGGCTATATTGGTGCAGTGCTTCTTGCAGCTGCCTATGCATCAATTGGTGTTTTTGCATCATCCATGACTAAAAATCAGATTGTTGCTTTTATCATAGGCTTTGCAATTTGCATAGTACTGTCGCTTATAACTAAGTTCCTTTACTTTATTTCCCCTACGTTGGTTTCGCTATTTGAATATATAAGTGCTGACTACCATTTTCAGAATATTGCACGTGGTGTGGTAGATTCCCGCAATATAATATATTTTGCTTCCGTAATATCAATCAGTTCAATGGCAAGCATCTATCAACTGGAGGTGAAAAGATAGTTATGGATAAAGGAAAAATTAAGGATATTGTTAATAACCTCATAGATAAGGCTACAACTATTTATACACAGGCATTACAAAAAATAAAAGAGAATACTAAACCTGGAGATGAAAAGACACGTAAAAGCTATTCTCACTTTGTATTGTATGGTGTCATTATTGTCTTGGTAAATTTAGTTGGACTTACGTTGTATTTTAGATTAGATCTGACAAAAAATAGTGTCTATTCGCTATCGCCTGTTAGTAAAGAGGTAGTATCCTCACTGGAGGAGCCTCTTACCATAAAAATATTCTTTAATAAGGACCTTCCTGCTCCGTATAATGCTGTGTACCGTTACCTACAGGACCTAATGGTGGAGTATGATAATGCAGCAAACAGGTATTTTAGCTATGAGTTTGTTGATGTGGAAAAACAGAAGGATGCTGCCTCTGACTTTGGCATATATCCAGTACAAATACGGGAGATACGCAATGACCAGGTAAAGTTTAGAAATGCATTCATGGGGCTTGCTATAATTCATGGTGATTTAATAGAGAAGATTGATTCAATTACTGAGCCCGAAGGATTGGAATACCGTATCACAACGTTGATAAAAAAGATGAATGGCAAGATTGATTCATTGTTAAAACTACAACAACCTATTACTGTTACATTATATGCAAGCAGCAACTTACCGATTCCAGGTATGCAGAATCTGAACGAACGTGTATATGCTGAAGTTCAAAAATGTAATGTCCGTAATTACAACAAAATCCAGTACCGCTATATTGACCCCGTGCAAAATCCACAGGCTATTACGCTGGCTCAGATGTATGGATTGCCAATGCTTAAGTGGCCACGCTTTACTACAATGGAAGGGAGGGCAGTTGATCCGGGTGAAGGGATGGTTGGTATTGTGGTGGAATATGCTAATAAATTTGAAACGGTGCAGATCCTCACACGGTCTATCTTTGGACAATATGCCATTGGAGACCTGGCGCGCTTAGAAGATATGCTTAATGCTGCTATCGATAATCTTATCAGTATTAATCCAAAAGTTGGATATATTATTGGCCATGGGGAGCGCGACATTAATGATGAACAGAATGGCGCTGCGCAATTCAGGAAAATGATTGGCGACATGTATGATCTGGTTACTATTGATATCACAAAAGATGAAATACCAGGTGATATAGCAACCATAATAATTAATGGGCCGCGTTCAATGTACAGTGACTATGAATTGTTTAAGATTGACCAGTTCTTAATGCGCGGGGGCAGTGCTGTTGTATTGCTTGATTCATATGTGGAGCAGCAGATGCAGGGGATGCAGATGTTTCAGCGACCACCTCAGGCTCTCCCAGTATTTACTGGCATAGAAGGTATGCTTGCTCATTATGGTGTAACAGTTGGCCGCGATATTGTTATGGACAAACAGTGCTTTATAGCACAGCAGCGAGGTATTGGTGAACTGACAATATACTTTGCACCTATGATTTCTGAAGATGGACTGTCAAAGGACAGTGAGATAACAAAATATTTAAAAAAGATAGTATTTTTAAAAGCTTCTTCAATTTTGGTTAATGAAGCATTGCTAAAAGAAAATAAAGCTTCAGTAAAATATATTGTCAAATCCTCACCCTACAGTTGGCTGCAACAGGGCAATATTAGTTTTATGCCATGGGGTGCCAACCCTCCACAGGATTCTGCGCTCAAGCAGTACAATTTAGCTGTACTTGTGCAGGGGAACATTAAAAGCTATTTTGCAGATAAACAGCCTGTTATAGATACAAAGGAAAAAGCAAAGACAAAAGAGTTTGTTCAGCAGGAAGTTGTGAAGCAGAGTATCAAGCCGGTTAAGCTTTTTGTTGCAGGAACCTCGGAGATAACAGGCCGCAATATTATCGATGAAGAAGGCAAATCACCCAATGCGGTTTTTATGCATAATGTGATTGATTTCATGCAGGGTAACTATACTATACCACAGATGCGAAGCAAGGGTCTATCGTTCAATCCAATTAAAGAAACATCTGACACAGCTAAAAGTGTTATTAAAGGTGTTAATATTGCAGGATTGCCTCTTTTAGTAATTCTGGCTGGTGTGCTGTATATGTGGCGCAGAAAAATTCGCAGAAAACGCATTGAAGAACAATTTTACAGCATGGTGTAATAATTCAGAAGAGGTGTTACTATGCAGATGAAGAAAAATGTCATTATCAGTATTGTGGTGATTGTTATACTGGCAGGATATCTTTTCATTAATAGATTGATGACAAGAACAATTATCAAACTTCCTGATATAAAAGACCCCATAACAGAGCTTGTACTTAAAAAAGGTGATAGTGTTATCATCATTAAAAAAGATGGCGATAGCTGGAAAGTAAATGAATTTGAAGGCGACAAGAATGTCATTGCTAATATGGAAAATAAGATTAAAGACCTCCGGGTAACTGATGTGGTGAGCGAAAAGCCACATTATGAACGCTTTGAGCTTGACAGTAATCATGCAATTCGGGTGCAGGCAAAATGCAATGGTACTATTGTACGGGATGTGTATATCGGCAAAAAGGGGAGTACCTATCGCCACACATATATTCGTTTTGAAGATGATCCAAAAGTTTACTTAGCCGAAGATACGTTGGATTCATATTTTAGCAAAACAGTGGATGATTTGCGAAACAAGGATATTGTGCAACTTGATGTTGCAAAGATTGAGTTGGTGAAACTATGGTATAAAAATGCAACGCTCACATTGCAAAAAACAATAGTGGAAAAGAAAAAAGAAGAATCAGGTAAGGATGCTCAAAAGGATAAACAAGTAAAACCAAATGAAGAAATTGAAAAAGAGGAACAGTGGATATGTAAAGAATACCCACAAGTGAAACTTGATAATGATAAAGTTAAAGAAATTCTGTATACGTTTGATCCTCTAAAAGCGTATTCATTCCCACAGATTGATGCAAAAACATTAACTGGCAGGATTGCTTCAGTTGCAGTTACAGTAAAAAAAGATGATGACGTTCAAAAGACTGAAGAGATTAATCTTATTGTACATAAAGCATTTGAAAACAACAGGTATGTGTGTACCAGTTCAAAAAGCCAGTACGTCTTTACATTAGATGAGTGGAGAGCAAAGAGGGTATTTAAAACACTTCAGGATTTGA
>FMJZ01072838.1_pt1 | contig 10465 bp, 6 predicted proteins | sample 1987881 | NCBI WGS metagenome assembly FMJZ01 (sample SAMEA4378227, study PRJEB15110) | soil metagenome | biome: soil; feature: Field; material: Soil | place: India | collected 2015-03-11 | depth 0 m | reverse complement strand
AGCCAGCGCAAGCAAGTCAAACGCGCGCACAGATGCTCAGTGTTCATCAAGAGTCCAAGCTGCGCTTGGGTACAGTGTTACGTGGAAAGATTTCTGCAGCTAGTTTGAATGCATTGGCGGAGTCGGATGCAGTTTTGTGGATTGAACCTGACCGAGACATGAGATTGTTTGACGAGGTCGCGTCGAAGATTGTTGCTGGTGATGGCGGGCCGAACCTGTTACTTGCACAAGCACTCGGGTACGACGGCAGTGGCATAGCAGTTGCAGTGGCCGACAGCGGCTTAAACACGGGCGACGCCGCAACGATGCATCCTGATTTATTCGGGCGGACACCGGTGTTTTTCTGGTACGCCGGATTGCCGGATGCAGCAGATGAGCATGGTCATGGCACACATGTCGCCGGTATAATCGCCGGTGACGGCGCAACGGGGCGAACGGATGACTCCGGCGCATTGTACGGCCTCGGTGTTGCGCCGGGCGCGTTAATAATTGCCCAACGTATCTTTGATGGGTTCGGAAATTACTGCCCGCCACCGAGCTTCGAAAAGCTCACTCGGGACGCAACACGCGCGGGGGCTGTTATCGGGTCGAACAGTTGGGGTGACGATACGCATGGCCGGTACGACCTGAGCGCAATGGAGTTTGACGAACTGGTGCGTGATGCGGATTTCCTCAAGCCGGGCGATCAGCCGTACATTTTGGAATTTTCGGCAGGCAACGCTGGTCCGGCAGCTCAAACCATTGGCAGTCCTGCCGTGGCGAAGAATGTAATTGCAACTGGCGCATGTCAGAACGACAGGTTTGACCTTTTCATTTACGACATTGGCTCAGAGGCGATGGCAGACTTTTCAAGTCGTGGTCCGTGCGAAGACGGCCGGGTCAAGCCCGACCTTGTTGCACCCGGCACGTGGATTGCCTCATTACAATCGGCTGCGGCCGGTGACGAAAACGCCTGGCTCCCAATTGACGAGTATTACCAGTATCAAGGCGGCACAAGCCAGGCTGGTCCACATGTTTCAGGTGCCGCAGCCGTGTTTGTGCAACTGTACAGGCAATTGTATGGGGGCAAAACGCCGTCACCTGCACTTGTAAAGGCGGCGCTGATTAATGCAGCGGTTGATATGGACGACTCGGTTGGAACACCGCCGGTGCCAAACAACGATGAAGGTTGGGGACGCGTAGATCTGACCGGACTAGTCGAACCGGAGGCGGGCATCGAATACTTAGACCAGACACAAACGCTTACGAATGGTCAGTTGTATGAACATCGCATTTACCTCGGCACCGCCGATCTGCCACTCAAGGTCACGCTTTGCTACACGGACGTGCCCGGGTTCCCGGCTGCAATCCCGGCACTTGTAAACGATCTTGACCTTGAGGTGGTTGCACCGGATCGGACTGTGTACAAGGGCAACCAGTTTTATGAAGGTGTTTCGGTACCGAACCCACTGGCTTCGGATTGCATTAACAATGTCGAAGGTGTTTTTGTTCCTGAGCCGGTGCCCGGCGAATGGTTTGTGCGCGTGCGCGGGGTGAATGTCGTGGCAGATGCACGGCTGGACACGGAGGACGTTGATCAAGATTTTGCGCTGGTGATCTCGGCTGGGTTTGCGGCTGCTGGCGAAGGTATGTTGGTTTTTGATCGGAAGGCGTACACTGCCCCAGACAGAATAAAGATGCGTGTGGTTGACACTGACCTGGTGGGCAGCTCGAACCTCACTGTCACTGTTACGAGCACGACAGAGTCATTAGGCGAAAATGTGTTCCTGCACGCTGCAACTCAGTTTGGCACGTTTACGGGCACGGTAGCAGTTGCAGCGGGACCGCCGGTGGCTGACGGTGTGCTTGACGTTGCAGATGGCGACGTCATTGAGGCAAGGTATTTCGATGTGTCAGCGGGCGTGTGGCGTACTGCCAGGGCTGTTGTTGACCTTCAACCGCCAACAATTACTGCTGTCCGGGTGACAAACAGCTTTGGGCAAATGATCATCTCGTGGTACACAGCCGAACCGGCTAATTCGATTGTGTATTACGGGACCAATTCAGTCCTGAATCGTGCCGCTACCAACATCACGCTAACCACGAGTCATGTTGTTCGGTTGAGCGGGTTGGTGGCGGGACAAACTTACAGTTTCATTGTTGTGTCGGTTGATGCAGCCGGCAACGCACAGACAAACGACAACGGCGGTTTACTGTACAGTTTTGTTGCGCCGCCGTCTGCACCGGTGTTGTTGGTTGACAGTTGGCTCCCGGACTTATTTGGTGGGCCACCGCCGTTGTCAGGTTACACGGATGCATTGGAAATGGTCGGCGTCCGGTATGATGTGTGGGACGTGCGCATAAACGGCGAGCCGACCTTACAGATCCTCAGGCCCTACCGTGCTGTGATCTGGCGTGTACCGGAGTTGACTGGTGTTTGGAGTGCAGCCGAGCGCGTCGCGATCAGTAACTACCTCAATTCAGGTGGCAGCTTGTTCGTTGCGTCGATGGAGGTTTTGAGCAGGATCGAGGAAGCAGGTGATTCGCGGTTCATTCGTTCAGTACTACAGGTCGAGTCGTATGTTCCAGACCCAACCAGCAGCGGTGCACCTGAAATCGCTGGCATACCGGACAGCGTGGTGGGCAGTGGGATTGGGGTATCACTGGACTACGACATTTACTACAACATGTGGTTTGGGTTCATCGGAGATATTTCGGACACCGTCACGCCCGGCACAAATGCAAGTGCAGTTTTCGTGAACCATGTCGGGGACATTGTCGGGTTGCGCTGGCCAGGTGTCGGTAAAACAGCCCCAGGAAGACTTGTGCTGTTGACGTTTCCGCTTGATGCAGTTCCATTAGCCGATGGGGTTAATGACCGTGCGCATTTGTTGCGGAATGCGCTTAACTTTTTGGCGCCGGGATGGAATACGGCACCAATGTTAAATTTGGATTCAACAAGTTACACAGTGCCGGACATTGTCAATGTCGAGCTTGCCGGTGCCGAGTTGGCTGGACTGAGCCAGATTATCGTCCGGGCCGAGAGTGATTCTCATACAAATGGTGTTTTCGTTACGCTGCGTGAAACGCCGCAGCCGGGTGTGTTCAACGGCTCATTCCAGCTTGTAGGTGGGACAAATGCGCCTGCACCTGGGCAACTGCGCGCAAAGCATGCAGACACGATTTTAGTTGTATATCAGAACCCGACAAACGGTTTTGCGGTGCGGGCGACGGCCACAGTTGACACAGTTGTGCCGACTATCTCGGACGTGGACTCTGAAGCGGGTTATGAAGATGCAGTGATCTGGTGGGAAACATCCGAGCCGTGCGATTCGCTTGTGCAGTACGGCGAGTCGGCTTTCCTCAACCGAACGGCTTATAGAGCCGGTTTCGGCACGGCGCACGAGGTTGTATTGACCGGGTTACAGCCCGACAAGACCTACTTTTACCGTGTTGTGAGCCGTGATGCGGCAGGTAATGTTGCTGTGGACGACAACGCCGGCACACTTTACAGGTTGCGTACCCTTCAGCCTGTAGTTCCCCCTTGGGCTGATAATATGGACTCGGGTGCACCTGGTTGGGTTGTATTTGACAATTTTGCCGAGTTCGACGGGTTTGGGGGCATAGGCACGTGGCGTTTGGGTGTACCGAACAACGGTGTTGAGACCGCAGCGCACACGCCACCGAACGCTTGGGGATGCAATTTGAACGGCGAAACAATCGAATTCGCAGACTGCTACCTCATCAGCCCGGCAATACACCTTGTGGGCGGAAATACCGCCACGTTGCGGTTTTGGCACAGTTATGTTTTTTTGCCTGGGGAACTTGAAGCTGGTACGCTTTATTTGGCTACGAGCGATGCTAAGCAACCGATCGAGTTACGGACATACTACGCCGATGCAACAGGCGGATGGGAACCGGAGGAGATTGATCTAACGCCGTACATCGGTCGGGTGGTGTACCTGATCTGGAACTACCAGCTTATTTCGCTTGAAGACCCGGTTCCGCCGCACCCAGGTTGGCTCATAGACGATGTGTCGGTTACGGTTGCGTATGTGCCACCGGGTGTGATTCAGGTAACGAACAATCTGTGGCAAGCGCGCTATGCTGTTACCGGGCCGCTTAATTTCACAGGGCGCGGTATCAGCACCACGATTAGTAATGCACCGGCCGGCCAATACGTGATTACATATGGGGACGTAGCGCATTACCAGACACCGCCCACACATACGAATACATTGTCAGCAGGTGGACAGATTGTTTTCGTGGGTAATTACACGTTTGCGGATGCGAACAGCAACGGGATTTCAGACAGTTGGGAACTAGCAAATTTCGGTGATGTTTCAGTGGCACGGTCGGCAAAGAGCGACACCGACAACGATGGCATGAGCGATTTGGCGGAGTTCATTGCCGGGACCGATCCCAACTATCCGCTGCCGGTCTTCCATGTTGCTGCTTATTTGTCGGCGAGCAACGTTGTGTGTTTGGAGTGGCCCAGTGTACCAACTCGCGCATACCGTGTACTCGAAAGTACAAACGGACTGAATTGGACGCCGTGTTCGCCTTGGCTCACAAATAGCGGGACAAACTTGAACTTTGCAGTGCAATTTTACTTAGACGGATCGGTTCGCATGTTCAGAGTTGAAGCTCGCGGACCACTTGCGGCTGTTACTCCACCTGCGGGTTTGCGGCTCAGCGCAAGTTTTGTTCCTGTAGCCAACGTGCTCAGGTTGCGTTGGAATTCGGTTCCGGACCGCGCTTATCGTGTGCTTGCGTCTGGTGATCTAAACTCGTGGATGCCAGTGTCGGATTGGATCCATCCGACTGCATATACTGCGTCGTATTTTATGCCGGTTAAAACAAACGACACGGTGCAGCTATTTAGAGTTGAAGTGATGCCGTGAAAGATGCATTGGCATGCGAGTCGTCAGAGTTCGGCAAGGAGTGGCTTACTTGAATTTAAGCCAGAGCAGCAACAGCACCGCAAAAACCGCTATTGCAACTACGACCCAGAGTTTCCTTGTGTGAGGCTGAAAATGTGATCCACCACCAAGTTCGCGTTTGACGAACTCGTCGTAGTCGAATTCTTCTTCGGCAAGATCAGGCTGTGGTGCGAATGCTGCTTCTGACCAGCCTGTTTGTTCGTCGGAACCGCACCCTGGACATGCGCGTGCATCTGGGGGTACAAGTGCACCGCAGATCGGACAAACTCGAGGCGGGCTCATTTGGCGTGATTGGCGGTGTGGTCCTTGGCAATACTTTCGACCAACCAGGTCGCATACCGTTTATTGATTTTTGCGATTGGCACAGCAACGAACTCTGGTGTCTCGTACGGGTGATTCGCCAGCACGACACGCTCGAGTGCAGCGAGTTTTCTGATGGTTGTTTTCAGCACCAGGAGCACTTCATTGCCGAACTCGATTTTGCCCTGCCACCAATAATGTGATTCGAGGCGTGGAATGATGTTCACGCATGCGACCAACCTGTTTTCGAGTGCTGCGCGTGCAATTGCGCGTCCGGCTTTCGTGCTCGGCGCAGTTACAAGCACTAGGACGATTTTTTCGGGTGGTTTCATTCGACCCGGCTAGTTTATCGCCTCGAATCGTGCTCGGCAATTCGACTCGCGCCCGCCATTGGTTGATGGACCTGCGCACAGCCTTTGTTTACCTGGCCGCTTTTGCCAGTGCATCAAGCACGAGTGATTTTGTCAGCAGTGTGGGCAAAACAATTGGCGGCGCGTTTGTGTCGCGCGGGTAAACCAGCACAAGCGGTACACCTGCGCGATCGAACTTCCGCAGTTCGGTGATGATAGCCGGGTCTTCATCAGTGTTATCTGCAACGAGTGCGACAGCGTTGATCCGCTGCAATGCTTCTCGGACTTCGGCAGTGTCGAGCGCAACAAGTTTGTTGTATTTGCATGTCACACACCAGTCTGCAGTAAAATCAACAATAACAGGTCTGCCTGCAGCGCGCGCGTTTGCAACTGCCTCTGGACTCCACTTTTGCCAAAGCGATTTTTGGGCTGTTATTTGAGCGGTAATTGTTGTGTGTGGCTGTGGGTTGCGCCAGTGCAACTGTATTTCAAGTGCGTACACATAGCTTGAGATCAGCACAACGAGAGTTGCGACTGTCGCTAGTGTCCGATGTTTGGTGTTGCGCTGGACAAATTGGCCCCAGGTCCAAGCTGCCAAACCAAGTGCAACGAGGAACAGACCAAGCCATAGCGGTCCGTTTGGCCCGAAGCGCCTTGCTGTAAACGAAAACAGCCATACCGCCGTGGCAAGCATCGGGAAACCCATCAACACTTTGAACCGCTCAAGCCACGGGCCAGGTTTAGGCAGGAACTTTAACCAGTGTGGGTGCCAGCTCAGCAAGACATAAGGCAGTGCAAGGCCTACACCGACGACAATGAACATGGCGAGGATTAGAAAAGGCGGCTGTGTAAAGGCGAATCCGAGTGCCGGCGCAAGGAGCGGCGCAGTGCAGGGCGTGGCCAGTGCTGTCGTTAGCATGCCGTTCATGAACGCGCCCGCCATTCCTGGTTTGGAAGCGAATCTGCCTGCTGCATCAAGCGCGCGCCCGCTCAGTGTGACCTCGAAGACGCCGAATAGGTTTAGAGCCACCAGTGTTACAAGCACTGTGAGCAAAAGTGTGAACTGCGGATTTTGCATGTGCATACCCCAACTTGCTGTTTTGCCAGCCTGCTGTGCCAATATAACCATTATGGCTAGCACAACAAACGAACTCACTACACCACAGGCGGATACTAGACCGAGCTTAAACACGCGCTTGGGCGATTCAGTGCTTTGCTGGACGAAGCCGAGTATTTTGAGAGCGATCACGGGGAAAACGCACGGCATTACGTTGAGAATAAGCCCGCCCAAAAAAGCTAGCGCCAACATTTTCAGAAGTTTGCCTGTTCCGAGCAGCTTGCTCGGCGCAATTTCAGTGTGCACTTCCCAAGCTTTTGGTGCGGTGTCTTTATCTAATTTTTGGACCAGCACGCCGCTGAGTTGTCTCGGCCATGAACCCCCGTGATTTGTAATATTAAGCTTGAGCTGCGCCATGCCGTCGGTGCCGTGAGTTAACGCACTTTGTGCGGTTATTGTGCAGTTTGAAATTGTATCCGGGAAAAACTCGACCGACTCAATCGCGGCTCCGGTTTCCCATTCCAGCAGCAGTGACCGTGCGTTACTTGGGCCAACTACCCAACGTGCGCTGAACATTGGCGGATTATCAGTAGATGGCAGACGTGCTACTGCATCGGCGATGCGCGTTGCGTGGACAGACGGCTTTGATTCTGGGCCAATCAAAAGAGTTGCCGCTAGGTTTGCGCGTCCGGGCACACATGCTTCTTCGCATTCGAGCCAACTAACATTGGCTTTGAGATGGACTACTCCAGATTTTGCGTCCTGCGCAACTTTGAGTGGCATGAGCAATAACACGTTGCCCGTGTAGCCGTATGTTACGAGTCCGGCTTCATCGAACTTTTGCGGTACAGGCCACCGAAGTTTTCTGGCCTCGATTTCCTTGGGCCAAATCCACTCGATCTGAGTTGGCAGTCCTGCTTCACCTGGATTACGCCAGTAAACATGTGTTTTGGGTGGTGTTTGCAGTTCTATGGCTGCAATTACAGTTTCGCCCTGGCGTGCCTGTGTGTGCGAAAGCAGTAGGCGCACCTGGGTTTTTGCGCTTTGAGCTGCAACGGACCCCAGGCCGATAGCAAGCGCAGCAATGGTCAAGATTATCACTCGCACACTTACTTAGATGCACAAACAAGGCAAAAGTTAAAATCAAATTCACCTTTTTGATGCCAACGGGTCGCAGCCACTGGCGCGGTTCGACCCGCGTGGTGTTGCGCGTTGAAAAGCGGGTTTGACCGCGTAAACTGGGTGTGATGGCTGCTGATGCGACAGTGAGCTTCAGGTGGCTTACAACCGGCGACGATGCCTTTCGTGCTGCTGAGGAGGCAATTGATGCGGCCAAGCACACAGTGAGACTGGAAGTGTACATCTATGCCGATTCACCGCTCGGTCAACGTGTGCGTGACCGGCTTGTGCGGGCTGCTATGCGTGGGGTGCAGGTGCGTGTGCTTGTGGACGGGATAGGATCGCTCCGTTTGTCCAGCAGTTTTTGGACGCCTTTGATTGATGTAGGAGGGCAAATACGGGTCTTTAATCCGCTGAACCTGAAGCGGTTTGCCGTGCGTGATCATCGGAAGCTACTGGTGTGCGACGAGGCCGTTGCGATTATTGGCGGATTCAATATTGCGCCCGAGTACGAAGGCGATGGTGTGGAGCGCGGCTGGTGTGATCTTGCGCTGCAAATTGAAGGTGGACCGGTAACCGAGCTTGCGGCGTCGTTTGACGACATGTTCGAGCATGCCGAGTTTCGGCACGGACGAATTTTATCGCTCAGGCGGCCATTGTCGAAGAAGCTTGTGCCTGCGTCCGATTGGCAGTTGCTGTTAAGCGGTCCTGGGCGTGGGCGCAACCCGCTTTTGCGAATGTTGCACCGTGACCTTGCGCACGTGGTGGATGTTCAGATTGTAGCAGCGTACTTTCTGCCCACGTTGCGTTTGCGACACAAACTGATTCGCATCGCGCGCCTGGGGGGCAAGGTCAAGTTGATACTGCCCAGCAAAACTGATGTACAACTATCACAGTTGGCTGCCCAATGTCTTTACACCCGACTGTTGCGGAGTGGTGTTGAGATTTACGAATACCAGCCGCAGATACTTCACGCAAAACTTCTGATAATCGGCAATGCAGTTTACGTAGGCTCAGCTAATCTAGACCCGCGCAGTTTGCGGATCAATTACGACTTGATGGTGCGGTTTCAAGACGCAACGTTGGCGGCGCAGGCGCGTACAGTGTTTGATGGATTGCTTTCTCGCTCCCGTCGTGTTGAGCTTGGCTCGTGGCGCAGATCACGCAGTTGGTGGCAAAAACTTAAACAACAACTTGCCTATTACTTGCTGGTTAGGGTTGATCCGTACATTGCAGCATGGCAGTACCGGCGAATGAAACGCTAAATTTCAGTTGCGTAGTATGTGAGCGGCCGAAACAGTTCAGCTTGCTAATGCAACCAGATACCGGTGCACGCGTTTTGCTTCTTCAGCACATTCGAGGTGGAAATAGCTTCTGTGTAGGTTACCGCACATCCGCATCAATAGCCTGCGCGGTGTCAACGGCACAAGGTATTCTTCGTGCAGACTGTATTTGCCGCGGACCAGGTAGTGTATGCAGTCTGCGCGCGTCATGAACTTGCCGCGGTTAAAGCAGTCAATGTAGATCTCCTCGCACGTGGTTTGGAACCTGCAAACGAAATGGCCGGGTAACCCAATGCCAACCACCGGCAGATGTAACCGACGTGCCACAAGCATGTACACCAGACAAAGTGACACCGGGTTACCTTTACGCCGATCAATGACCTTGTTGAGGTAGGTGTTATCCGGGTCGTAGTAATTTTCTTCGTCACCGATGAAACCGAGTTTTTCGAACAGATGCTCATTCAGAGCTGTCAGTACACCACGTGCGCCATGGGCAAAGACCACACGTTCGTGCAGTTGAAAGGCAAAATCATCAACAAGCGCGCGATACGCCTCGACGTTTATGTTCGGATAGCGTGTCTGAGCAAGTAACCAAGCCCCGTGTTCAAGGTCGAGGTCTTCACCGCTTTTCAGGCAAAATGAAAGGAACCGCGTGTCCGCCAGTTGCCGGCCAATTTGTTCTACGATTCGAGTCGCGCGCCGTCGCAACACCGGTTCATTGCTGACAAGGTATGGCCGCAACCACTCGCGTACCACCGGCCCAAATGATAGGAGCTGTTGACGTACCGATGTGTAAACCGCCGGATCATCGTCGGCCAGTAAACTAATCAAGGCTGCTTTCTGTGTGTCGGAAAGCTGCGGTGCTGCTTTTACTTCAGCCGATGGGTTCATAAACCTAACCCGGTTTCGGGCCTATTGTTATAAAAGTCCCGGAGAAAATCAATCTTAAATTCGCGTGTTCAATGTGGGTTTTTGTCGTTATCTTTCTTGTCCGTAATTTTCCGCTCTGCTGGTTTGATGTCACGCAGTGAATCCAAGAACAACGCGACTTGCGCACGACGTGCATTACGTCGTATTGCCCTCAGTTCGAGCATTGAGATTATTATCACGGCGCACGTAAGTGTCAGGCACACCAACCAGTACACAACAAATATCCAACCTGCCAAATGCAGCTTTGGAAACGTCAGGCCACTCAGCAACATCGCCACCACGAGCGCAAGTAAAACTATACTGTAGCAGCGCATATGTCTCTGTGACGGTGTGCTCACGCCGCAGATTATCGAGTGATTGCTCCAGTTAGAAAAACAAAAAACATTCGACTTGAGAAACTGAGTCGCGGGACTCTCAACGAAAGGCACGGATTTGTTGGCACTGGGTTGAAATTACTGCCGTGGCTTTCGAACAAATTGCTTTTACATGGCGTAATACTTTTTT
>FMJZ01007732.1_pt1 | contig 10468 bp, 8 predicted proteins | sample 1987881 | NCBI WGS metagenome assembly FMJZ01 (sample SAMEA4378227, study PRJEB15110) | soil metagenome | biome: soil; feature: Field; material: Soil | place: India | collected 2015-03-11 | depth 0 m | reverse complement strand
GGCTGCGTGGACGGCGACTCCTGGGCGGGCGTCTCAGCAGCAGTTGTAGCAGGCTGTTCGGATACGCTTTGCAACGGTTCGATACTGACCTCTGCGCCCTCAGCGGTTAACTCCAGTAGAGCGCGCACGATGGCTGGCTCGAACGCTGTCTCGTAAATCAGTTCCCAGCTGCCATAGCAAGCATCGGTTTTGAGCTGCGCCACCGGGGGAATCTGCTCGCGGAAGTGCGCCTCCAGAATCTGCCCATACTCCTGCATCTCTATCAGTAGCGCGAGCGGGTCGTGTTCCGCACTCAGAGTCGGCGCGGGTTGATAGAAGACGCGGTATTGGGGCACGCCAGTAGCATGGACACTCCTGTCCGCGCCATTATGGACAAAATCGTCCGTGCTGCTGGGTGAGGTATTGGCACGGACAGGAGTGTCCGTGCTACTGGTGGTGGGCTGCGCATGGACAGGAATGTCCGTGCCACTCAGTGCAGCGTTAATCTGTTGAAGGAGCGTCTCGCAAGCAGGGTCGCCCACATCGCCTTCGGTGCGACTGCGCTCCAACAGGACGCGAATCAGGTCCACTGCTTGCAGCAGTAGCGTCGCCAGCTCAGGGGTTAGGGTACGCTGCTCTTTGCGCAGCGATTCCATCGCGCTCTCCAAGCCGTGAGTGAACTTGCTCAGGTGCGTGAAGCCCATCGCTGCGCTGTTGCCCTTGAAGGAGTGCGCATATCGAAACAGTGCATTCACCGTCTCAGGGTCAGGCTCGCCCGACTCTAAGGCAAGCAGCACCTGCTCCATCCCCTCGACCATCTCGTTCGCTTCGTCGTAAAACAGTTGAATGAGGCTATCCATGGCTCCGCTCCCTTGAGGTTAGGATTGAATCAGCGCGTCCCACACGCCGAGAGTGTGTAGCTGTTGATAGAGATACGGATTCGGCTCGCCGAACTGTAGTTTATAACCTTGCTCCTCAAGCGTTCTGCGTAGGGCGAACAGCGTCTGCACACCCGCGTAGTGGATTCGGTTCAGGTTGCTCCAGTCGATTTGTGTCTCTTTGGGCTGTTGTGCGATCTGTTGTGCAGTGTCCCAAAGTGCGTTCGTCTCCGCAAAGCCGATTTCGCCCGATAGGGTCAGCTTATGTTTCTTCGCTGTGGTTTTGAGCGTCGTGTGCATCGTTCCAACGCCTCCTGCCTCTATTATTGGCAGGCGTATAGATTTTTGCAGGGCTGTGATGACCTTCCATCTTGCGTTTCAAAAGGCGGGTGTGATAGGGTATATTATAAGTACGGCGAGCCGGCGTAGCTCAGTGGCAGAGCAACCGCCTTGTAAGTGGAAGGTCGCCGGTTCGAATCCGGCCGCCGGCTCCACCTGTCTATAGCGATTTCCGCGCCTCTTGCGTACTACCTGCGGTAGCATGCTCACTTGCGCCTGCTGCACACCTTAGCGAAGCGAACGGTCTCCCGTAGCATACTCGATGCTCTACTGCCCATTTCTCGAACAGTCTCTAAGAGAGTTACTATTCAGGCTCGCCCAATGGTGTCTGTCAGCCACTTGCGGATGGTTTCCAGCGCGTCGGGATTGAAGGTCTCCTCGATTTCGGCATATTCGGTGACGAGTCCTGTGCGTGCTTTCTGGAACAGATGGTTCAGCCCCGTCATTCGCCGAATGGTCACGCGCCGGTTGCCTCCCTCGCGCAAGGCGCGCTCGATAGCGGGCAGGTTCTGCTCGGGGTCGACTTGTAAATCCAGATCGCCGTTGAGCGCGAGTACGGGGCAGCGCACTTTACGCAGATAGTGTGCGGGGTCTAACTGGATAAACGTGCGGAACCATGGGCTGACGTAGCTGCGTGCCTGCGCTTGGAAGGCGTTTTTCTGTGCGTCGGGGAGTTGTGCGCCCGCACCCAGTGACTGAATCAGTGCGTCGTAAACGGCTTGCTGCGCTTTTGCGTCGTCTTTTTCGCGCTTGAGGATTTCGAACACGCGTTGCTGCAGGGCACGGTTGCGCTCAATCAGCGTCTCGGCGATGTTGGACTTGCGGGCGATGAGTTCCGCCTGGCGGTACAGGATTTGCTCGCCCGGTACGCCCGTTCCCGCCAGCATAATCAGAAACGCCACATCGCGCGGGGCTTTGGACGCGGCGATTGCACCCACCAATGCACCCTCGCTGTGCCCCAGGATGCCGATGCGTCGGCGGTCGACTTCGCGGCGAGTTTTGAGGTAGTTCACAGCGGCTAAGGCGTCGTCGGCGAAGTCGAGCGTGGTCGCGCGGCTCAGGTCGCCCTCAGAGCCTCCCACGCCGCGATCGTCCATGCGCAGTGTTGCGTAGCCTGCGCGGGTCAAATAGTCGGCGATGACCAGAAATGGCTTATGCCCAAAAATCTCCTCGTCGCGGTTCTGCGCCCCTGAACCAGTGAAAAACACAATCGCAGGGAACGGCGGCTTGCCTTCGGGAATAGTGAGCGTGCCTGCCAGTTCGATTTTGGCTTTGCGGTTCGGGATGCGCACCTCTTCGGTTTTGTAGGGGAAGGGCGGTTTGGGTTCCTGCGGGCGTCGGCGGGCGGGCAGTTCGCCGCGCGTGAGAATTAGCGGGAACGCACCACCACCCTGTTTCCACACACCTGCAAGCTGCTTGCCGTCCTCGCTCAGTTCGCCTACAAACTCTCCCTGCACCAGTTCGGATTTGAGCGTGATTTGCCTGCCTTCAATTTGCACGGAGCTAACCGGGATGCCCTGCGCGGCTTGGTCGGGGCTGTCGATGGTCGCTGTCCATGCGCCGTCGGCGTTACGGCTGAGCCGAAACACGATGCGCAGGCGTTGCTCACCTACCACCAGCACGCCCGACCAGACGCCCTCAAAACTCGTCTGACGTCTCACTCCTCGCCTCCTGTCCAGTAGTTCGGTGGCTCGCGTGTGATGGAGACGCTATGCGGATGGCTCTCGCGCAAACCGGAGTTGGTGACGCGAATGAATTGGGCTTTCTGGCGCAGTTCCTGCAAGTTCCGTGCCCCCAGGTAGCCCATCCCAGAGCGGATGCCGCCCACCAATTGGTGTATCGTTTCCGATAGGGGACCGCGGTAGGGCACGCGCCCCTCCACGCCTTCGGGCACAATCTTGCGCGGGTCGGTTTGGTAGTAGCGGTCACTGGAGCCTTGTCGCATCGCCGCCACTGACCCCATGCCTCGATAGACCTTGTAGGCGCGGTTGCGGTAGATTTCGATTTCGCCGGGCGACTCCTCGCAGCCTGCCAGCAGGTTGCCCAGCATCACGGCATTTGCGCCGCCTGCTAAGGCTTTCACGATGTCGCCGGAGTAGCGGATTCCGCCGTCGGCGATGATGGGCACGCTCAGGCGTTGGGCTTCAGCGGCGCATTCCATCACGGCGTAGAGTTGCGGCACGCCCACGCCCGACACTACGCGCGTGGTGCAGATGGAGCCTGCCCCCAGCCCCACACGAATCGCGTCTACACCCGCCTCCACCAGCGCGCGCACGCCCTCGCGCGTCGCTACATTCCCGCCAATCACCAGCATATCAGGTAGCGCGCGTTTAATCATCCGCACAGCATTCAACACGCCCACCGAGTGCCCGTGCGCCGAGTCCACCACAATAAAGTCCACGCCGGCATCGGCGAGGGCGCGGGCGCGCTCCACTGGATCGCGCATCGGTCCCACCGCTGCGCCTACCACAAGGCGTCCTCTGGAGTCTTTCGTGGCGTTCGGATGCTGGCGGATTTTCAGCAAATCTTTAATGGTAATTAGCCCGCGCAGTTTGCCCTGCTCGTCCACGATGGGCAGTTTCTCGATTTTGTGCCGTTGTAGGATTTTCTCCGCCTCTTCGAGGTTCGTGCCCACAGGGGCGGTAATCAGGTTCTCGGAGGTCATCACCTCGTGGATGGGGCGGTCGTAGTTCGTTTCAAAGCGAATGTCGCGGTTGGTGAGGATGCCCACCAGCCGCCCTTCGGTGTCGGTGATGGGCACCCCCGATATGTGATACCGTTCCATCAGCGTGGTGGCGTCGCGCACGGTGTGGTTCGGCGACAGGTAAATCGGATCCCAAATCACGCCGTGTTCACTGCGCTTCACGCGGTCGACTTCTAAGGCCTGTTTCTCGATGGGCATGTTGCGGTGAATCACGCCCACCCCCCCCTCACGCGCCAACGCCACTGCCATCCGCGATTCGGTGACGGTGTCCATCGGCGAACTCACTATCGGAATCCGCAGCCGAATGTCTCCCACCAACGTTGTGCTGACATCCACTTGATCGGGTAGCACCTCCGAGTGGTTCGGCAGAAGCAATACATCGTCAAAGCTGAGCGCTTCGGTCAACTCGTGCATCGGAACGCCTCCTGTGGCGGTCAATTGTACCTCTTGACGGGCGCAGCCCAAGGCTACACCCATCGGATTTACACCAGGTCCGCAAACAGAGGCACAGAGTCACGCTGCTCCCAGCGGAAGCTGGGATGACCGAAGTGCCCGTTTTTGGCAGTGGGCACATACTGGGGCTTTTGCAAATCCAGGAACTGTATAATCCCGCGCGGGCTGAGGTCGAACGACTCCTGCACGCGCTTAGCAATTTTCGCAGGATCCACCTTATGCGTGCCGAAGGTTTCCAGCAGCAGCGACACGGGCTGCGCTACGCCGATGGCATAGGAGACCTGAATCTCCAGCTTGTCCGCCAGCCCTGCGGCGACGATGTTTTTGGCTAAGTAGCGCGCCATGTACGCCGCCGAGCGGTCGACTTTGGTGGGGTCTTTGCCCGAAAACGCACCACCGCCGTGCCGGCAGTAGCCGCCGTAGGTGTCCACGATAATCTTGCGCCCCGTCACGCCCGTGTCGGCTTGCGGACCGCCAATCACAAACGTACCGGTTGGGTTCACATAGTAGTGCTTGGCGTTGATGTCCACGCGGTCGGCGAACCGCTCCAGCACAGGTTTGACGACATGCTCCAGCACGCGCTCGCGTACCTGCGCCTGAGTCAGCTCGGGGTCGTGCTGCGCGGAGATGACGACGGTATCAATCGCTTTGGGAACGCCGTTCTCGTACAGCACGGTGACCTGCGATTTGCCGTCGGGTCGGAAGCCCAAATCGGGGTTCGCCTTGCGCACTTCGGAGAGCTGGCGCGTGAGCGCGTGGGCAATGGTGATGGGTAAAGGCATCAGTTCGGGCGTCTCGTTGCAGGCGAAGCCGAACATCATCCCCTGATCGCCTGCGCCGCCCGTGTCCACACCCTGCCCGATGTTGGGCGACTGTTCCTGAATCGCCACCATCACGCCGCAGGTGTCACCCTCGAAGCCGTACTCGGTTTTCGTGTAGCCCACCTCGTTAATCACGCGACGCACCACTTCGGGTATTTCTACATAGGCGTGGGTAGTAATCTCGCCTGCGACCACTGCCAGCCCGCGCGTCAGCAGCGTCTCCACTGCCACACGTGACTGCGCGTCTTGCCTTAAGCACTCATCTAAAACCGCATCGCTAATCTGGTCTGCCAGTTTATCGGGGTGACCTTCCGTCACACTCTCGGAAGTAAACGGTTGCAGCATCTATTTGCCTCCTCTTGAGTTAGTGGTGGAGATTATACCTATTGAGCGATTTGTTGCGCGTCTTATCGGAATGATGAGCCTACTTGGCAAAACGCGCCTGTGTTATTCCGATAGGCGTTCAGGTATATCTATAGGCATATCGGAGCCGAAGATGTTTCAGAACCTACCCTCTTTCGTTCGGGTTGTGGAGGTTGGGGCGCGGGACGGTTTGCAGAACGAGCCAACGCCCGTGTCGACGGAAGTGAAAGTGCGCTTTATCGAGATGCTCGCCGAGGCGGGTTTATCTGTGGTGGAGGCGACGGCGTTTGTAAGTCCGAAGTGGGTGCCGCAACTCGCCGACGCCGAGCAGGTGATGACCCAGATACGCAAGCGTGCGGGTGTGCGCTATCCTGTGTTGACGCCGAACCTGAAGGGCTTGGAACGCGCCTTGAGCGCAGGCGCGACTGAAATCGCAATCTTCACGGCAGCGTCCGAGAGTTTCTGCCAGAAGAATTTGAACCGCAGTATTGAGCAGTCGCTGCAGGAGTATGAGGTGGTGGTGCGCGAGGCGAAGGTGGCAGGCTGCTGGGTGCGCGGGTACGTCTCAACCGCGCTGGTGTGCCCGTATGAGGGTGCAATCGCTCCCGACGCTGTAAAACCGATTGTGGAACGCTTGCTGGCGATGGGCGTGGATGAGGTGAGCTTGGGCGATACGATTGGCGCGGCAGTTCCCACGCAAGTGGCACGGCTTACGGAAACGCTATTCCCGATTTTACCCCCTGAGCGATTCGCCTACCACTTCCACGATACCTACGGAACCGCGCTGGCGAATGTGCTGACGGCGTTGCAATTGGGGGTGTTTATTTACGATTCCAGCGCGGGTGGGCTGGGGGGCTGTCCCTTTGCGCCTGGGGCGTCGGGCAACCTCGCTACGGAGGATTTGCTTTATATGCTGCACGGCATGGGCATTCAAACGGGCGTGGACTTGGCGAGTGTTGTGGCAGCAGCGCAGTACATTTTGAGCCACCTGCAGCGTGCTACGCCACCGAGCAGCTATCTGCGCACTTGTAGCAAGGGCACCTCGCTCGTGTGTGAAAGTAGTTGAGAGCACGACAGCGTCCCTGCCGTCGTACCACGTGCGTGGTGTTGAGGCTTGGGCGGAGCGCTCAAGCGATCGGTAGGAGGTTTGTATGCGTAATGCGGCGCGCTGCTCTGAAACGGGGGCAGCCCATTCCGTTTAGCGCGATGACACCACTCCAACGCATGTTCCCCCCTCTCCTGCAGTGCAGAAGATGGGTGTGGGCGGAATCGCAACACTCGAAACCCCGATTGGTATTTTCACTCCGCCAGCATCGGGTCGTACAGCAGCCTTCCGCAGCTTTCGCAGGCGATGAGGGCATCCTCGTTTTGCAAGCGTTTGAGAATGTAGGGTGTGAGCAGCGTATGGCAGACCGAGCAGGCTTTTTGCTCCACCACAGCAACCGCTGTGCCGCCGAGTCGCTCGCGCAGTTTCTCGTAGCGTTCCAACGGTTCGAGTTCAATCTGCGCTAACAATTCCGCCCGCTCTTTCATATGAAATTCGATTTCTGTCTCCAGCGCGGCTTTGCGCTGGCGGTAGTCTGCCATGTGCGCTTCGTACAGCCGTTCCAGCTTCTGCAGGTCGCGCTCGGTGGAGTCGATGTCTTGTTTCATCGTCTCCATTTGCTCCCACACGCGCAGCATCTCGACATCCATCTCTTCGCGGGCGCGTTTCGCCTCCTCGATTTCGAACTGCATCAGTTGCAGCTCGCGCGGGTTAGTGATGCGTCCAGAGTAAAGGTCGGCTTCGGCACGACGGATGCGCTCATCAAACTCCTGCAGGCGCAGTTCCTGCTCAGTGGCGCGGGCGTGGGTCTCGTGGTAGTTCTTCTTGATTTCGTCCATGCGTTGGCGCGAGCGATCGAGCGCGGCGCGGAGCTGTTCGCCGTTGTCCAGCTCCGCCACCTCGCGGCGCAGGCGATCCAGATAGTGGTCTAACGCCTGCAAATCGCGCAACAAGCCCATCTGATGATGCATAGGCTACCCCAACAGATAGGAACGCGCTTTTTTGGTGATTGGCTTGCCGATGTCTTCCTCTTTGAGATGCCACACGGGTGAGCCGCGATGGAGTTCGAAACACGGGTACGCGCTCAGCACTGATGCGGTCTGCTCGCGGCGCGTGCGACGGATGATGTTCAGCTCGTTATGCAAGGTCAGGAAGTCCGCCCCGCGTGGGTGGTCATGCATCAATTCAATCAGCAGGTGGTAGGTGGACAGTGTATCCGCCTGCGCTTGCAGGTTCAGCAGTCGCTCGTAGCGCGACGCTGAAATCGCCAGCAGCGGATCCACCTCGCCTGTGTAGCGAAACCGATACACATCGGGCTGCTCGGTGCGCTCCAGCATAAAGATTGCGCCCGAAATGGGGTCTAACGCGGCGAACTTGTCAAACAGTCCGTAAATCAGGCGCGTCTCGTGGTTCAGCCATACCTCGTAAGCCTGGTCGTTTTCGTCGATAAAGGTGAGCTGCTGCAGGGGCGGCTCATCGGGCAGGAAGCCCAACGGAATCTGGCACAAGGGAATCGTGCCAAGGTCTTTGTGCGGCTGGCGCAGTACGATGCGCACGGCGTTGGGAATCTGCTCGGCGTAGGCGGGCGTCTCCTCGTCCAGCACATCCTGCGCGCGGACATCGAGAACCTCATCGCGCAGCGACTTGGGATAGCCCTCTGGGTCAATCAGCACATCGTACCGATCGCCTTCCTCGTTGCGCAGGTCGGGCAGTTCGGGGAACTCGAACACGGACGGCACGGTGCGCACGTATTCGGGCACATCCGTCTCGCGCCCGAAGCGGTCGAAGCCGAACCAGATTAGTCGCCCGTCGCCCCATAGTGCATTCACCAGCGTATCCAAATCCTCGCGGAAGGTGCGGCTCTTGGGCGTAACTTCGAACAGCTCTTCCAGCAGTTTGGACGCTCGCGCCACGCCTTTGGTCTTGAGCAGGTTCACGACGATGTGTTCCACTTCGTCCTCGCGCAGCTCGAGGGGCTGGGTCTCTTCGGCGGGCATGGCTTGCAACCACTCTTGAACCTGCGTTTTCGCGCTGGCGAGCCACTCCTGAGAGGTTGCGGCAGGATACCATGCGCCGTCGCTACCCCACACATATGTGCCGGAGTTCAGGATGGCTTCATACAGCGCTGCGCCATCGTAGGGGAATACCCAGCGCGGGTCGGGGTCAAGCGTAAAGTACCAGCCCAGAAAGCCCACGATGCGGTTGGAAATCGGCTCACCCAGCTTCTGCAGAAATTCAGCAGCGGTTGCGGGTTGCGTCCAGTCCATGTCTTGCCCCAGTTGCACATAGCGCTCCACTTCGTCCCATTTGAGGTCGTTATAGAACAGAGCGTCGTGGATGGCGCGTTCGCGCTCTTCGGGGCGTTCCCACTCGTAGGGAATCGGTTCAATCCAGTCGGGCACGAAGAGCCACTCGCGCAGCCCGATGCGGTGGTCAGAGGTGATGAACAGCGTCTCCGAGCCGCGGGCGATGCGGGGTAGGATGGTCTCGTAATATTCGTAAGAGCGTCGGTATCGCTCGCCCAGCTCCTGTGCGATGGCGGTATGCGACACGGGCGCGCCCACCGCACGCACTATCCGTTCGATCATTGCCAGCACGGGGGCGTGTCTGGGCGCTTTGCGATACAGCGGCTGCCAGCGTCGCTCCTCCTGGAGAAACTTTTCGGGCATATTCAGCAGCAGGGCGCGCAGCTCGGCGGAGCTGAGTTCTAAGTGCACCACACGCTCACGTATCTCGTTAGCGCGGAGCGGCATCGGCTCCCCTTGCATAAACGCCTGCAGCACCTCTCGCGCTAAGTAGTCCAAATCCAGCCGGGTCGTCGTTTCTGTGAGTGCCATAGTCTGTTAGTAAAGTATACCTAACGCGACTTTGCAAGTGGAGGTTCCTCACTCTGCCGAGAATGACAGGGTCTCTTTTTCACCCGCGCGGTCTTCGCGACGACACGCACATCCTGTATGTTTATACAGCCTCCAACTCGCGTGTGCAAGGTATACTCTGTGCGTTATTATGCAACCCGTATCGGTAGGCGAGGTCGTAATTGGCGAGGGGCGGCTGTGCTTGATTGCCGGTCCTTGCGTGATTGAGAGTTTAGAATTGTGCCAGCGCGTGGCAGGGTATATGACCGAAGTGTGCCAGCGTCTGGGCATCCCGTATATTTTCAAGGCGTCGTTTGACAAGGCGAACCGCACGGCGCACGATTCGTTTCGGGGCGGGGGACTGGAGGCGGGGTTGGAGGTGTTAGCGCGCATCCGCCGCGAGTTCGGCGTGCCTGTGACCACCGACATCCACGAGTCGTGGCAGGCGACGCCGACGGCACAGGCAGTGGACTTGCTGCAGATTCCCGCGTTTCTGTGTCGGCAGACGGATTTGTTGCGTGCGGCAGCGCAGACAGGCAAGCCTGTGAATGTGAAAAAGGGGCAGTTCCTCGCGCCGTGGGATACGGGCAACATCGTGGAGAAGTTGCGAGCGTTCGGCGCGGCGGGCGTGCTGCTCACTGAGCGCGGAACCAGCTTCGGCTACAACACGCTGATTGTGGATATGGCGGGTTTGCCGATGATGCGGGGTTTTGGCGCGCCTGTGGTGTTTGACGCCACGCACAGTGTGCAGCGTCCGGGTGGCGCAGGCAAGCAGTCGGGGGGCGACCGGAGCGCGATTGAGCCGCTGGCGCGCGCCGCCGTCGCCGTCGGAATCGATGCATTGTTTATGGAGGTGCATCCCGACCCGCCGCGCGCCCTTTCCGACGCCGCTACACAATATCCGCTGGAACAGGTGGAACTCCTACTGCAGCGACTGCTGGCGATTCACCGCGCTGCGCACGATTAGGCGATTCGTCGGCGCCCCGTATTTGTAGCGTCGGCGTCTCGCCGACGAATGGTGAGTGTATTTG
>FMJZ01037675.1_pt1 | contig 10472 bp, 12 predicted proteins | sample 1987881 | NCBI WGS metagenome assembly FMJZ01 (sample SAMEA4378227, study PRJEB15110) | soil metagenome | biome: soil; feature: Field; material: Soil | place: India | collected 2015-03-11 | depth 0 m | reverse complement strand
GTTAATTCGATAGCATTAACATTACCTAGATTTTCAATACTGTCAGTAAGTATGCAGAAATCGAAATTTAGTCCTATAACGCACGCTAATACAGGGCACATCATTAATCCTGTAAACTGCTAAATCCCCTGGATCACCGAGCGGCGGCTCTGCCTACGCCAATACGAAGCGGCGTCTCGTTGACGAGTTCCCTCTCAATTCTAGTGATACTTTTTAATACATTAAAATCCTTATAATCCATCTTCAATCCACCGTGCGTATTACCTGCCTAATAATTCGATTAATCTTGTAGCGCACGCTATTACCTATGAAATAAACCGAAAAACTTCAATTCTCTTTATCGAGATTCATCCTTCTAGCACGCTAGGATGATGGTGGGCAACGGACTTAGTTCCAAAGCTTCTCTGGCTTCGCAGTCAGGAGGGTTTTCTTCGATGTGTTGAAGTGTATCGACGAGGAGCTTGCGCTGAAGCTCCATCTCAGCAAATCGCCAGCTCCCTACTCCGTTACCCCGCTGGAGACGGTGGGAACACCCCGTCCCTTCCTAGTCTACAACGAGTTGGATAGGTCATCCCAGCTACGGTTTAGGATAACCGTACTGGAGCCGGGTCTAGCCTACATCTTTGCAAGAACCGTTTGGATGGGGCCTCCGAGCGTCAGGCTTGTCCAGTCCGAGGCGCAGCTTATAGATCTTTCGATAACCCCGAAAACCTTCAGGAGATTCCTGGAGGAAGCTAGACCCGTGGAGAAATTCGCCGTGAATTTCAACACCCCTTGCTACTCTAGGAAGAGCATCGGGACAGATGTAGAAGAATCTTTGCCGCAAGACTATTCGAGGCCTCCATACAGGTCTGTCCCCTACCAGAAGTAGGGCTCATGCTCAGGAACCTGGTCAGGCTCTGGAAACTTTTTCCAGGAATCATGTTCGACTACGACGGCTATATTAGGTGGGCGGATGCTGGCGGAGTGGTGCTCGCCGGCTTCCCAGAGGGAATAAGAACGGGGAGGGTTTATGAGCATCCCACTTCAAACAAGTGGATGACGGAGTTTACTGGGCTAGCCAGGTTCAGCATATCGAGAGACACCTTCTCCGAGAAATTTGCAAGGTTCACGGATGCCCCTTCTCAGGTTCGCCAAGTACTCCAACGTAGGCGGGGGGGCAGGACAGCGGGCTTCGGCGTAGTTAAGTATTTTCCAAAATACTGGGTTTTACCTACAAGGTAATCTTAGCTTCCACTAGGTTAGAAACCAAAACCAGTGTCAACTGGTTCCAGAAAAAAACTTATTAGCTCGGTAGTGCATTATATTTTTCGTATGAAGATATCGGTAATTGGCGCTATTGGGACTTCTCCTCCCGTTGTGACGGAATTTGTTCAATACGTTGAGGATACGCTTAAAGAGCATATCAACGACCTCATTGTGATATGCACAAGCGATCCTTTCGTAAGAAGTTGCACGGACTTGGCAGAGCAAGCGGTTAAGGATAGGTACCCACACATACATTTCCACCGACATGAGCTGGAGTTTGAGGACTTGGATTCCGAGAAAAAGGTTTCAGGATTCTTGCTGGATATGGTGAAACTCCTAAAAAGGCAAGTTAACATGTATGGGGCGAACAAGATATACATAAACACAGCTGGCGGAAGGAAGGACTCAATCTTAGCTCTATCTTTAGTTTCGCAACTTTTTCCGGTTTCCGGCATCTTTCACGTGATAATGCCGGATGTGAAATCTTTCAATATTGAGTTAGAGAGGAAACATGTTGAGATAGAGGGATTTGGGGAAACTGAGGACAAAAAGTCTTACTACTTAATTCATAAAGATATCTTCGAACCTTTAATGTATCCTCCTCAAAGTAGTTATTCGGTGATTAAAATACCAACAATTCCATATCCACCCGCGTATCTGCAGAAATTAGCACAAATCTTAGATAGAAACAAGACTATTATCATAAAATCGGGTCTAAGTTTTGATTACATAAGAAGATGTGTGGATATCGGTCTTCTTCAATCAGATGGAAAGTATTTATATCCTACAGACGAAGGACGTCTCGTTGCAAAAATTTTAAGAAGTAGTTTGGGCGTTAGGGAGTGATGACTATGATTTATGTTGATCCTATAAACATGAAAATATATGAGGTTCATTTAGGGTGGCAAGATGTTTGGCCGAGATTTCTCAATGAAATCGTCGAAAAAGCCAGAGGCACTATTTTCGATCTAATTAAAGACAGTCATGCTGAAAGCTATCGCAGGGCTTTGAACAAAGTTGCAGACGAGTTGCAAAAAGAAATCGTTCATAGTGGTTTATCTAAAGTTCCTTCAGACACCAGATTTCCCGGATTCTTTTCGAGCATCGCAGATCATGCACTTTCAACGTGTAACATTGCCGTTCCTTTAGCGGTAGAGTTGCTAGAACAGGGAGTTAACTTCCCTGAAGACTATAAGGAAAATGGTTTGCTCCATTCTCTTTTATCTGATGAAGAGGGTGTGATTACAATAACTAGAATTCTCAGCTTACTACACGACGCAGGTAAACCATTGGAGCCTCATATCTTATACACTGAAAACATTATCAAACAGTTTATGGAAGAATTAGGTTTTGACAGCGAATTCTCAAGGATAATCGCAGAATCAGCAAAAAGACATCATTATGGTCAGGGTTATGAGAACGTCATGCCGTGTACGAATTTAGAGTGGATAATTGCCTTTGCAGATAAAGTATCGGTTCAGGACAGGATCTTTATTCCAAAGAATATTAAATTGCTTAAAGAACCACTGGAATGGTTAATCAAGGAGATCAGAGATGGTGAGCAAGTAAAAAGAATTAGGAACCTTTTGGACGTAATCCAAAAGGACAAGGAACTTAAAGAAAGCAATATGCCCGAAGAACTTTCAGAATTCTTTCCTATAAACTACAATAGGTATATTCAACTTGATGAAAGATTATTGAATGCATCAAAAGAATTCAACTTAAGTTCTCTTAAACTTTCGGTTCTCTTCTTAGAAGGCGAAGGTATACAAAGATACATCAATAGGTCCGAGGCCAGAAAATACCTTAGTGGTAGCAGTTCTCTTATAGATGCGTTGACAAATTTTATTGCCAATGATGATGAGTTGAGACATTATGTGATTTATAGCTCCAGCGGATCGATTTTAGCCTTAGTGCCAAGTAGTCGCTTTACAAGGATCTTAAAGAAAGTTATGAGCACGGTTAATCAAATCATGTCCGGCGGCTTTACTTTTAAATTTCCAAGCAAAAAAGAATCTGTTAGTTATGACCTATTCGAGATTAAGAATGGTCCATATGTTAGTTGGACTGAGGGCAACGATATGCAAGCCATTAGCAAGAGAAACTTAGGAACATTGTATGAATTTTCCTTATACGAGCTTTCCTCAAAGCATGACGAACTATTTCAAACGAAAGTACTCGAATTTGGAAAAGTGTGTAAGGTTTGCTTTGAAGAACCTGCAACAGATAAGGTAAGGGTAGGTGAAGAAGAAATTGAAATCGGACAATTATGTAAGGTTCCATATAGCTATCTGAATAAAATTAATGAAGTTTTCATGAGAAGTTTATTGACCGTTTATATCAAAGGCAAGGATGTGCATGTTAAATTTATAGAAGAAATAGAAGATGAATTGGTCAAATACAGTCCTATAAACCGCGTTTTAACGAGAATAGGCTACTACATTAAGAAAAGGTTAAAGGAAGATGAAACTCTTAGGAAAAAGTTAGATGGAAAGACCTTCCTATTCGTAAAGACTGCATCATTAGATGAATTGGGAAGGCAAAGTCTACAAGCATTAAAAAAAGAACCGAAAGAGGACGTATATGATGTTGCATATATTCATGGAGATGGAGACAATTTTGGCGTAATGAAGGCATCGATGAGCAATATAACTCTTTACCGCACAATATCGCACAGATTTGAAGAGATAATACAAGGCGGCGTTTCTATGGGTTTGGCAGAGGTTCTATTAAACCAGCTTTCTGTTTTCGTTGAACACAATAAAGACAAGTTGAACAGCGATAAAATATTATTAGAGCTTCCATTTGATGTTTTATACATTGGCGGTGATGACTTCAGGGTAGTTATAGATCCTGCTTGGATATGGGTATTCTTGAAGAAACTTAGAGATAACATTAAGGAAAACTTTGGTTCAAGAAAATCGGAATACAAGAAAGCAGCTTGTGAGCCTCTCTCTATTATGCCCCTAGGCATGTCTATTGCTGTTGTGGTTGTACCCAACAGAATGCCAATTTTCGCCGTTTCTAAGGCCCTAAATGAATTAGAGAAGATTGCCAAGAGGAGAAGTAAAATTGAGCAGCGAGGTAAGTATGGCGGCGAAATATGCGTTAGCTTTCAAAGATTCACAGGCCTTCCGGGTGATTATGCCGTGAATAGTTTTTATAAGCCAGTTTTCGGGGATAAGGTGTTTCTTACAGCTTGGCCCAGATTGGGGCAAGAAATATTTAATGAGAAGGGGTTGATGAAGATTACTGGAGAGTTGCTTCAGAAAGGGCTACGTTGCAACCATGTGAGAAATGCTGTGAGTTTTAAACAGGAAGAAGCTGGAGAAAAATTGCGAATAGATACTGCGGAAGAGGCAAAACTACGAATACTATATAAGGCTACAAGGGTAGAAGAATCAAGGGAGGGCTACAGGTATTTGGCAGAGAACTTAGTTATCTCTAGAGGAAACGAAATACGCTTTCAGAACTTAGATATCGTTGACGTGATGGAAACGGTACACGAAGATCAGATATTCCTTCCAGGGGAGGGGGATTAGAATTGGGATGGGATAAGGAATTTTTTGTCTCGCTAATCATCGAAGGATACTTAAGGATTGGTGGCGGAAGAGGTGGGTTAATATCGGAACTCCCACTATCCGATAAATACAACCTTCCTAGTAGTTTTAAGGGTGTTTTAAGAAAATCGATTCGAAGGGTGATCCAATCTATCAATCTATCATGTTATTCTGATGTTGAGACAAGACTATTCGGGTCTAGAGTTGGCGAGTCAGGCGAGGAAGCACTTGAAGGTAAATTACTCTTCGAACTATCCGATTTCAAAACCAGTGGTAGAAAGATTCTTACAGGAATAAGGATAGATCCAAGTTTTGGTAGCGTGAAGAGCGGCGCCCTTTTTGATTACGAAGTTTACCAAACTGTGATTAGTTTGACTTTTATTATCAGACCGATGTTCGAATTGACTGATGAAGAATCTGCAATACTTCTTGCAGGTCTGAAAAGTCTGACTTATGACAGCATAGGAAGTTTTGCATCAAGAGGTATAGGAATTATAAAGAGAGTTGACATAAAAAGCGACTTTGGGACTTATGCCGAATCGCATTTAAGAAAGCTCGTGGAGGGATAAATATGAAAGAGATTGGATTAATAGAGTTTAAAATAATTTCACCTGTTTCCATTATAAGGAAGAGAGGAAAAGGAGGATTCTACGAAACTTGCGAGTATCTGCCTGGTCCCTCTATAATTGGCGCCCTTTCTAGAAAAGCTCTCTTAGAAAATGTCTCAAAACGCATTGGAAATTGTTCTACGCTGACTAATCCAAACCAGTTGCCTAATTGCCGGGTGTGTTATGCCAGAGAATGCTTCTACAAGAAATTATGGATCGAGAAACAAATGAGAATTAGCCCAGCACTCATATGGGACAACGCATCTCTTACATCTCCTCCTCCAATTTATGGATTATCCACTATCTTTAGTTCTGTTGAAGATGAAAACATCATGGCCGACGGTTTGCTACTTATGAGTTTTAAAAGACTAGCGATTAACAACAAAAAATTTAGAAAGGTATTATTACGTGAATTTAAGATTGTAGAGGACGGTAGGGAATATGAAGCAAAAAAAAGATCGGCAAATGTAGCAGTTGGTTTAAATACTCTAAAGAAAATTACAATCGATTTCACTGAACATACACACGTCGCGATAGATGATGTGACAAAGAGTTCTATAAAAGGATTACTCTACAAGCGCTCCTCTATTAAACCCGGTCATACGATGTATTCGTACGTGTTGTCCGAGGGCCCCCTTTTAGATCAACTGAAGAAATTTGAGGGAATCTTAACTATTGGCGGAGGGAGGTCAAGAGGTTACGGTATTGTAAATATGAGATTAGTTGAACGAAAATCTTTATCAAATTATATGGAGGAGCGTAGAAACAAAATATTAGAAGGTTTCAGAAGCATTAAAAATAGAATCGGAGAATACTACGATGAATATTTGGGAACAGTAACAGGAATCTCGCATTTAGACATATCTAACACTACAGATGTCGACGAGGCACTTGCCAAGAGGTTGGAAAACAGAAAAGAAGACATAGTAAGGGTTGAAGGTAAAATCGGAAATTATGTTCGCATTGTAAAAAGATCTGAAGATGAAAAAGGGCATCTTTTTATAATACCTGTTATACAAATGGGTTATTGTGCTACGTTCGTAATCAAAGGAGATATAGAGGAAGAAGCGAGAAGATTGGCAGAAATCGAGGTTAAAACAGATGGACTTGACTTTTGGAATGGATGGATCTACTTAAATCATCCGGTCCACCACATAAACCTTATATAACGCTTATCACGAGTATAAATGATAGAGAATGAGCTCAGAAAGTATACAACACTTTTTCTACGAGAAAGCCTTAGAGATGTGGGAGGAAATACCAGCAAAGGAAAATGGGTCTGAAAGAGATGTAACAAAAACCTTCCTAAGAAAAATCCTAAATTTGGCTACTGGAAGAGAATATGAAGAATTCAAACTCAGGCTTGCTTATCATGTGGCACGAAATTCCAAAGATGAAGATGATGTGATCAAATTCTATCGCAAGTTGGTAGATTTAGCCGAAAAAGTCCCAATTAATAAAGACATGAACAAACTGAGAAATTTTATAGAGTATCTCATTATGTCACATATTGCAAAAGCTAAAAAGATGATGTAAGAAGATGACTCCGCTTCTTCATTCGAAGATTAAAAGGCGACTTGTTGTAAAATGTATAATAATTACAAGAGAACCGTTACATATAGGGATTGGAAAGGAAACAACGTCGATCTCCAGCGTAGACTTACCTCTGCTCAAGTCAGAAGATAAACCAATAATTTCTGGTTCCAGTATAAGAGGGGCGTTAAGAGCTCATTTGACTCGTCTATTGAACTCATTACCTTTGGATATTTTAAAGTCTGAATTCGCAGTAGAAAAGGTTGAAATGGATGAAAAAGAAGAACGAGAATTCGCTAAAATGGAACAGGAATGCAGGATAAACTACTTTATGAAAGTCGGAGTTATAAACAAGATTTTTGGGGCCTCAGGCTTCGCTTCTCCTTTAAAAATTACTGAAGCAGTTCCTAACGAAAAAGTAGAAATTCTAACTCGTCTTCACATCAAGATGGATATTGGAACGGACCATGTTTCCGAAGGACCTTTTGATATAGAAGCAATTCCAGAGCAGACAAAATTTACTTTTAAGATAATATACGATGAACTAGACGACCCGTTAATGAAAGATGCCAATCTGGTATTTTATAAAATTTTGCTAACCCAGCTGGCAAGAGGGATTGAATTGCATTTAGGGGGAATGAGGTCACGAGGATATGGATTGTGCGAAATAAAGACAGAATCGGTTGAAGAGTACACTCCTGTACAGTTTATTCAAGGAACTCCGATATTGAGAAATGATGTTAACGAATTTGTAATGGAGCGTGTTAAGGAGGTTCAAAAATGAACGTCTTCAGAAAATATGTATTATTGGGCTCTCTTGCCGGACGTATAGAAACAAGGACACCACTACGGCTTGGAAAAGGTAAAGCAGAGAAAGTTACAGAAGCAGATCTCCCAATAATAAAGTCTCACCTAGGAATTCCAATAATCCCAGGGTCATCCCTAAAAGGCTTCTTTAGAGGAAATGCATACCGGCTTCTACTTAGCATGACACCAGAAGAAAAATCTTGTTTGGTCGAAAAGTTTGTTGATGACGTATTTGGAGGAATGGGAGAAGGGAAACATGCCTCTCCCATGCTATTTTACGACATTCAAGCCGAAAAGTTCGACGTAGATATAAGAAAGCACATTAAGATTAATCCAGAAACTGGAGGTGTGCAAAATCTATTTGAAGTAGAATATGTTAGTGAGAATTCGGTTTTCAAAGGTCGCACGGTATCCTTCAGGAACGTGTCGCCGGCCATCTTAAGTATATTAGAACCTATCTCTGAATTACCTAATTTAGGTATAGCTAGGCTAGGTGGTTTCAAGAGCAGAGGCTATGGTGTTGTAAAAATTTATTTTGAAAAACTAGAATTAATTTTACCGGGGATTTCTATACAAGAAATTGAGAAAGGACAACTACTTACCGTCCCCATAGGAACTGGCCAAGCAATTTATATTAAAAAGGATGATTCGCAAGTTATTATTAAGGAATTAGCAGAAGTTCGAATTAAAGCAGAAGTAGCAACGTCTCCCGAATTTTTCGGAACTAGAATAGTTATAGCTGATGAAGAGCTTCAAAAATTAATGAAGGAATTCGTTATCCAACTACAAAGATATCTGGAAACATCATGGCTTCTTCTTAAAGGTGTTCAATGATGTATAGGATGACATCTTATTATGACTTCATACCAGTCGACTCTACGTTAGGGAGAAAGATCACAGAGCATGATTTTACCAAACGTTCAAAAATTGAAAAAGTCCATACATTCAAAATTACTTTACAGGTTCATACTCCCATTCATGTAGGCTCGGGTTTGAAACATTTTGAAAAAAAAGGAAATATGCAAAATAAAGTGCTATCTCACTATAAAGACTCTGAGAACAAGCCAGTTATTCCGGGCTCTTCTTTGAAAGGCGTCGTTTCAACCAATTATCTGGCCTTAACTGGATCTTCATCGTTTAGCGGCGAACTTTTTGGTTCGGCTGAACATCCCGCGATATCCAAATTATTTTTCTCTGATGTAAGACCGTTGTGGGATATAGGTTTAGATAAACGATCTGTCGAAAGAGCGTGGTCCCCGCGTCGGCGCAAAAAATCATGTGTGAAAGTTTATGTGTCCCGAGCTCCTCACACCCAATATTACGGCCAAATCGAGGCTATTCCGAAAGATACTAAATTGTCTACGGAGGTCGTGGGAATAAATTTGAAGAACTTTGAGGTTGGAGGTTTTCTAATGGCGCTGGGAATAAACGTGGTTGATGATAAACTAGAAACGGGGTTTTTAAAGATTGGATACGGAAAGCCCCAAGCTTACGGTCAAGTAAGACCGCTTCCTGAGGAATGCCGAATCTCTGAGATAAAGTTTGTGGGACTAAAGTTACAAAAAAGTGATGATGAATGTATGTTCAACTCTGCTTACTGCATAGAAAAACTCAAAGTGTTCAAGAACGAAATAAAGAGGATTGATACAAGAAGAAACGTTGAAGAGATCTTTAGTAAATTGTTTTGTGAGATACAATGATTCATCAAACTCAAAAATCATTTGAAGAGATTAATAAGGATTCCATCGAATACTTGAATAAGTTAAGAAGTATGTCCAGAAATTATAAAGTATCGGAGAGGCTTCCAGAATCTGTATCAAATGCACTAAGAAGCATAGCATATGAACTATCGCGGAAGGAGATGCCATTTATCGAAGTTGAGAAACAACTAAAAGAAGCTTTATTATCGTCGTTTATTGATAAAAGGGTTTTTGAAGTTTCTCAAAACATTTATGAAACGTTAAGGGTGGCTGATGATATTGTTCGAGAAATTATTAAAAAATTCAAAAATTTTACACAGCAAGAAGTGATGGTATGGATAGAATGCTTTATTATGAATTATGAAGTTAGAAAAAAGGGTTTGTAGTATCCATAGGTTCAATCCTCTGATTTTTAAACATGCTTTTACAGTTTCAATGCTTTAATAAAATGCATCCCGTTTAAGTATAAAATATCTGCTAAAACTTGGGTTCTAATTTCATCAATTCTCCTACCTTGCGCGTGCTCGTGTGTGATTCCACTAAGACAGCACCACCTAGCCTCGGATCATGGACAGCTACGAATTTTGCGGGGCGGTAGTGATGAACCAAGTAGCAGTACAACCATATGGGCCCTCTGCCACTTAACACCACACCCTTCGACAGATCTGCTTCCGGAGTCTTCAGTTTTAAGAGAACGCTTGGCGATATGGCAGTACTCAACTTGAAGAGAATCAACGTATAATCTGGCATCTCGCTTCTCGTAAACTCTACCTCAGCCACGGTACCTTGAACGCTCGAACCGAATATATCTTTTTTCTATTCGGTCGTCATCTTATACTTTTGGCAAATAGATAACTGACCATTGGCTCCTCAAGTCAAGAACCGAGGTTTCCCCATGAGGATTATCGGAGCCATCTTGACTTCTCGAAGAACCGAGTTTCCGAGATTCCCGAGGCCATTTGAACCTATTTTAGGTTAAATCTACCTATTTCATGACTCTCTTATAACTCTTGCCC